>Ga0116171_10002589_pt1 | contig 17094 bp, 19 predicted proteins | sample AD_JPNHW2_MetaG_FD_89798 | JGI IMG/M metagenome (GOLD analysis project Ga0116171, IMG submission 89798) | Active sludge microbial communities of municipal wastewater-treating anaerobic digesters from Japan - AD_JPNHW2_MetaG | ecosystem: Engineered > Bioreactor > Anaerobic > Digestate | place... | reverse complement strand
TCGGAAAAGACTTTTTTTCTCATTATTCCTTTGTGTCAGTTTTCTTTCGAAGCAAAACCATGTAAAATAAATCACGGGCTCCGGCCATGTCCGCGATAAAGTAAAAAAGTCTAACAATTTAAAAACTTAAAAAAATGGAAGTAATCACATTCGACTCCGAAGCCTTCAATCAAATCATGGACCAGATAAAAAGTATCGGTCAGAAAATTGACAACAACATCCGCAAGCAGCCACTTTCCGATGTATGGCTCGACATACAGGAAACCTGCCAGCTGCTTAAGATTTCCAAACGCACGCTGCAAGCATATCGCGACAATAAAGTACTGAGTTATTCTCAGATCGGCGGCAAGATATATTTTCGCGCTGTCGACATTGAGGAACATCTCAAGAACCACTTTCGCAAAAGTAAAAGCCAATAAGCTTTCAACTTTCTTTTCAACCTGCTTGCGTTCATGCTGCCTGCCTCCGCCCCGTGCCACCGCACGCGGCGGCGCACGGCACGCAACCGGTCAACGCTAAGTCCGGCAACTCTGAACTCATAACTCAGGACAACAAACTTTCAACTTTGAACTCAAAACTCAAAACTAATGAACCTAACAAAAGATACCATCCTCTCCAAAGTAACCTCCTACGACATCCTCAACCACTTCCTCCGGCCTTACAACACGCATGGAGGAAATCTCGTAGCAGGCAAACACATCAGCAACCCTTTCCTCAGGGAAAAGCAGAAAACCCCATCCTTCAACCTGTATTTTTCTTCGCACAGCAACGACTGGCGCTTCAAAGACTTCGCCACCGGGGATGACGGTTCCTGCTTCGACCTGGTAATGAAACTTTATTCCTGTTCATTCCCTGAAGCACTCGACCATATCAACACCATCATGGCACTGGGACTGTCCGAGGAGTCTTCCGGCAGTATTTTGACACCAAATTTGCACGTCTCAGTTAATGAAATTGCCTACCCTTCATCGTCCCTTCGTGTGCGCGGTTTCACACATAAGGAACTTGCCTGGTGGATGCAATACGGCATTTCCGTTCCGGTTTTGGACCGCTTTCACCTCAGTTCCGTTGAAGCTTTTTCAGCCAAAAATAAAGAAGGCAATACATACAATATTAGCAGCAATGAAAATTACCCGGTTTATGCTTACATTCATAATTCATGGGCTAAACTCTACAAACCTTTCGATACCAAATTTCGCTTCCAGTACCTGGGTAACAAGCCTGAAAATTACCTTTTCGGCATGGAGCAACTTCAAGATTTCTCTGATTATATTTTTATTACCGGCGGTGAAAAAGACGTAATGTCTCTCACCGCACATGGTTTTTCTGCCGTTTCCCTGAATAGTGAAACTGCCAACCTCCCTGCCGAAACTTTAAAAACCCTTCAATCCCGGTGCAAACACGTTTTCATTCTTTACGACAACGATGCTACAGGCAAAGCACAATCCGAAAAACTTTCAAAACAACACGGACTGAAAAAGATTTCCCTTCCCGATATGACAGATGGCAAAGACATTTCTGACTTCTTCAAACTCAAAATGAATCCTGATATTATTAACGAACTTGTTTCAGCCGCCCTTGTCCCGGGCTCCACTGCAACTGTTATTGTTCCTGACTTATCACGTCTCGACAAAGTTCTTAAAACCCGTGAGGTCCTTGCTGTCAATAAATCTCAGAAGATCATTTTTTCAAACCCAATTCTCAGCCAGAACGAAAACCCTGTTTTCTTCCCTAAAACTATCAATGTTCTTCAGGGTAAAGCCGGTGTACACAAAAGCCGTCTTGCTCAGATTATTTGCAGCTCCCTGCTCAAAACCTCTGAATGTTCAAAAGAGTTGCTTGGCTTCCATGCAGATATTTTCAAATCCTATGCGATCTGTTATGTTGACACCGAACGCAATCTTTCCGAGCAACTCCCGTATGCTTTGCAGCAGATTCAGGTCATGGCCGGTTACAACATCGAAGATAACCCCGATAACTTTGATTACATTTCCCTGCTCGAATTTGAACGCAAAGAACGTTTCGAGGTCCTTAACGAATACCTGAACCATGTCCGCACCAAATACAACCGCCATATTTTTATAGTCCTTGATGTAATAACCGACTGCGTTTACAACTTCAATGATGCAAAGGATAGCATGGCTCTGATTGACATGATGAATATTACCATAAACCGTTACGATGTTACATTCCTTTGCCTTATTCACGAGAACCCGGGCAGCGTTGACAAGGCCCGCGGCCATCTGGGTACTGAAATAATGAACAAAGCATCCACCGTCATTCAGGTTGGTTTCGAGAAAGATTCCGAACACAAGGAAATGGATCTTGTCAAGGTTGCTTACCTCAAATGTCGTAGTTCCCGAAAGCACGAACCTTTTTATGTTCAATATTCAGAAGAAGATAATTCCCTCGTCCTTGCCGACAAAGACACTGTTTTTGAACTTATGCAACAGAAAAGACAAAAAGCAAGTTCACTTGATATCATCGAACAGCTTGAAATACTTCTTTTCAACCCTATGCCCCGCAAAGAGCTGCTTACAACATTATGCCATGAATTTGAATGCAAGGAACGATTAATGGAAGACCGGCTCCGTGAAATTATTGATGTTAAATCCATAATCAAAAACAATCTCTTCGAAGACTGCCATCTCATAAAAGAAAAACAAGGCAAAACCATTATTTATAAGCTCCAGCCCGTTGATTTAAAACTTTTTTAAAAAAATATATGTCAATACCAGCTTTTAACTCAATTTTCGGCGGATTATCTATTTTGCACCATAAACGCAACTTTTTCTTCGTTTTCACACATCAAAAACGTTTGCACGATTGCAGCGCGTATATATGTGCTTTGCAAACGTGCAAACGTAATTTCATTGTTTTTCTTTGATTTGTTGTTTTAATTATCTAAGTAATTTATTGTAAACCGATTATGTAATAATAATTTTTACGTTTTTTAATTAAAACATTTATGCTGTTTATTTTTTACTTTTGTTATGTGATGCAATTTTTTATGAGTGATCAGTATGCTTTTTCCGGTATTAAATATCAAACAATATCCGATGATACATTTTAAAAGAGATTTAGATATTGTTCATGCTAATTCTCTTACACTTGTTAGAGAATTAGCTCATGATAAATATGCGTGTAAAACTCTAACAGCTGTTAAAGAATTGATCATTAATAATATTATTCGTACGCTCTTAACAATTGGTGTAACAGTGTTTTAAATTATATATACTGATAAATCAAAAAAAAAGGAAAACTTTGTCATGTAACTTTTATTTATTAATTTTGACCCGTAATCAATAAAAGTCAAATATTGTGTCTGAAATAAATGTAAAAAATTCAATAGTTGAATCAGCAACAAAGTTTTTTTCAAAATTTGGTTTTTATAAAACCACGATGGATGAGATTGCCAAGCATATTCACAAAGCAAAAGGAGTTTTATATTATTATTTCAAAAGCAAGGAAGAACTTTTTAACGAAGTACTGAAACAAGAGTTGAATTCGGTTAAGGCGGAATTAACCCAAATTGTAAGTAGCGAGACCGATTCTCTAATAATACTCAAAGAATATATGCTAACTCGTTTAAAATTATTACACAAAGCAGTAAACTACCATGAAACACTTAAAGCTGATTTCTTTGAAAAATATCTTTTCGTAAAAGATGTTAGAGATGATTTTGCAGAGTTTGAACGCATCCAAATTTCCGTCATATTAAAAAAAGGGAAAAAAGAAGGTTATCTTGATATTAAAAACATAAATACAACTGTAAACATTATAATGATGCTTTTAAATAGCATAGAAATTCCTTTATTCTTACAAAACAAGTTTGCTGAATATGAAACTACTATTGAAGAGCTTGCATCGATGATAATAAATAGTTTAAGAACTCAAAAAAGAAAATGATATTTTTTTTAAATAAAAATGACCATAAAACAATATTAGTCAATTAATTTCGTTTAGGCATCGTAAATTATTTTCCATAAATAGTTTTTATGTTACAAAACAAAGCAAAGGATAAATTTTCAAAAACAGGAAAATTATTTTTGTACGAAACTTTAAATCACATAACAAAATCTTTACCCCAGGTTATTATTGAATATAATGCAGGTTCCGGTTATATTACCAGGGAAGTATTACCTAAAATGCATCCCTATTCTATTATTTATGCCTTCGAAAGGGATATTGAAAAATGCAAAACCCTGTGCGAAATTATGGATATGAGACTTCGTGTTAGAAATTTGCCTGCGGAGGAAGTCAGTAAAATAATGTACTATGAAGAAACGGTTGATTGTATTATTTCATCCGTACCTTTCTTATATGAAAATGACGACACAGTGACCAAGATTATTATTGATAGCTACAAATTATTAAAAAATGAAGGTTTTATGATTCAGGTGCTGAATTCAAAGGCTTATTTTCCTTTATATGAAAAATATTTTCGCTTTTGCTCTTTGAAGGTTTCTCTTTGTAATACGGTCTTTTGGATTGGTATCTGTCAGAAAAAATTAATTTAACAGTTTTGGCTAAAAATATTGAAGACATTATTCTCCAAATGGACAGATTATTCGATAACAAGTATCGGTTTTGTATTATGGCATTCTTAATAAAAAAAGAAAAAAACAATTATAGTTCATTAAAAAAATTGCTTCAGCTTTCAGATGGTGCCCTAGCTTATCATCTGAATTATCTTAAAAATGCAAATTACATTAACGAAGAAAAAAAATTTATTGACAGAAAACCAGTTACTTCCTATTTTTTAACTGAATTAGGTGAAAAATCATTCACTGAATACAAAATAGCACTTACACGTATATTAATCATTTAATATTAAAATTAGATATTATAATATTTTTTTTCTAAAAAATGACCATAAAACATAATTAGTCGAATAATATTTTATTATTGTTTTTAATTTAAAACGATCTAATTGAATTATTAGTGAATATGAAAAAACTATGATATCTGATTAAAAGAAATAGAAAAGTAATTATTGCAATTACATTGTTTAAACTGCTCACATCAGTTATGGTCATTTTATGGACAATCTTGTGACAATAATAGTTATAAATATTACCCTTAATAAATTAATTGAAAAGTTAATAAAATAAACTCTTTTGAAATGAAAATGAAATTATATATAAAAGAACTTATAAAAGATATTAATGTAGGTGCAATTACATCAACTTCTTATCAAGTAGTAAAAAAACTAACTGAAAAAATAAACTTTATAGAAGCAAATATAATTGTTGAATATGGGCCGGGGAATGGTGTTATTACGAAAATATTACTTGAAAACATGAACTGTGACGCTGATCTGTATGTTTTTGAAACAAATATGGATTTTGTCAATAATTTGTGCAAAATAAAAGACGCACGATTATTTATTATAAATGATGATGCGGCAAATGCAAAAAAAATTTTGAAAAATATGTACAATATTAAAAAAGTAGATTATATCATTTCAACCATACCCTTTACACTTATTGAAAAACGTAAGAGACGAAGAATTATTTATAAATCTTTTTCATTATTAAATGATAAAGGACGTTTTATTACCTATCAATATTCTTTGTTGATATATAATTTAGTAAAAAGGCAATTTAAGAATGTTAAATGGAAATTTGTTTTATTTAACCTACCACCTGTCATTATTATTGATGGGATAAAATAAATAATAAAAAAGGAGTGTATTTTTTAAATAAAAATAATGTTACTTAAAAAACAGATAAATAGAGAAAAATTACCATGTCATATTGCGATCATCATGGATGGTAATGGAAGGTGGGCAAAAAAAAGAGGTAAAATAAGGAAAATCGGACATAAAAACGGAACCGCTTCTGTAAAAATAGTTGTAAAAGCAGCAGCAGAAATGGGTGTAAAATTTCTTACTCTTTATACTTTTTCTACCGAAAACTGGAGTCGGCCAAAAGCTGAAGTAGATGCATTAATGTCACTTCTGGCCTCTTCAATAAATTCTGAAATTGTAGTTTTAAAGAAAAATAACATACGCCTGATGACAATTGGAAACACAAGTTCATTACCACTTAGTGTGCAAAAAATACTTAATGATGCAATTAATGTCACATCAAACAATACCGGCCTTACTCTTATTTTGGCATTAAGTTATAGTGGCAAACAAGATATTACTAAAGCAACACAATTAATCTGTAATGATATTGAGAAAGGGAAATTGTCAATTTCTGATATTACAGAAGAAATTTTTTGCAAATATCTTTCAACTGCCAATATACCTAACCCCGAATTACTTATCAGAACAAGCGGTGAATACCGCATTAGTAATTTTTTGCTTTGGGAAATTGCATATACAGAGTTGTATTTTACAGAAACTCTATGGCCTGATTTTGATAAAGATGAATTTTATAAAGCAGTCATTGATTATCAAAAAAGAAAAAAGAGATATGGAAGAACTAGTGAACAAACTACAAAAATATAAGATGCTTTATGACAATTATGTTAATAATTATAATATCAGTATGGAGGATATTTAAGTGGTGTTTTTTTATTAAAAAAATATACCCATAAAACATGAAAACAATTTCAGGATTTGTTCTTACAAATATTTTAGGTTGGAGAATCAGCGGCGAATTTCCTGCTATCAAAAAGAGCATTGTCATATTTGCCCCTCATACTAGCTATTTTGATGCTTTATACGGCAAACTAGTTATTAATGAGATTGGTATTAATCATAAATTTCTATCAAAAAAGGAACTTTTCAAGTTTCCAATGAATATTCCAATGAAATTATATGGTTCCATTCCGGTTCGTGGTGTCAAAGGTAACAATGCAATTTATCAAATAGTTAAAATGCTTGAAAAAGACCCATCGATACATATAATACTTTCTCCAGAAGGAACTATAGCAAAAATATTTCAATGGAATATGGGTTTTTATTATATGGCATTAAAAGCTAATGTTCCTATTATCGTCGCTTATCTTGATTATCAGAAAAAAGAGGTTGGTATTAAAGGAATGATAGAAAATCTTGACGACAGGAACGCGGTTATTAAACAAATAAACTTTATGTATAAGGATGTTGTGGGTAAATATCCTGAAAACTTCTCACTTAATTTAAGAAACTAATAAAATGAAACAATCAGTATCATTGGTATTATCAAGCGGTGGAGCCAGAGGTGTTGCTCACATCGGTGTAATCGAAGAATTAGAACGTCAGGGATATGAAATAACCTCTATTGCCGGTTCCTCTATGGGAGCCTTGGTTGGTGGTATTTATGCATCCGGAAATTTAAAAGTATACAGAGATTGGATGTGTAGATTAGACAAAAGAGCCGTTTTTAATCTTGTTGACTTTAAAGTAAGTAGAAGTGGATTAGTTAAGGGAAACAAGATAATAAAGGAGATCAAAAAAATAATACCTGATATTAATATTGAAGATTTGCCGATTTTCTATACTGCAGTTGCAACAGATATTAAAAATAAAAAAGAAGTTGTATTCGAAAAAGGTAGTCTCTTTGAAGCGATCCGTGCTTCAATTTCAATACCTTCTGTTTTAAAACCGTGTAAGTTTGATGACATGGTTTTAATAGATGGCGGCATATTAAATCCCATTCCTGTTAATCGTGTTAAAAGAAGAAATAATGATTTGCTGATTGCAGTTGATGTTAACTCGACTATATCATCAGAAAAACAAGCTACCGCCAAAAAACTTTCAAATCAAGTAGAAAATGAATTGAGTTATCTTTCATTTATTAAACAAAAGATGTATAATTTTTTCCCCCTGTTAAATAGCGGTCAATATAACTATTTTACTCTCTTGTCTCAATCAGCAAGTTTAATGATACAGCAAATTTCCGCAATGTCAATTGCCAGATACAAACCTGATATTATTATTGAAATTCCAAAAAATTCTTATGGTCCCTTTCATTTTTATAAATCCGCAGAAATTATTAAGGCAGGTGAAATAGCCACACAAAAAGCATTATTAGAGTATCAAACTAAAAAACAAATCTATGAGAAAAGTTTCAGCCGTTGTTTGTGCCTATAATGAGGAAAAAACCATCAGAAATGTATTAGTTACAATAGCAATGAGTAGGATTTTTGATGAAATTATTATTGTAAATGATGGTTCAACTGACAACACCGGCAATATAATTAAAGCATTAAAATGGCTTAATATTACTGATATTCATCTCCCTGAAAACAAAGGAAAGGGTAATGCAATGGCAACAGGAATTGAGACTTCAACATCGGAAATTATTGTTTTTTGCGATGCTGATGTATCTGATTTACAAAACGAACACTTTATACAACTTATTAAACCGATAATTGAAAATGAAGCTGATATGACATTAGGGCAGGTAGTAGAAACTGTAATAAACATAAAAATAAATCCTATTTATAGGAAAGCTCGTTCGGTTAATAATCTATTTAAATCATTTACCGGCGAAAGAGCTATTGTGAAAAAAGATATTTTACCAATTATAGAGGATATTAAAACTTCAAAATTTGGCGTAGAAACCTTAATCAATCATTACTATCAATCAAAGGGAAAAAGAGTGAAATATGTAATGTTGAAAGGCTTAAACCATCCGACAAAATTCGAAAAAACAAATCAATCACAGGCAATTAAAGAATTTGCTATCGAAGGGAAACAAATCGTCAGTACTGCTTTTAAAAATTATGGTTTAGTCTCAAAAATCATGAAAAATAAATTTAGAAAACAAAAATAGGCATTGTAACGCTTTAAAGAACATTAACAACATTCAGGCATAATAAAACAATAATAAAATGAAAGTAAGCATTATTATTTGTACATACAATGAGGAAAAAACTATTGAAGATGTACTAGTTTCTTGTTGTAAAAATAATCCTGATTCCGAAATAATAGTTATTGACGATGGTTCTGTTGACAATACTGAAAAAATTATTAATGGATTATTAAAAGTTTTTTCATTCAAATATGAGAAATTAGAAGAGAATAAAGGTAAAAGCTGGGCAATGGTTCATGGTGTTGAAATCTCAACAAATGAGATAATTCTTTTTTTTGATGCAGACGTTTCGAATATTAAAAAAGAACATTTCGTTAGCTTATTGAACCCCATTTTAGATAATAATGCTGATATGGTTTTAGGACAACCGTCAGAAACACTCATTGATTATCGGGTAAATCCATTTAAAGTGCTAACTGGAGAAAGGGCATTGTTAAAAAAGGATATAGTTCCTGTATTAAATGAAATAAGAAATATTCGGTTCGGGGTCGAGACATTTATTAATCTTTATTACCAAGCAAAAGGAAAACGGATTAAGTATGTTTTATTAAAAGAGCTAAAACATCCAAGTACTTATGAAAAATCAGATTCTGTGGTTTTTGCTACAAAAAAGTATTTTAAGGAGAGCAAAGAAATCGCGCTAACTTTAATAAATAACTATGTCTTAATAAATCAAAGTGTCGAATTATTTATAAGAAAAGGAAATACTGATATTATTAAGAAAATTAATGTGTTACAAATTGAAATTAATAACAAACTCCATGAATTAAAGAAAAAAATGAATTTATAAGAGGCAAATAACATCATGATATAAAAAACCATTAAACATGTGAAATTGCTTTATATACGTAACGAAGTGTCCAGGATACGTGACACAGTATCAAAGATTCATAATGAGACAAAAATTCTCAACGATACAGTTAACCTAAACGACCAAAAATTACTCAATTGATAATTATTAAAAATTACTAAAAATCATATTTGGTCAATAAATAATTTTACCTTTGCACTGACTTTAAAACTTAAATGTTCAATAATTAATTAAAAGGTAATATGAAAAGATTGTCAGAATTAATAATAAAATTCAAATGGTTAATAATTGTAGTTGTTGTGGGATTAACTGTATTCTTCGGTTATCAGGCAAAAAATCTGAAAATAAACTCTGATATAATAAGTTCATTGCCCGATGATGACCCTGCTGCCTCTTTATATAAGAATATAGGAACCAAATTTGGCGGAAATGATATGGTGATGATTGTTCTGGAAACTGAAAATGTTTTTAAAACCGAAGTGTTACAACATGTAAAACAAATAACAGACAGTCTAAAAATAACAAAAGGAATTTCAACGATAACAAGCTTAACGAATGTAATTGATATAAAAAATGCTGATGGAGGTATTGAAATTGGAAAGCTCGTTGACGAATATAATTTACCTGACACAAAACAAAAATTAGACAGTTTAAGAGCATACATTTTTTCTAAAGAAATGTACAAAGGCACAGTAGTTTCTGAAGACGCTACAGCAACCCTTATTATGTTTACATTGCTACATGATGCCGACAAACAAGCAGTTGCAAGGGAAGTGAAAAATAAAATTGTTACCCTTAATTTACCTGAAAAATTGTATTTCGGTGGTTTGCCTATGATGATGAACGATGTTTCTGATTTAATCGTGGCTGACATGATTTGGCTAATACCTATCGTATTTTTTTTAATAGCGTTTGTATTACTGTTAAGTTTTCGTTCAGCTAAAGGAGTTGTTTTACCCTTGCTGATTGCGGGTATTTCTGTTGTTTGGACACTTGGTATAATGGTTTTGGCAGGATTTGAATTGACAATGATTTCTAACGAAATTCCTATCATTCTGCTTGCAGTTGGTAGTGCATATACTATACATGTTATAAACCGTATTAATCAAACCGACCCTGTTAACCGTAAAAGATCAATAGTCAAGGCAATGTCGTATATTATTCTACCGGTTTTTTTAGCAGCCATAACAACTGCCATAGGCTTTGTATCATTCATATTCGGTTCGTATCTTACTATAATACGTGATTTTGGAATGTTTACTGCTATAGGGGTGGCTTTTTCATTCCTGTTATCCATCACTTTTGTACCTGCTGTTGTTTCTGCCCTGTCAATTTACAAAAACAAAACGGTTGAAAAATCAAAACCGGCAAAAAAATCCATACTTTCCGGTTATATCCTAAAACCACTTGTTACCCTTCTTTTTAAACACCCAAAATATACATTAACTGCTTGGTCTGTTCTAATTTTATTAAGTATTGGAGGCATGTTTTTTATTAAAACAAGCGTTAATATGGCTGATTACTTCAAAAAAGATAACCCTACCAGAGTTTCGGAAGATATAATGCAGAAAAAATTTGGTGGCTCAATGCCTGTTTTTGTATCCTTTAAAGGTGATATGCAAAGCCCGGATGTTTTAAAAACAATGATTAAAACAGAGGATTATATGAAACAATACCCTGACATTTCAACAACTCAATCAATTGCCGACCTGATTGAAGAAATGAATGACGTAATGGGTGAAGGGAAAAAAATTCCAGACGAAAAAGCAAAAATTGAACAATTATGGTTTTTGTTAGACGGACAGGATATAATGCCACAACTTGTTAGCGATAATCTTGACGAAGGTATAATTCAATCAAAATTTGCTTCTGTTGATAGTAAATCTTTATCGGAATTTGGAGAATACATGGATAAATTTGTAAAAGAAAACTCAACAGCTAAATGTAAAATAGAAGTCACCGGAATGCCAGCTGTTTACAATAAACTAAACAACAGTTTAATTCGCAGTCAATTCAGTAGTTTGATATTAGCAATAACTTTAGTCCTTGTTATTGTTGGTTTCATGTTACGTTCGTTAGCTAAAGGAATTTATGCAACCATTCCGATAATTGCAACTATTGCAGTTTTATTTGGATTTATGGGCTTAGCTGGAATTTCTCTTGATATAGCAACCGTACTTGTTGCCAGTATAGCTCTTGGTATAGGTATTGACTATTCAATACACGTTATTACACACTTCAATCATGCTCTAAAAGAAAAAGGTGATATCAATAAAGCAATGGAAGATACAATTATGTTAAGCGGTAAAGCCATAATAATTAATGTATTCTCAGTAGCAGCAGGTTTTCTTGTGTTATTGTTCTCTCAGATAGTACCCTTACAAAATTTCGGTTTACTTGTAGCAATGAGTATGCTTGGTTCAGGGCTTGGCTCATTAACACTTTTGCCTGTAATATTAATTCTTGCGAATAGAAGAAAGAAAATAATCGCTAAATAATTGTTTAACATTTAAAAATATAAAAAGATGAAAAGGTCAAAAATTAAATCAACGGTATTAATTGCATTAATCACAGCAGGAAGTATTTTTTCTGCCAACGCACAGGATGCAAATTCCATTCTTAAAAAAATGGACGATGTAATGTATTCTCCCAAAGATATGACAGGGAAGAACAAAATTATTTTAATTGATAAAGCAGGAAAACAGGAAATACGCGAAGCAATTATACAACAAAAGGGAAATGATAAACGCATATTCCGTTTTACCTCTCCGGCATCACAAGCGGGAATTGCCGTTTTATCCCTTCCAAATGATATTATGTATTTGTACTTACCTGCTTATGGTAAAGAAAGACGAATTTCTACCAGTGTTAAAAGCCAGAATTTCGCAGGAACAGATTTTTCTTACGATGATATGGAAGCAAAACCGTATTCCGACAAATACACTCCTAAATTATTGAAAACAGAAGGCAATGTATTTGTACTTGAATTAACACCTAAAGGACAATCCGACTATTCCAAATTAATTGTAAATATCAATAAAACGAATTATTACCCCGAATCTATGGAGTATTACGATAAGGGCAATACCAAAATAAAAGAAGCAAAATATACTTTCAAAAAAATTGGTAATTACTGGAATGCACAGGAAATAGAAATGTCTGATTTAAAGAAAAGCCATAAAACCAAAATGCAAATGTCTGATACAAAATACGACACGGGTTTAATAGATGATAATTTTACGGTTAGAAAATTGAAACAATAATAAAAAGCCAATCTTTTATTAATAGGTTGTTCTTCCATAAATCTGCTCTAATAAAAGATTTGGCTTTTATTGTAAAAACATAATATATGAATCGAACAAAATTTTTTTCACTGTTGACCATGCTTTTATTAGCGTCAGGTATAATCAGAGCACAGGACAGTATTGTCACACCTAAAGAACCACCCACGGAAAGCAAGTTTCAAATATCAGGCGAATTGATGACCGATCAACGTTTTCTGCTCAAAAATAAATGCGATTGGGCTTGGAACGAAAACCGCCTTACTGTGAAACTTGACAAAAAAATTACTAACAATTCAAAATTTTACAGTGAAGTTTGGTTTCGTAACATTGGCTTGCCAAAAATTACTGGATCAACTGATTTGTATAACAAAGGAATTGTTGACCCTCTTGATTTTGAAATAAGGGAAGGATACATTCAGGTTATAGGTTTTCTTGCCAAAAATTTAGATATAACGATTGGTCGTCAACTTATTGTTTGGGGCACTGCCGACAAGTTGAATCCCACCGACAATCTCAATCCTTATGATTTGGAGGACATTCTGGATTTTGGCCGGCATCGCGGCACTGATGCTATAAACCTGAATTACTATATAACCAACGATTTCTCGCTGCAAGGGGTTTTTATTCCTTTCTTCCGGCCTGCCAATATGCCCGTAGGTATTTTTGCAAATGCATTAAACCCTTCAATGGAATTGCCACAGGGAATGGTTTTAAAAGGTTTCTCAGATACTTTGCTTATGAAACGTTATAACCTGGGCGAAAGCTCAACTGCAGGTTTTAAATTTAAAGGTTTTGTAAAAGGTGTTGACTTTTCAGTGAGCTATGTATGGGGTTACGATGGAATACCTTTCAATACAAGAAATACTTTTATCCCTGTTGATACGCTTGGTGGCACTAATATTAAATCCCAACTTTCATTTTCAAGGACCCATATCTTTGGGGCTGATTTGGCAACTAGCATTGTCGGCATTGGATTTTGGGCTGAGGCTGCTGTTTTCATGCCCGAAAAAGATGTGATAATGACAAATGACTTATCTGCTTTTTATCCCTTGTCACCTGTACCGGTAACCAAGGATTCTCTACTACTGGATAAATCAAAGCCCTATGTTAAGTTTGTTGTTGGTTGTGATTATAATTTTCCTGAAGGATCGTATCTTAATTTTCAGTATATGCACGGGTTTATTCATGAAAGAGGAAATAACAATCTGAATGACTATTTCTTTTTACGGTATGAAAAGAAATTTTTTAACGAAAAACTCAAAATAGCCCCTATTAGTGGAGCTTTTATTGTATCCGATTGGAAAAAGATAAAAAATAATTATGCCATTGCATATATACCGGAAGTTTCGTACAAAGCCACAGATGATGTTGAAATAACTCTCTCAGCAGCAATTTTCGATGGTAAAGGAGACAATTTGTTTGCTAATCTGAAAAATTACAATATGTTTTTGTTTAAGTTGAAATATAGTTTTTAGTAATACCCGTTAATATTTATAAAATATTATGTATTACAAAGATGCTGCGAGAATTCAGAATTCTATTCTGAGTAAAATAGAAAAGAAAATATTAGAATGGATATCACTTCGACTACCTCAATAGATAACTTCTGAATTAAATCAAACTGGCGATCTGGGAAAAATCTGTTACTTGAGCGAAGACATACATGCCATTATTCATTTTTTTGTACAAAATACCAATAAATGAACAATCTCTTTTGAAACACACACTTCTATAATAATCTACATTCCTTATCTGTCAATATTTTCAAAGAACGAAAATTAATTTTTATGGTACACTAATGTTCTTTTTTAATAATTTATTAATTTTTTTAAAGCAGTCGAAGTAAAATTCAAATGTGCCCAATATATTTTACCCATCTGTCGTTCGCTATTTTAGTTGTTATAGTATCGTTGCAATATTAACATAATAGGAGTTATAAAACAGGCAGGCGTAAGCTACAGGTTAAAAGAGTGCACGAGCTTCGCCGCTGGGCGAGTTGAACATGGTTGCTGCCTGTCAGTTATAACAGCTATTATGTAAAATTGCCGCACATTCCGCCACCCTCAAAAAGCCATCCCTGCGCTAACCTTTGATATGATACTTGAGGGCTGTCATGGTTTTTGCCAAGCCCTATAGTATCGGCTTTCCTATCTTGATAAAATCAGCAGGCCAGCTCCTCCCGGACACAAATACATAAGCAGCAATAATAATTCCCGTAAAAAAAAACTGTTACTCATCGCCGAAAAGGCATTATCAGTTCATTCATTACACCTCCATTCCATTCCGCTGACGCTTCCATTACATTTCAGCAACGCTACATTTCATTTCAGTTTCATTCATTTCACTCATAATTGCATTTGCCCACAAAGCTTCAATTCCTTTCGTCGGCATTGCAGCTTATTCCATTGTGGCTTACTATGCTGCCCGCTGATTTTATAACCCTGCCATAATCCCTGATTCGGTTGTAAATTCTTGGTTATAATGCCGGAAGAGTTTCTGTTATTCGATGCGTAGCAATCGGATTTACAGAAACCGAATCGGTATTATGCCATCAGCACACCGATACTCCCGCAGCACGTGCACAAAACAATGCCAGCCCTCTTTTGGGTATTTTCCAACGCACCAATAATGTATTTTTTTATTTTATTCCCAAGCACTCCATCGCTATGGTTTTGTCATGTTTTTTGAAAGCCATGCTGCTACAAGCAAAGCTCCTTCACTTCGTTTAGCTCCACCTCGACAGTCCACTACGCTCCCTGATCTCGGTTACGCTGCACTCAGTTCACTCGCTATCCTTTCGCAACCCCACATAATAAAGCTGCTCCATACTTCCGACAGCTATATTATCTTTTCAGGCGCACATCAAAAAATCACGCCAAAACCGCCATCGCTGCCACCAACCCCCACCCAACCACCCTTTAAGGTCAAAGGAAATTGATTCTGTTAGCCACATTGATTTTTCCAAAGGTTCATTAATAAAACCTTATGCAAAGGTAAGCTGCCACCGCTCTTGCAAGGTCGGGCACTTCGTGTTTTCAAATAAAAATTTTTATTTACCAATACATTTTCTTTTCAATGGTATAAAATTTTTTATTCGAAAAACCTTGCAATTCAGCCACTGCTCCGCTTTTTTGCTGCATACAGGTTTCATTAATGATATATTTTTTTATGTGGCGGCGAGCGCAAAGCGAGCCGGAAATATCAGAAAAAGTTATCAATTTTTATAAACAAAACCTATGAAAACACACTATTTTTCAAGCTGTTGCACACTCGAAGAAGTGAAGCGCAAATTCAAAGAACTTGCCATGCAGCATCACCCCGATAAAGGCGGCGATACTGCCACGATGCAGGAAATTATTGCCGAATATGAAAGCATCATTAAAAATCCTTTCTTTTCCTTTGCGGAAAAGTCAGAACAGGACCAGGCAGAATTCATCCGGTACCCGGAGATCATCAACCAGATAATCGGTCTTGAAGGTATCATCATCGAGTTAATAGGAAATTGGATCTGGCTGAGCGGTAACACCTATCCCCACCGGGCACAATTAAAGCAAACGGGCTTTTATTTTGCACCAAAAAAGGTTATGTGGTATTATCGGCCACCTGATTATAAAAGTGCAAATAAAAAGCCCAAAACCATCGAACACATCCGCAGTAAATACGGCAGTGATGTGATCGATAACCGGAAAAACAGTTTTATACTGTTATAAATCTAAAGGGGAGCCTCTGAGCTCCCTTTTTTTATTGTGCAATCCAAAGCAACTAACGCCATAAACTACGATTATCAAGCATTTTAGACGCTAAAACTTCTGAAACGCCTGATTTTGAAGTAATTTTGTAGTAAACAATAAAACCTTAAAACCATGTTAAACCATATTCTGAACTTCGCAATCGGCACCGCCACAACCGCAGGCACCGCCACAGCCCTTGTCGATATTGATCCAAACCAATTCGGCTCCCTGGGTGATCTCATTAAGTACCTTATCAGCATCATTGGTGGTATCCTTGCCACCATCATCATCAACCTCCTGAAAAAGAAATTCCCGGAATGGTTTGATAAGCAGAAAAAAGCAAAAACGAATTAAATCCATATCAAGTCCATATCAAGGCCACTTAAAACCAGTTAAAATAACCCCAAAATAAATTAATAACCCCCAAACCCCAAAATCATGGCAATAGTACAAAACCCCATCACAGGCAGAACCAAAAAGAAATTTGCTTCAGCCGTCTTCTCCAAACAGTTCGG
>Ga0116171_10002583_pt1 | contig 17118 bp, 10 predicted proteins | sample AD_JPNHW2_MetaG_FD_89798 | JGI IMG/M metagenome (GOLD analysis project Ga0116171, IMG submission 89798) | Active sludge microbial communities of municipal wastewater-treating anaerobic digesters from Japan - AD_JPNHW2_MetaG | ecosystem: Engineered > Bioreactor > Anaerobic > Digestate | place... | reverse complement strand
CATTGGTCCGGGCGGCATGAGCGGCAGGGTGACCGCCTTTGCCGTTGATCCCCGCAATGAGAATATTTTTTATGTGGGCACTGCTTCCGGCGGTCTCTGGAAGACCGTCAATGCCGGTACCACCTTTACTCCGGTTTTTGATGGCGAGGCTGTAGCCTCAATAGGATCGCTGGCCATTGACCCGAAGCGTCCGGACATTGTCTGGGCAGGCACCGGTGAGGGTAATCCGCGCAACAGTGTAACAGGGGGATACGGCATATACAAAAGCCTTGACGGCGGCCTGACGTGGAAGTGCATGGGTCTTGAGCTTACCCGGTATATCCACCGCATCATAGTTGACCCGGTCAATCCTGATATAATCTATGCGGGCGCCATTGGCAATCCCTGGGCGCCGCACACGGAGAGAGGATTCTACCGTTCCACCGACGGTGGAAAAACATGGAACAGGCTGCTATTCACAAATGAGACCTCCGGCGTGGCTGACATGGTAATGGATCCATCGAACCCCGGAAAGATTTTTGTGGCAATGTGGGATCACCAGCGCTGGCCATGGTTCTTCCGCTCTTCATCAGAGGGGTCGGGCCTGTGGCTTACCCGCAACGGCGGTGACACCTTTGAGAGAGTCAGTGGCGGATTGCCGGCAGAGTGCGGACGGATAGGACTGGCAATAGCACGTTCAAACCCTGATTATGTTTATGCCTACGTTGAATCGAAGCCATCAGCAATATACCGCTCCACCGACGGTGGTGTGAACTGGGAAAGGCGCGGTGAAAAGAACATCGGGAACAGGCCTTTTTATTATGCCGAATTATACGTTGACCCGCAGAATGAGAACAGGGTCTACACACTTTTCTCGGGTGTCAATGTGAGCGATGACGGTGCATTGACATTTGACGGACGTACCGCGGAATCAGTCCATCTTGATCATCATGCCTGGTACATTGATCCGGTCAATCCTGACCGCATGCTTGACGGCAATGACGGAGGGATGGGAATAACCTATGACAGAGGCGTCACCTGGCGGCATATAGAGAACCTGCCGGTGGGTCAGTTTTATCACGTCAATGTTGACAACGAAGTACCCTACAATATATATGGCGGGTTGCAGGACAACGGTTCATGGCGGGGTCCTGCATATGCCTGGTACAACGGCCCGCTGATCAATGAGATGTATGATTTTCTCATCGGGGGAGACGGTTTTGACGCTATGCCGGTGCCGGATGACAGTCGTTACTGCTATGCCCAGTCACAGGGCGGGTCAGTGCGAAGGATGGATGTTACAACCGGATGGAGCAAGGGCATCCGCCCTGCGGCCGAATCAGGTGAGAGGCTCCGTTTCAACTGGAATGCCGCGCTGGCACAGGATCCCTTCGACAACAACACAATATACTTCGGAAGCCAGTTTGTGCATAAGAGCAGCGATCGAGGTGACTCATGGACGAAGATCTCTCCTGACCTTACCACCAATGACCCGGAGAAGCAGAAGCAGGATCAGAGCGGCGGCATTACCGTTGACGCAACCGGCGCCGAGACCCACTGCACCATAATAACAATCTCTCCAAGCACAATCAGGAAAGGTCTCATCTGGGCGGGCACCGATGACGGCATGATCCAGGTCACCGAAGACGGCGGAAAGAGCTGGAAAAACACATCGCAGAACATCAAGGGCATGCCCCGCGGAAGCTGGGTTCCGCAGGTAACCGCTTCAGCACATGATCCGGGAGAGGCCTTTGCAGTTGTCAATGACTACCGCCGGGGAGACAATGCTGCATATCTCTTCCGCACCAGGGATTACGGGAAGAACTGGCAGAGGATCATTGATGACACTGACGTGTGGGGTTACGTACTCTGCTACATGCAGGATCCCGTTGAACCCAGGCTGATGTTTGCCGGTACCGAATATGGTCTTTATGTCTCGTTTGACCAGGGTGATACATGGAACAGGTGGACGAGCGGATTCCCCACCGTATCAACCTATGACATGGCTATACAGCCCCGCGAGTATGACCTTGTGATAGGCACCTTCGGCCGTGCCGTTTGGATCATTGATGACATCAGGCCATTGAGGGCGCTGGCCTCTCAGGGAAAGCAACTGCTCACCAGGGGGCTTGCTGCCTTTGATGCACCTGATGCATACATTGCATCAGCAAAAAATCTCCCGGGCTACTATTTTTACGGTGATGCAATGTACCGCGGGGAGAACAGGGAACCGGGAGCAATGATCACTTTCTATACATCAGCAGATTCAGGCAATGTATCAGCCAAAATCCTCGATGCTGCCGGAAACGTCGTCAAAACCATGGAGCTGAACGCAAGGAAAGGATTCAACAGGTTCACCTGGCGTTTTGACCGTAATCCTCTGCCCCAGCTTGAATACCCGTCAGGACAGGATCAGCAGCAGGATCAAAGGGGAAGATATTTCAGAGGCTTTGGCGGGACTGTCGTACCCGGAAACTATACTGTCAGTCTTTCAACGGGTAATATGAGTGCTGACTCAAAGGTGAGGGTGAACCATGATCCGAGAATGGATCCGCCTGACACAGCGGCACTGAAAAAGAATTATGAAAGGGCAGTCGCTTTCGGCTCCAGGATTGAAAAACTCAACACCCGCCTCAAGCCGCTTGTGCAGGTACGGGAGAGTCTTGCGAAGAGTGACCGGCTTGTAAATAATGACCCGGAGTTCGCAGCTGCGGTAAAAGATGAGTACAAAGCTGTCAAAGAAGAACTTGCAAGGCTTGATGAAGCATTTGGCAGACGCCAGGACGGTCTGTCAGGGCGGATAGGGGGCTACAGGGTATTGCTTACCTCGTCAGGTCCGCTGACCATTCAGGATGAGAAGACTGTGGCTGATGCTGAAGCTGCCATCGATGAGGCGCTGAAACTTGCCGAAGCCTTCATGACCGGCAGCTGGGAAAGGTACGTAGTGACCCTGAAGAAGGTGACATTGACCGGTGATGCGGTTGTGCTGAAATAAAAAGTGCGCCGGCAGCCGGCGCACTTTTTCTATTTCTTGGTCTTTCTTGTGAGTTCCACCACTTCCATTTCAAACAGGAGCGGTGAATACCCGGGTATTATCGTGTAGTAATTGCCATAATAGTCATACGTACCAAATCCCACTGAACCGTAAGCCACCGCGGATGGCATGATAACTTTGGCTTTTGATCCCATCTTCATCTTGACCAGTGCCAGTGACCAGCCCTCTATAATGTAAGGTGTCCCGACCACAAACCTGAATGGGGTGTCTGCTTCCAGGTTGTTGTCAAACTGTTTTCCTGTCAGGAATGAGCCACTGTATCTTACCCCCACCGAATCACCTTTCTGAATCAGTTCACCTGTTCCGGCTGTAACTTCAACATAGTAAATGCCGTCTGCATCAGGACTGACGGTTATATTATTTGTTGATACAAAATCCTGTATCAGGCTCCTCTCCTCCTCCTCGTATTTCTTTGCAGGATTGCAGGCTACAATTATCACGGCAAGTATTGCCAGCGCTGCAGTATTGAATTTTTTTCCCATGGTTCTGTTAGTTTCCACTGACTCCTTCAAATATCGTTCCAAACTAGTTAATATCCTTTATCCTTATCCTGTAGATCAGTATAGCCCTTCCAGGTATCTTAGCCCCGTCGCCTGTCAGGCCGAATGCCAGGTATGGAGGCACAATGAACAGGTAATCACTGCCTTTCTGCATCATCTGGAGGCCTTCCGTGACACCGCTTCCGGCATCGGTATAGCCTACCTTGATTGTCTGTGTTCCGCTGTAGCAGGGATTGCTGTTCAGGAGAGAGCATTCATAGTCAAAGCTCACATTGTCACCTGTTTTGACTGACGGACCTGTTCCGTTGACGATAACACTGTACCACAGGCCGGTGTTGGTCTCTGTAAATTTGCGTTCACTTTTGCCTAAATAATCAGCAATTGTGCTACGGTCACGGGTAATCATTGATTTATTCATCTCAATCAGCTCGGCCTCGGAGCGCGGAGCAGCCTTGCTCCTGCTGTCTGGCTTGTTCTGGCAACCGGCGGCTATGACTGCAATCAGGGCTATATATGGAACCAGCCTCATTTCATTATCTCCTTTGCCGCTTCCTCCAGTTCCCCGCGAAATGAGGGAAGTGTATTCTCGAAGTGGTTGATAACCTCGTGGATGGAGCCTTTCATCTCCCCTCCGGCAGCATTGCGGTGACCGCCGCCGTTAAAGCATTTGCGTGAGAGCTCGTTCGCATTGAAGCTTCCCTTTGAGCGAAGCGACATCTTCACGAAACCGGTTCGCTCAATAAAAAGTACGGAAAGCACAATTCCATTCATTGTCAGGAGAACATTGGCAAATCCTTCAGTGTCACCCTTCACATGGTGAAACCTGTCGAGGTCTTCCTTGGTAAGCCAGATATAGGCGGTATGCAGATCGGGATGCACAACCATGCGGCTGTGGAGAGCGAATCCCTTGAGCCTGATCCTGTCAGGTGAAAAATTGCTGAATATATGGTTATAGACCCTTTCCTTGTCAACTCCCATGTCCAGCAGGTGCCCCACGGTGCGCATCGTGTCACCTGTATAGTACCCGTGCTCGAAATTGCCAGTGTCAGTAATTATTCCCACATAAACTGCAGTAATGAATTCACTGTCATTGTACTCACTGCCTTCCATGCCGTTCACGAGGAAGTATACCAGTTCGGAGGTGGAACTCCTGCTAATATCGGAGACAATCAGATCAGCTGGTGCAGAAGGATCAGGATGATGGTCTATCATCACCTTTTTTGCCCCTGAGGTGACCACCAGTTGCTCTGCCTTACCCATCCTGGATGTGGCATTGAAATCAACCATAATGATCAGATCAGCATTTCTGATCAGATCAGTTCCCTCGGCGGGATTATGATGGAAATCAACCACCATGTCAACATCCTTCATCCACAGCAGAAACTTCTGCAATGCATTGGGCGAGATCATCCGGGCATCCTTGCCTCTTGACATGATCCACCTTCTCAGAGCCAGCATGGCACCGATGGCATCGCCGTCAGGATTGATGTGGCATATGAGCAGAATATGACCGGCATCATCGATCAGCTTCTTTAATTCTTTTGTATATTTACCAAACTCCGGCACAGTATAAGCCTTTTAAGGCGACAAAGGTAAAAAAAAACAACAAGGTTTTTAAAAACAGGCCAGATAACCCGATTTACACATAGTTATGAGCAACGACATTACTTTTTCAATCATCAAACCAGATGCCCTTGGAAACGGTCATGCAGGGAGCATTCTTGCACGTTTTAATCAGGCGGGATTCCGGATAGCAGGCCTGAAGATGGTTCACATGACCCGTTCCCAGGCAGAGGGTTTCTATGAAGTGCACCGCGAAAGACCCTTTTACCCGGGACTGGTTGAGTTTATGTCATCAGGACCGGCTATCGTGATGGTGCTCAGGCACGCTGATGCCGTTGAGGAATTCCGCCGCCTGATCGGGACCACTGATCCCGCCAAAGCCGCACCCGGAACAATACGCGCAGAATTCGGAACAGATGTAAGGATGAACGCTGTTCACGGCTCCGACTCACCGGAGAATGCAATGAGGGAGGCTTCTTTCTTCTTTTCAGCCATCGAGTTGTTCTGACAAAACAAAAATCCAAATTGCTTGTTCAGCAAAAAAATTGAAATGACAAATACCGTTTCACCCGACTTTTCGGACAAAAAGACCCTCGAAAAGTATTCATCAGCCTATACCCTCTCCGATATGGAGATTTTTATTTTCCCGGAGTTGTTTTACCCCCTTGTGCTTGCCAATATCATGTCACCGGTTATATGGAACTGGCGTGATGATCCATGGTTCAGGGAAATCCACCGCAAGAACTTTATCAGCAGGGCTAACCGGATCAAACAGTATATCATTGACAACTACATCTTTAATCTTGACCTTGAGACATGGGGTCTGACAACAAAGGAGACCGAGCTTTCAAGGTTCAGCGATTTCTTTGACACGGAAATGCTCAAGCAGTCAAATGCACTCTTTGGGTACGAAGGGGACAAGTATTATTTCAGCATTGACATCAGGCGCCATTTCGGGCTTGATAAGTACGAGTCATCAGCCATCCCTTACTGGAAGACAGAGACCGTGGAAGCCATGACTGCCTTCAGGCACCGGGAGTTCTACACAACCGGTGCAGGCGAATGTGTGAGTCTTGCAGCCCTCTATGCTGCCGCTATGTTCATTGTGGGGGGAATTCCCCTTGAAAAGATCTTCATGATGGCCACCCCCCTTCATTCACAGAACTTCATCGATGAGAAGGATGGCCTGCTGACAAACAACAGGAGGATCATGACGAAGAACATGTGGTTCAACGGCACATCCCTCTCAGGTAAGGCCAGAAGAGCCCTGGAGAATGAAAAGGTGACAATCGTCTCTCACATTACCGGCCACATCCATACCGTATATGACAGGGCAACAATAGACAGGGATGCCTACATCAATTTCGCCGGGAAACTAAGGAACTTCGTCAGGTCTGACCTGACCCCCGCAATATTCATTAACTTCTTGAGATTCAAGTCGGAGTACAAGTGCCTCTTCCAGTACCATTACCTCCGGACCGGGACAAGCCACTACATTACTCTCGAGAAGCTGTTTGAATATGAACACTCCCTGAAAACCAGCATGAACGAGGAGACACGTGACAAGCTCCTTGACGAGGTCGACAGTGAAGAGTTCCTTTTTGACCCGATACCCGGCAAGATTATGCTGAATGAGGTTGAGGAGTTTCTTAAAAAACACAAAGGTTCTGATTTGCAGACTATTGAGGCAGAGTTCACCAGAAACTTCCGGACTGAACACGCTGACTGCGTAAAGAGGATGTTTGCTGACATAAAGGAGTTCATTATCACAGAACCGAAGCTGCCGTCGGCTGAAAGGAACTTTGTTCCGGAGATGCATCCGCGGATATCCGTGACTGACAGCCGTGAGGAAATTATCAGGCACATACGTGACCTTGCCGGTGTATCGGAGATGGCACTTCTCTCTCTGTACGCCTACAGGGATGCTTCGTCTACCGACTGGAGACCCTTTATAAAGGCGGCCATAGAGAGGAACCCTGTATGTCTTGGCACTCTCGGGAACAGGAGTGCAGAAGAGATATACCACATAATCAATGACCTGACAAACATATCGATATATGACTCAGCCAGGCTGGCACAGCCTGATGAGGTATGGAATTTCAGGAGGGGTGACGGCGCGGAGAAGGCTTTTCTCATGGCTGACGCCATAGTTCACAATGACCCGGCTGCGGAGGTAAGTGTTGTGCTGGCCGATGAACTCGTCACCCTGAAATACGGGGGGAAGGAATACCCCTTCACCTCTTCAAAGGGCCTCATCAGCAAGATAAGGATCAGGAAGAACGATTACTCTGTGGTTTAACCAGGGCGTTTGTCCGGTATCAGTGCAGCATAATCTCCCTGATGACTTCTTCCCCTGCCCTGCTGTTTATCTGGCTCTTAAGGGCATCACGGAGCATCATCAGCTCGTTCCTCACCACTGAAGAGGTCAGGTATATGTGAAGAACACCGTCCCTGACATAAGTCCTTTTTGTACGGGCGGTGATGACCCTCCCGGCCACACTCTCCCAGATGTTCAGCACGGCGGCTTCCTTCAGCCCCTTTTCAAGCCTGTACTCCCGTATCAGGTCTCCAAGGGCTTCACCCAGGGTGATTGTTTTGTTCCTGCGCATGTCTTACCTGGCTCCGTTGGTGATTTCTTCCTCTATCCCCTGCTTCCCGATGCGGTAAAGACGGAAATCGACTCCCGTGTTGTCAAGGATGCGGTGAATCCGGTCCTGCTGTGTGTCGGTGATGAACACCTGTCCAAATTCACCTGAACCGGCAAGTCTGATGATCTCCTCCACCCGGTTCTGGTCGAACTTGTCAAAAATATCGTCGAGGAGCAGGGCAGGTGCAAAACCTATCATTTTGCTGATCAGGCCGAACTTGGCCAGTTTGAGTGCGACAATAAATGATTTTTGCTGACCCTGGCTGGCATTTGTCCTGGCAGAGTGGCCATCAATCTCAAAGATGAGATCATCACGGTGAATACCCACGGTGGTATATTGCAAAGCGAAATCCCTATCGCGGGAGGCGGAAAGCTGCTCAAGATAATTTCCGTTGCCCAGGTGAGACCGGTATCTTATTGTCACTTTTTCGGCGCCGCCGGATATCCTGGCGTAATAGGATCGGAAGAGCGGCAGCAGGTTTTCGGTGAGGTTGCGCCGTGCCTGGTGAATAAGTTCGGCTTCCGGGGCCATCTGTTCGTCATAAATCTCAAGCAGGCCTGACTGACCGGCGCCGCTTCCCCGGAGGATCCGGTTCCGCTGCATCAGTGCCTTGTTGTAGCGCATGTGGGCCTCGAGATAGGCAGGATCATACTGGCTGATGATCATGTTGAGGAAGCGGCGCCGTTCCTCACTGCCACCGGTGATAAGCGTACTGTCTGCAGGTGAGAGCATCACCACAGGGTATTTTCCCACATGGTCTGACATCCTCTGGTACTCCCTGCCGTTGAGCCTGAAAACCTTCTGCCTGGTCTTTTGAAATGCGCAGAACAGCTCATCATTGTTCTCGTCCGTAACAAAGGTTCCCTTTATCATGAAGTATTCTTCTCCATGCCTTATGGCGAGGGTGTCCGAGCTGTTGAAGAAACTCTTGGTAAGCGACAGGTAGTGGATGGCATCAAGTATATTCGTCTTCCCAACACCATTGTTCCCGACAAAGCAGTTGAACCCGGGTGAGAATTCGAGTGAAACCTCTTCATAATTCTTGAAATTGGTCAGTTCCAGCCTTGCCAGGTGCATCATTGTGTAAACTCTTGTCGGAGGCCCAAAGTTACGAAAAGAAAAAGGCGATCCAATCAGGTAATCAATAATGAGATTGTGGCACCGGAGGTTGTGCTTTTGTCAGTCCCGGTCACTTCTTCTCAAGAACCAAAACAACCTTGTTGAAATTTGCAGCTGCATTCACAACATTCCGGAAACCGCTGAATTCAGAGGGCTCAATAAATATCGACCGGTAATACTCATCAATGTCAACTGTGTATATGTCTCCGGTGTAAGACCATGTGGAGACAAATCCGAAGGCTTTTTCACCTCCTGCTGTACCGGTGACGTTCATTTCCGAAGCCTCCGGATTAATAATCCTGTACCCTTCCGGGACCCTGAGTACAAGCCGTCTGTAGTACCAGCGGTTAAAGCTTGATTCAGCACTTCGCACCTTGTTCTCCTGGTCATATAATTCAACCTGGGGTCCGATAATCTCCCCGAAATTAAACAGAATCTTTTCTCCTGCCGTTTCAAGCAGTGATGCCGTTGTGAAATCACTGAAAATAATGAACCCGGCATTGCTGATGAAGTCAATGTCAGTTTTGTCAAGACAGGTCAGTCTTTTATAATCAGGATTTGTGGCCTTGGATTCCATTACTGATTTCAGCAACTCCTGTTTCTTTTCTTCATCTATACTCCTGTATATCTGAGATATATAACCACCACTCAATCCCCTCAAACCCCTTGTGGCAATAATTGCTGTGAGGTTGGTCCCCAGGTCAGGTGAGATTTCAATGTACATATTGTCATAGTTGTCCCGATATGGCGCGGGTTCGATATACTTTATCTTTCCCACACCAGATTCAAAGTCGCCTATCTTTACGCCAGAGATGAAAAGTCCGTAATTTGCAGTCAGTTCGCCAGGGACACAGCCTACCCGGTACAGGTCATTTGCGGGGTCTATATAGACCTTATCATCAGCCAGGTAAATCAGGTACTTCTGAAGGTAATTCCATGAATGAAAATCAGGGTCAAACTTAAGATTGTCACGTTCGGAAGTAAGTACCAATTCATGCTTTATACCAAGTGCCTTGAAGATATTTGCATATACACGCACAACGCCCTGCTCATCTGTGACCTTCCTGGTTCTTACAAACTCGAGATCGGCGAACTCAGGACTGTCGCCTTCATCAATATGGATGTTAGTCTTTATGTAATCCTCAATTGCTGATGCCTGTTCAAGTGATGTACCTTTACCTGCATCGATTGTCTTTAACCATTTCTGGAGGGCTTTCGGGTCAACATTGCCATAAATAAGCTCATAAATCCTCTGGGCAGCATCACTCCATCTCAGCAGGCTTCCTTTTCCCCTTGCCAGGTTATACTCCAGTTTAAATTCCACCCTTGCTCTTCCCGGATTCTGGTAGAAATACTCTTCACCACGCAAGCCACTGATTGACTTGGCGGTACATGACAGGCGGTTCCTTCCGTCTGCTGTCGTATCAGCCACAGGCTGTGGGAACCCGTTGTACCCCTTTGCGGCATATTTAAGATTCCTGGGTGAAATCAATTCGAATGCAGCCTGCTGAACTGGAAATTCAAACTGGAAGAATGCCCTTCCGAAATTTGCCCCCCTCATCCTTCTTATGATCACATACTCAAGATCATCTCCTTTCTCAATTCCGTCAATTGCAAAGATCCTGTAGTTATCACGGCTTTCAGCATCGGTCACATCCCTGATATTTTCCTTATTGAAATCAACTGTTCTTCCGTCTGGTTTGATCACCCTGGCTTTTGTATCCACAACTTCAATCACATCTGAAAGTGAAACAGAGAGCTTATTGAATCCGTTTACAGCATCATCGGTACAAAGTCTTATCCTTCGATGAAAAGTATGGATCATTTCCAGTTCACCCTCAGGATTGTATAAATACTCCGTCGATTCATTGTAAAAAATTCCTACTGCATTTTCGGTCTCATTACCAGGTGCAAGGGAGACATAATCAGGTTTCTCTTCCCACCGGAAACCGTTGCCTGTTCCCTGGGCGAATATTGCACCCGCACATGAAACTAATAACAGGGACACTGTATAAAGAATCCTTTTCATATTGATATTCTGTTTAATTATCTGACTTCTGCAAGGCCACAGACAGACGGTAATTATTGTTAAGCCGGTCAATTGTTGAATTCCAGGTTTCAATCTGATCACTTTGAAGAAGCAGGAATTTATATTTAAGTATCTTTTCGAGGGTAATAAATCCGTCATCCTGGCAGTACCTGAATGAAGCACTTATTATGTCATTATCAATCGAATCATTTTCAGGAAGATAACTTACCATGTAACCCTCAGGGATCCTGAACCTGGTAACCTGGTTTTCGGTGTACTTAAAGTCATTGACAACCGGGGCATACCTGATAGTGGTGTCAATTTTACTGTCAGAGAGAGACCTGTCGAGGTTCAGGTTAATGTAAATGCCATTGTTAATCTTCCTGGCATAATCAGCTATATTAAACTTGTAGCTCACAGTTGCCTGAATTTCATGTTCATGAAGGTTGTGAAAGGTACAGGTATCGACACTGAATTTATTATTTCCCTTTGAAAAGAGAGAAGTGAGTCGTCTGTTGTAATAGGCCGGCATGACCCCCTCCATAGCCCGGGCAAGCTCATACCTGTTAAACCCGCTGTGTGAACGGAACCCTTCCCCTCTGATCCGGTCTCCGGAGAGTTCTATGTTAACCGAATCATACAAAATGCTTTCATCCGGTTCTGACACCGGCACCTTAAAAATGAGGTAATTATCATTGTTGAGACCTATAAGGACCTCCTTTCCCTGAATGCTGAACGGGTACATGCCGTAATCAATGAAACGGAACGTACCGTCGAGTATTAAGACCGAATCATTGTTCATATATGCCACAACCATGTGATTATCGGTTGCGGGGAGAGGCAGCTCACTGTATGTATAAGGCAGTTCACGTGTTCCAACCCATGCATAATAGGCTTTCAATCCTGCAATTTCAATCATCTTTTTGATCAGGGAGGTTTTTCCCTTGCAATCGCCGAACCGTCTGCTGAACACCTCCTCTGCCGTGGCTGGCTTAAAACCCATCACCCCGTCTGAGTAAGCAACATACTTAATGTTATCCTGCACCCAGTAATAGATGGCTCTGACAATGTCATCGCCGGCCCTGTTCGCAGTAATATTTCCGACAAGTGCTGCCAGTTCGGGAGAGGTCTTTCCGTCGTCTGACGGAAGATAACTGGAATAGAATTTATAAAGGTCGTCAATGGCAGAATAATACTTCAGCGTGGTGTCCTTCAGTTTTACCTCTTTAATTGACACTGCAGCATGCGGACTGTCGTACAGTATGCTGTAATTATCACTGTCAAGATACTTGTACGGAAGCACATCGCGGGTCTGCCACACATGGTAAATATACTGCCCCTTTGAATATGTATTATACTCAAGAAATCCCTTTTCACAGTGGAAAAACCTGAATTCCAGATCAATGTCTTTATGAGCTTTAACTGTAACCCTGCCATTCAGGACAGGCAGGTATGACTGAAAGGTTATCCTGTTGAGAAAACGGGGATTGTGTTGAACAAGGGTATACCGAAGGGTTGCACGGGCCCCTTTTTTCAGGGATGGATAGACAAAACTTAACCTCTTCGAATCATCATAGAATATGCCTCCCCCGGGGTCATCTGATTCATTGAAGAGGGTGACAGCTACCTTTTCAGTTCCCCTGTTAACCGGCACAATTGTAAATGCCTCCAGATCTTCAACAGTGGTGAATGAATCGTAATAAATTCCGTCTTCGGCAAACAGCTTCGTGTAGTCTGTAAGCAGTTCCATTTCCTTGTTGAATCGCTGTTTCACCCGGATGCTATCCTTAATGATATCAAATTCATACAGAATCTCCAGGTTACTGATTACCGCATTGTAATCACGCATGATTACAGGGCGGTTTTCCTGCAGCTGCTGCTGAGGCTGGGCAGGGAGAGCGGAGACAATTGACAGGATTGCCGCCAGTGAAAGGACGAGTCTCGTCATATTAATCTGCAAATCCCGTGAAACTTCCGCTCCAGTACTTTTCTGTTTTCAGGGGATTCCCCGAGGCATCATACAAATACCTTTCCCCGTTCATCTGGTCATGAAGAAATTGAACCCTTTCCCGGATCTTCCCGGACCTGTAATATTTGACATATTCTCCCTCATAAAGGCCGTTTTTGCAATAGTAGATGCTTTCAGGACTTCCATCAGGGTAAAACTTCTCACATTTTCCATTCATCATGCCATTACTGAACTGACGACGTTGCATAACTTTGCCATCAGGATAGTATTTCACCTGATCACCGTCTGCCACGAAATTCCTGAACTGCTGTTCATAACTCTTTTGTCCGTTGTCATACCATGCAATCACCGGCTGGTTTCCGTTTGTCACAGCTATTATTTCAGTAAGTTTGCCACCCTTCATGTACCGGTAACCGGTCAGCTCATTCCCGCTGTAGATCAACCTGATCATAAGCTCGCCCCCGGGGGCATACTGGTTACAATCACCTTCAAGCCTGTCATTGAAATATGTTTCCGTCATTCTGACACTGCCATCGTCATAATAATAGGAATGGACAGAATCCATCATGTTATTGAAATAATACTCCTCTGCATCAAGGTTACCATTTTCATTCCATGTTACCCACCGGCCCTCCTTGTTTCCGTTTTCAAAATGACCCTCTACCATCGGCTTTCCATCAGGAAAGTATTGCATGTACATCCCGTTCTGATTATCAGCGCAGAACATCATTTTGGTTGATGGGCTGCCTCCGGGATGGTACCATGTCAGGGGTCCGTCATGCAGGCCGCCTTTGATTACAGCATCACATATTACTATTTCGGGCATGCTTTTTAACTGTGATATTGTGGTCTCAATAAGGTCAACTTCATTAATTGTGTTCCCATCACGATCAAACTGATACTCCTTTGTCAATCTGCCGTCATTGTACCTGTTCCTGCTTTTAATTTTGCCATCAACAGCATAGTTTGTCTGCCAGCCGTTAAGATTGCCGTTAAGGTAGTAGGCTGATGTCTCCAAACCGCCGTCAGCCCGGTAGTAACGCCAGTAGTTATTCATATTGTTGTTAAGATATGACCCGGTCTTGATTACAGTGCCGTCAGATCCATATTCAACATATTTGCCCTCCAGCGATCCGTCTCTGTAATAGCTGATTGATTCTGTCTTACCGTCAGGATAAAAGGTGATCACTTCGCCATCATACTGTCCGTTTTTCAGGTTGAGTTTTTGCCTGATGTTGCCATTATTGTAATAGAACCTCATTTCGCCTGCAAGCAGACCCTTGTCATAAGAGCCTTCAGACCTGATCCTGCCATCGTATGAATAAACTTTGTAGCTGAATGATCCGTTATCACTGCCGTAAACGAAAAGATTAGCCGGGTTGTTGAAGCCGGTTGTCATTTTAATATTCAGTCCGTCTTTATAAACTTCCTCAAGCAGCTTCCCGCCTGCCTGGTCATAGTTGGTTGTGAGTCCATCCTGTTTCCCTGAACTGTTATAACTTGTTTCTGATTCAAGAACCCCGTTCATATAAAATGTTCTGACAAGTCCGTTAATGACTCCGTTGTTGTAATTTCTTACAGCTTTAACCCTGCCGTTTGAATACCAGTATGTCCACTCTCCCTGCTCCTTCCCTTTAACATAGGTTCCCTTTACACTTAATCTGCCGTTGGGGTGATACTCAAGGTACTCTCCGTCTTGTGAATCCTGATTGTAAGAGGCAATTATCCCCTCCTGTCCGAAGGCATAATATGTGACATGTTTTCCGGTAACCTGGCTTTTGCGATTTGTATACACTTCCATCGGCTGGGATGAGCTGTAGAATGTTCTTGCCTCACCGTCAAGTGTATCATTTTTGTACATCAGTGACTTTGTGGGTATTCCGAAGATGTTGCGCCATGTGACCTGCCCCTCAACCATTCCGTTTACAAATGTTCCGGTGGCATTCAATTTACCGGTTGGATGGTAGCTGATATATTCACCGTTTAGTACACCATTTGAGAGATTTTCTATCGATTCCAGGAGTCCGTCGGTTGTATAATATTTCCACATTCCTGATTTTTTGCCTTTTGAAAAATGCCCCTCTGCCTTGAGTTCCCCGTTCGGGTGAAAATATTGCCAGTACCCCTGCTCAGCGCCTCCATCATCGCTGTTGCCCAATGAACTGAGGTTTCCTTTATCATCATATGCGGTGACAAGGGTAAGGGTCTTTCCGTCGGCCATAACCTGCCTGGTCTTCCTGATATTATTAAGGAATTTCCCGGTTTCATAAAAGGACTCCAGTGGCTTTTTATTCTTATCCATCCATTTGCTTACATCTTCCTTTCCAGCTGAAGCAAGAATCGTGTAAAGGAAAGGTTCAATTAATTCTTCCTGCTTGATTGCCCTGAAAAGCGGCAGATATGTTTCTGCCCAGAAATCATCGGTCTCATCCGTTGCCGGAAGCATTTCCATCAGCAATGTGGTCTGCTTTACTATGCTGGCATTGAACTTTATTGCCGGCTTGTATTTGTCATTGAGGGCTATCCTTGATTTTATCAAACCGTCAAGTTCTTCAAACAGGGTATTGTCTGAAAAGGGCTTTATGAAATCACCATAAGTTGTATCAAGGTGGCCGGAAGAGAGGTTCTCAATAAAAACCAGGATGGTATTGCTTCTGTCACTGCGGGGTTCCAGGGCCAGGAATGTTTCCAGTGAGAGCAGTGCCCGGGTATACTGTTCCTGCCTCGCCATCAGCATTCCAAGCCTCATATGGCTGGAGGCGTGGAACGGGTTGCACCGGATCGCTTCCTGAAGGCTTTTCACGGCTGACGGGTAATCTTTCATCTCCAGGTAGGTCATGCCCTGGTTGAAGTGAAGCAGATACGAAAAGGGATATAGTCTTATTGCCTCATTGTACACCTCAACTGACTTTTCCGTGTTGCCGGCTGCCAGGTATGCGGTGCCTAAGTTGCGCATCAGGCTCTGCCTGTAGGGAGACGGCAGTTGAAGTCCCGCACTTGCATAGTAAATGGCACTGTCATAATTCTGCGTCTGCAAAAAGGTCATACTCAGTTCTGTAAGCATCCATACATAATTGGAATCGTTCTCATCAACCTGTCTGAACCTGCTGATGGCTTCATTGTATTTCCCTTCATCATACAGCTTGACGCCTTCGCTGATGAGTGTGTCAGAAACCTGCTCCTGTGCGCTGATTGTCAGACTAAAACAACAGACAACCACAGAAAGATAAATTAAGTGGTACTTTCTCATGATAAAGATTTACGTTGACAGTATAGTATAAACAAACTTATGTTTTTCCGGGTTTATCTCCTAATTACTCAACGGCAAATTTTTAATTATATGTTTTTTAATAATGCCAGAAATACTACTTTTGCGAAGTTATTTTTTGACCTGTAACAGAGAACATTGATATGAGCAAGAAAAAGGAGACCGCAAAAGGGATCGAAAACGTTGAACAGACACTGACAAAAACAGAACAGTTTCTTGAACAGAATTACAAACCCCTTTTATATGTGCTTGCCGGCGCAGTGGTACTGGTAGGAATAGTGTGGCTTCTCAGGATGTACACAAGCAAGAAGAACGACGAGGCACTGAGCCAGATGTTCATGGCCGAAAAGTATTTCGGTCAGGATTCGCTGAAGCTGGCCCTCAACGGCGACGGCAACAATCTTGGCTTTATCGATATTGCAAAGGAATACAAGGCTACAAGGTCAGGCAAACTTGCCAACTTCTATGCCGGCGCTTGCCTGATGCACCTCGGCCAGTATGAGGAGGCCATCAGCTATCTCAACAAGTACAGGCAGGATGACGAAGTGATAGCGCCACAGGCCAGGGGTCTGATAGGCGATGCGCGTGTTGAACTGGGCGACAACGCTGCCGGTATAAAAAACTACATCGAGGCAGCAGATATGGCTGAAAACTCCCCCGTTCGAGGATGCATGGTCATTAAGCCCTGGGGCTGGTCGATCTGGGAGCGTATTCGCGATACGTTGGACCTGCGTATTAAAGCCACTGGCCACGAGAACGCATACTTCCCCTTGTTTGTCCCATTGAGCTACTTGGAAAAAGAGGCCTCACACGTTGAGGGGTTTGCCAAAGAATGTGCTGTGGTCACGCACCACAGACTCGAATCTAAAGGCGGAAAGCTTGTACCTGTTGCCGAGCTTGAAGAGCCGCTTGTCATCCGTCCTACTTCAGAGACTGTTATCGGCGAAGCCTTTTCCGGTTGGGTTAACTCTTGGAGAGACTTGCCTTT
>Ga0116171_10002581_pt1 | contig 17120 bp, 15 predicted proteins | sample AD_JPNHW2_MetaG_FD_89798 | JGI IMG/M metagenome (GOLD analysis project Ga0116171, IMG submission 89798) | Active sludge microbial communities of municipal wastewater-treating anaerobic digesters from Japan - AD_JPNHW2_MetaG | ecosystem: Engineered > Bioreactor > Anaerobic > Digestate | place... | reverse complement strand
GATTAAACAACGAACCTACGTTCTCGGATTTGATGAACAGTTTTTTTGAAAACGATTCATTGAATTTTTTTAACAGGCAGCACTGCAGTGTACCTGCAGCTAACATCGTCGAAAATGAAAATTCATTTGAACTTGAACTGGCTGTTCCCGGCATGAGTAAAGAGGATTTCAGGATTGATGTGGAAAACAACATGCTGACGATTTCTTCGGAAAAGAAAGAGGAAAATGAAGAAAGCAACAAAAACTACACCCGCAAGGAATTTGTTTTCGGAAGCTTTAGCCGCTCGTTTATGCTGCCCAAAAGCATCGATAATGAAAAAATCAAAGCAGAGTATAAAAACGGTGTTCTCTGCCTGAATTTGCCTAAACGAGAAGAAGAAAAGACAAAAGTGAAAAGGCAAATTGAGATTAGTTAACAAGGATTTGTTTGCAAAAAAAAGGAGGTTGCTTCGCAGCCTCTTTTTTTATTTGTACGTTTGTATTATAATATTTTGATAGTGAGCCGATCCAGAGTATTACTATTGTTGTTTGTTTTTTCGGGCATTCTGGTGTTTTCTTCCTGCAAAACTACCCGGCACGGAGGGCATTTATCTCATACAGAACACAATACTAATGATAATGGCAATACTGGTTCGTTAAAAGAATATGCAGAAAAGCTTGGAGTTAAATTTAACGGTCGCGAAGATATTAAGCTGATTTCCTGCCTGGCAGGTTGGCTGAATGTTCCATACAAATATGGAGGAAATACCAAACAGGGCACGGATTGTTCAGGAATGGTGTGTTCGGTATATAAAGAGATATATAATATTGACATGTACAGGAGTTCGGCCGATCAACTGAAAAATGTCACTGAAATAGGCAAAAACCAATTGAAAACCGGCGATCTGGTTTTTTTTAAAATTGGCAATAATAAGGTTTCGCACGTGGGTATATATCTGGGCGAAAATAAATTTATTCATGCTACTACACAAAAAGGGGTGATAGTCAACAATCTGGACGAAGAATATTACAAAAAGTATTATTATACTTCAGGAAGGGTTATTATGTCTTCTGTACAATAAAAGGACTATAGAAGGTGCCTGAAAGGAATTAAAAGATTTTCGAAAAATTTTTGCATAATCGGGCGGCGTTTCCACAGGTCGTAATTAAACGTGTCGCAATTTTCCAGGGTTTTATTGTTATGTACCACTAGATCTTGCAGCAAGTTCTGGTCTCTACCAAGAAGCATAATTTCATACATGTATCTGAAACTGCGATAATCAAAATTGGAGGTGCCGAAAAAAAATTCTTCATTATCCACCAGCATTAATTTAGCATGCAGGTTTTGGGGCTTGTACATCAACAACTGTACATTGTTTTTATGAAGTAAACCAAGGTATTTGTTTCTTAGTATGTCCACCAGGGTTACATCGGATTGTTTAGGGATGATTACTTTAACGTCCACGCCTCTTTTTCCGGCATCCATTAGTAGTTTTCTCAGATAGTAGCCTGGCAAAAAATAAGGCGTTTCGATGATTACCTGCCGGCGGGCATTTTTTATGAGGTTTTCAAATTTCTTCTTTACTCTTTGTCTTGTCAATGATGGTACGTCGCGGATAATTTTAAAATCCCCACAACTCAGGGGTGTGGTTTGATGCCTGATATTGAAAGTGTTTTTCCTGTATATTTTCCAACTGCTGTTAAAAGCTTTTTTAAATGTATGGGCAATTTTGCCTTCCATTTTTACTATCAGTTCGCGCCAGGTAATAGAGTATTGGTTGATATTGGCCGATCCAAGATAAACGATATGGTCGTCAATCACAATGATCTTCCGGTGATTGCGCCGGTGGTGTTTTGTCAGAGCGTCGAGGTTGTAACGGAGTTTCATGAAATACCTCACCTGGGCGCCTGCATTGATAAGTTCGTTAAAAAAAGTTTCGCTTGCCGGGACTCCCCACGAATCTACCATCAGGCGAATCCTGACGCCTTCACGGCTTTTTTTAATCAGGGCATCCCGAACCCTTATACCAACAGCATCGTCAATAAATTTGAAGATTTCAAAACAAATGTTGTTTTTAGCATTTTCAATGTCGGCAATCAACTCGGTATAAAATTTCAGGGTTTCGCTGAAAATTCTGTGATTAACAACACATGCCGTTGGGTTGATGACAGCAGTCATAATTATTTTACTCTTGCAGGGTTATTACTGACAAAACTTTTCCATCCACTATATTCCTTTTTTTCAGTCAGGGTGTTTTTTTGAAAATAATGGCAAACGGCCACACCCAAAGCATCGGTAGCATCATAGTATTCCGTGATAACATTGATGGGGACTATCCTGGCCAGCATGGAGGCGACCTGTTCTTTGGAGGCGCCGCCCTTGCCGGTGATGGCCTGTTTTATTTTACGTGGTGAATATTCGTACACTGGTAACGATTTGTACAGCGCTGCAGCAATGGCAACCCCTTGGGCACGGCCTAGTTTGAGCATCGACTGTACATTTTTCCCGAAAAAAGGCGCTTCAATAGCCAGTTCATCGGGCTTATAGTGTTCAATGATTCCAAGGATCTCTTCAAAGATGGTTTTCAGCTTCAGGTAGGGATCGGTGAGCTTGTTTAATTTAATCACGTTCATGGTGATAAGTTCAATCTTTTTATCTTTGTTATAAATTAAACCATAACCCAAAATGTTTGTTCCGGGGTCGATACCCAAAATTATTCTGTCCGTACTCACAACAATAATATTAAATGCCTAAAGCAAAATTAAACAAAACAGCTAATTATATTATCAAAATTCTGATAATATTTCTGTCTTTTGGCTTTATCGGGTACCGATTATGTTATAAAGAAGATATTGCCGGATTGTATAATAGTTTTGTGATGATAGGGTCGGAGCCATACGCAATTGTCATTCTTGTTTCAGTCGTGCTGCTTATGTTGTGCAATTGGAGTGTGGAATCTCTTAAATGGCAGTATCTGGTGGGTAAAATTGAACAGGTTTCGTTTCGCAGGTCTTTTATGGCTGTGTGGGCCGGGCTGACTATAGGGTCTTTTACGCCTTACCGTACCGGTGAATATTTCGGAAGGGCTTTTATTTTAACCAAAGCTAACCGTTGGGAAGGTGTATTTATTACTATTACAGGAAGCCTCGGGCAACTTTTGGCCACATTATTATTTGGCAGCATCGCTGGTTTTTGGTTTCTCTTTTCTCTGCAAAACGGCTTTGCGGCCGGCAACCTGAACATGGGCTATATAATTGTTGGTGCAGCCTCGCTGATGGCCATCGTGGTTTTTATTTTGTATTTTAAAATTTCTTTTATAAAAACCTTTTTCCGGAAGCTTATTCCAGCCAGGTTCGAACGTTTTCGGGCGCACTTCGATGTGTATTCTTATTTTTCGCTGCAGGAACTGTTGATCGCGTTTTTATTTAGCTCGTTCCGTTATGTTATTTTTACCATGCAATTCTATATCCTGATGAGGCTGTGCGGTATTGATATTCCATTAGTTGATGGGGTTATGATCGTAAGTTGTATTTTCCTTACCATGTCGGCCATCCCGTCATTTGCCCTTAGCGAAATTGGTGTCAGGGGTTCGGTAAGCATTTTGCTACTGGAAATGTATTTTGAAAACCTGTCGCAACACCCTACAGGACTTGCTTCTGACGCTGTTTTGGCAAGTTTCTTTATTTGGTTTATCAATCTTATTATTCCGGCACTTATTGGAGTTGTTTTTGTATTCCGGCTTAAATTTTTCAGAAATTGACATTCATACTATTCATAATAATTGCTTCAGCTACCGCTCTCTGCTACGGTGGATTGATAATTTTTTTTACGTATGGATGGTTTAAAAACAAAGCCAGGGCAAAAATCACAGGCAGCCTGCATACCCGGGTAAGCGTGATTATCCCTTTTCGCAACGAAAGTAAAAATATCGAACCCTTGCTAAAAAGTTTATCGGCACAGAATTATCCTGCAGAGTTGATGGAAGTGATACTGGTAGATGATCATTCATCCGATCATAGTCGGAAAATAGCAGAAGCATTTATCCGTGAAGATTTTAAAAAAAATTTCAGACTGTTTTCTTTAACAGAGGCTGATGGTTTTTCCAAAAAAGCCGCCTTGAAAAAAGGCATTGATGTTATGAAGGGAACACTTGTAATTACTACGGATGCCGATTGCACATTTGGCCCGGATTATGTGTCTGCCCTGGTTGGTTTTTACGAACAGGGCAATTGTCGTATGATTTCAGCACCGGTGGTTTTTACTGATGATAATGGTTTTTTTTCTGGCATGGCATCTTTAGAGTTTCTGAGTCTTGTAGCCACCGGGGCGGGGGCAATGTCTGTTCAGAAACCTTTTTTGGCCAATGGGGCCAACCTGTGTTTTGAACGCAGCCTGTACGAAGAAGTGAAAGGCTATGCTTCCCATCAGAACATTGCTTCTGGCGATGATATCTTTTTTTTGCTTCAGGCGAAAAAGCAGGTTTCAAGCAAGTCGGAAATCTGTTTTTTAAAAAATACCGGGAGCATAGTGCTGACCAGAAAACCTGCTAACCTGAAGGATTTTTTGAATCAGCGTATTCGCTGGGCGTCAAAAAGTTCGGCCTACAACGATGCTTTTGCCCTATTTACGGCTTTAAGTGTTTTTTGTTTTAATGTGGCTATTGTAGTTGGACTGGTGTGCGGGTTGCTGGATTATCGCTGTGCTGTTGCAGGGGCTGCGTTGCTGATGTTAAAAGCATTTATTGATTTTCCCATTATGTGTTCGGCAACTTCATTTATAAAACGAAAAAGGCTTTTGTGGGTTTACGTTCCGCTGCAATTGTTATATCCGCTGTATATAACAATTACGGGCATTTTATCCCTGTTTATGAAGTTTGAATGGAAGGGGCGAAAAGCCTCCCGCTAAGCCCATGATGGCATATCCGGTATTATTTCTTAATGTTAAATTCGTACCGGTCGTTAATGATGGCCGCAGAATCTACAATATTGGTAATTTTGATGACGGCATACACGTTGCTCCCAGCCTCTTTGGTAATGATGATGTCATTGATGTTCAGTCCTGAAATCATGTCAAGTTTTTGTCCGGCATTGTAGGCGTTCATTGCCGAGAGGTCGGTAGCGTTGGCATAATCAAAACCATTAAATAATACGAATTGATTGCCGGCTGGCGAGTGCCATTGCCTGGCGAGGGCTGAATCGCCGGGTATGGTGTCGAAATCAGCGATATCTAACAAATTATGGGCGGCCGTAGACGAAAACTGTACTGAATTTGTGGCGATGTCGAAAGCATCAGGTTTACCTGAGAATTTGGAAAAAATGACGGTTCCTGTATATTCGGTCAAATAAGTACTGACGGAGCTGACAATAATTCTGGTGGCCGATTGTCCGATATCACCGTCTTTGTCGTAGGCGGTAAAGGTTACAAATACGGAACCTGTAATAGTATCCGGTACGAAATATTGATAGGTGTAATAAAACTTTTTTATGTTGATGGTCGTATCCAAAACGGTCATTTTTGCTTGGTTTTCAAGTTGTACCTGTATCGTAAACTTGATTAATTCGTCCATTCCGCCATCGGCAAAAATTTCAAATACTTTGGTATCGCCCTGATTGGCCAAAATGTTTATGGCAGAAGGCGAAACCTGCAGATAGGGCAAAGAATTGTCATCTTTTTTACATGCTGCAGTCAGTAATATAATACTGCCAATAAGAGGTAACAATATTGTTGACGAAATTTTCATGATATTAATTATTAAAACCGGTGGATACCAATATCACAATCTAAAAAGATATTGTGAAACAGCATCCACCGGTTATTATAAAAGTGTTCTTTCAAATTCAATAATGAGAAGACAGGGATGTTATTTGGTTTTTATTTTAAAAGCTTTAGTTTTGATTACCAACGTACGTTTGCTTCCCAAAAACATCTGGTCTCTTGTTTCTTCAAAGGAAATGGGTATAACGAAATCAGCATCAGGTTGCGATTTCAGGGCATCATACATGGCGTTGTTGAATCCTCTGTTCCACAGGCCACTTATGTTCAGGCTGCTGATTTTAGCTACTGCCGTTCTGTGTTTGCGTCCGCCATAAGGTATGCCTAAAAGATAGTTCTGAGTCGAAGTGCCTGTAGCTTCACCAATGTATTGAAGATCATCCATATTCAGATTTACCTGCAAATTCATCGGCGTAACAGGGGTTCCTTTTTTTATAGTAGTGCATGATGCCAGCGAAAGTATCGCTAACAACAAAAATATTTTTTTCATAATATTACTTTTTAGATGAAAACTATTATTTACCAAAATAAACATTTAATACTACCCTGATATCGTGGTTGGTGTTCCAGAGGGTTCTTTTTAAGCTTTCATATTGCAACGGATCGGGGTTGCCAAAAACATCATTATCCTGAGAATAGAATTCCTGTTCGGTTTCGGTGGTGCCCACTTTTGACGAGGCATTAACGTGTGTCTTTCCGCCAATGGTCCAGTTGGAATTAAAGGAATATTTTAGTCCTAATGATAAGGGTAAATTGGCTACAAAAACATTAATCCCAATCACCCCGCCGATTCCTACGAGGGTAGTGTTCTGTTTGGCTTTGAACTTGGAATAATCACCGTTTACAAGTTCAATATTGTTGATGGTTACATTGTTTCCAAAACCCAGGCACATATTTCCGCCGAGGTACACATCAAAAATATTGCTCTTTCCAAAATGATATTCAGCACCGGGAACAATACCATAGCGGTATTCACTCAGTTTTCCCTCTGCTGACAAAATACCGAGTTGTGCTGTGTCAATGGTTGTTCCACTGCTATGCGCGCTTGATTTGTAATACATCATACCAACTTTTAACACGATGTTGTCAGTGAGGTAGTACCTGTAAGTGATGTAGTCGTCGAATTGCAGGATGCTGTCTTTTAATCCCAGACCCCAGGCGCCATCCACCATAAAGGGATAGGAAAAGGATAATGACATATCTCCGGCGATAGGACGGGCGCCAAGCCTTACAATACTAGAATCATTTGTTCTTGTCGAGAGTTGTGCAAAAGTGGCATTAGTAAATAATACCGATACTAAAATTAGTATTAAACAACTACATTTTTTCATAATATTTGATTATTTAATTTTTCCTACTCTGTCGGCTTTTCGGTTTCGCCCCCGTCTAATCGCCCTGCCGGGAAAGGCCCGTTTTTTTTAATACATCAAGTGGTTTCGGCCTCCACTTTTTTTGGGGTGTTGTGAGAAATTTATGTAATGTCAGGAAAATGATTCGTTCTGTCTGCGGTAGATCATGGCGTGTTGAAATTTTTGCATTCATGTTCTTTTCCTTCTCGTGATCATCTTGTGTCAAGATAAAACTAATCACAAAATTTCCTTACAAGTTCTTTACCAGCGGCAAAATTAGGGAAAAAACATCCCAACCCGTACTTAATATTTTATAAATATCAACAACGGTTTTTTAATAACATCGGCAAAAGACTGCAGGGAGTGGTAGATGCGAAAATCATGTATTTTTCAGGCTTTTCAGAAAAGCTTCCGCCACTACCAAATCAAAGGGATAAGTTATTTTTATGTTTTCGATGTTGCCTTCGATAAGGTGGATGCGCTCTCCGGCAGATTCAAGGACGATGGCATCATCGGTAAATTTTTCATCATAATTTTGACTGTAAGCCTTTTTTATCAGAGATGTTCGGAAACATTGCGGTGTCTGAACCCTGAAAAGGACTCTTCGGTCCACGGGCTGGTTTAGCGAGCCGTCTTTTATTCTCAGCGAGTCAGAAATGTTGATTACCGGCACGGCATTGCCAAAATACTTCGCATCGCGGAACGCTTGCTGAATTACTGCGGAAGCTACCAGCGGCCTGACAGCGTCATGAATGGCCACCAGGGAGTTTTCGTCGGTGATTTTTGCCAATCCGTTGCGCACGGAATAAAAACGTTCGGGACCTGCTTCGGCAATAATACAATTGGGAAAGGGAAATTCGGAAAAAATCTCATCCAAAAGGTTTTGTATCCTGGGGTTGATTACCACCACAAATTCTATGTCGGGCAGGGCTTTTTGAAATGCTTCGAGCGTATGAATAATCATCGGTTTGCCGCAAATCTTCACGAGTTGTTTTGGTGTTTCTGAGCCAAACCTTTTGCCACTGCCTCCGGCAACTATTAGTGCGATTTTTTTCAAGCCGATAGATTTTTTCAAAAATAATAAAAGTCGTTCAAAAAAATGGCTTGAACGACTTTTATGTGAAAAAAAGTTATTTTTAAATTATCATCATGGCGTCGCCATATGTAAAGAAGTGATATTTTTCAGCTACAGCTTCTTTATAGGCTTTCATCAGAAAATCATAACCGGCAAATGCAGCCACCATGATCATCAGTGAAGATTGCGGGAGGTGAAAATTCGTAATCATGCTGTTTGGAACTCCAAAATCGTAAGGAGGGAAAATGAATTTATTTGTCCATCCGTCGAATGGTTTCAGCATACCTGAAATTGTAACCGATGATTCTACGGCTTTCATGGTAGTGGTTCCCACGGCACAGACATTTTTTTTATTTTCTTTTGCCTTGTTGACAATTTTGCAGGCTTGTTCATTTATTATTACCTGTTCGGAGTCGCATTTGTGTTTAGTAAGATCTTCCACGTCGATGGTGCGGAAATTTCCCAATCCTGCATGCAGGGTGATTTCGGCAAAACTGACACCTTTGAGTTCAAGGCGTTTCATCAATTCGCGGCTGAAATGCAGACCTGCTGTAGGAGCGGCAACGGCTCCTTCGTGTTTGGCGTAAATCGTCTGATACCGTTCTTTGTCTTCGGGCTCGGTCTGCCGTTTGATGATTTTAGGCAGGGGCGTGTCGCCCAGCGATTCAATGATGTTTTTAAATTCTTCATAAGGCCCGTCAAACAGGAATCTAATGGTTCGGCCTCTTGAGGTGGTATTGTCAATGACTTCTGCCACAAGTTCGTCGTTGTCGCCAAAATAAAGTTTGTTTCCGATGCGTATTTTGCGGGCAGGATCCACCAGGACATCCCACAAACGTGATTCGTGGTTTAGTTCACGTAAAAGAAAGACTTCAATTTTGGCTCCGGTTTTTTCTTTTTTGCCATAGAGACGTGCCGGAAATACCTTGGTATTGTTGATAATCAACACATCGCCTTCCTGGAAAAAATCCAGTACATCTCTGAATACTTTGTGCTCGATGGTTTGTTTTTTGCGGTCCAATACCATCAGTCGCGCCTCATCTCTTTGTTTTGCCGGCCTGTCGGCAACCAGTTCTGCTGGTAAATGAAATCTGAATTCTGATAATTTCATAGAAAATTTATATCATATATATTTAACAAAAAAAAGAATGCAAAATTACATTTTTTTTTGCTAAATGTCAAGTTTTTTCCGAAAAAAACTTCAAATAATCTCAAAATCTTCTCAAAAAAATGAGGAGATTATAACTTAACGATTTTTTTGGTAATCATATTGTTACTGCCCAGGATTTTTATAAAATAAAATCCGCTATTCAGGTGCGAGATATCTATTTTAAAGAAAGTGCCGTCAGGGCGCGGAATGCTTTCCATCACCAGACCGCCGCTGATGTCAAAAATCCGTACAATTTCGGGTTTTAGTTTGCCGGGGTTGATAGTAATAACGCCACCTGAGGGGTTGGGATAAATTACAATGTTATCATTACTGGTGTTGATGTGGCTGGTGTTAACAATCAGGGTGTCCAGCACAGCAATAAGCTCTTTTTCCGGGTCGAAAGTGATTTGTGTCGGAAAAAAATTAAGGTGGATGTCAAAAGTCTGATTATTTTGATTGTTGTTAAAAATTATTGTGGTGTCACTAAAAGCGTCAGCAAAGCGCACCGGGACGGGTAATTTGAAAAAACTCACCGAAGCATGGCTCTGCGATTGCAAAAAATTAATGCTTACCGAACTGTCGGCATGGATGGTGCTGTTCAAAGTATAAATTGGATATCCCTGATTGTAAATCCAGTCGTTAAAAAAATCTGTCAGATTGGTGCCGGAAGCTGCTTCGGCGTGAGCCTTAAAGTCGTAGGTATCTGCATAGCCATAAACCAGCAACGGGTCGGTAATATAGTTTTTCAGGCAGGCAAAGAAGGCGGAATCCCCAATTTTAAAACGCAGCATATTTAATACCATTGCACCTTTGGCATAAGACAGCCTACTGTCGAAGATACGCGACACGCTGCTGGTGTCGTCACAATACACTGAGCCCCAGGGTTCGGAAGTAATATGGAAGATATTGTCTGATTTCCAGCTAATCCAGGCGGCATTGTTGCTGAGGAAATAATAGGCCAGCCCGTTGAGATACGTGGCGAAGCCCTCGTTTATCCATATGTCGTGCCAGCTTTTGCAGGTAACTTTGTCGCCAAACCATTGGTGGGCCAGCTCATGTGCCATCAGGTCAAAACCATAGTTTACAAGAAAGGTCATCGTTTGATGTTCCATGCCGCCACCCCAGTTAAACTGTGCATGACCGTATTTTTCTTCGAGATACGGATAATCGGAAAACAGACTGTCATAAAGCTGTATCACGGGGATGAGGTTAGGTGTATTTTGCCGTGCATAGACGGAATCTTCGGGGTACACATAGTTCAGGATTTCCAATGTGCCGTTTTGCAGGGTGGCATAATCGGAATAGGCATAATAATTTGTTATGGCAATAGCAATTAAATAAGTGGCAATAGGGTAGCGGTGTCTCCAATGAAAAATTTTATTGGCTCCGGCCACGGTTTCAGATACCAGCACCCCGTTGCTTCCCACCCTGTTGCCATTGGGGGTAGTAACATAGATATCTATCGAATCAATTTTGTCTGTGAGTGAGTTTTTGCAAGGCCACCAGTCGGGTGCGCCGAAAGGTTCGGAGAGTGTCCAGATGATGGGTGTTCCAGCATGGTTGCTCTGGATAAAAGATCCGAAACCTGCCCCCTGGGGTGGCGCGCCATGGTAATAAACACATACAGAGTCTAATGTTCCTGCAGGAATAGCAGATGGAAAATTAATTGTGAAAGTGTTGTCCGGGTGACTGAAGCTCAAATTATTATTGTGGTATTTAACGCTGTCGATAGTTAATGCGCTATTGAGTTCAAAAACCAGTTGGTTGATTGTGGATAATGCAGTAAAATAAGAAGTTACCGAACCGCTGATGTAGTTCACACCGGGATCAACAAACCAATGCATACGGTGATAGTTCAGGTCATAATTATCTCCCAGTTTGGTGTTGCCGACCTTGAAAATATTTTCATGACTCTTGGTTTCCTGCTGCGAAATTTGATTGATGAAGTCTTTATCGGGTTGCCTCTGCGAAAAAACTGCTAAGGAAAAAGTCCATGCCAGGATAAAAAAATAAAGTTTTCTCATGAAGTGTGTTGATTAATTATAAATATAAAGAAACTGTCCGTCGAAATTAGTATTGTACTTTTTTAAACCTATGCCAGATGGGCCGTTAACCACAGACCCATCGATTATCAAAAATTCGCTGCCGCAACTGGGGCATTTCATTATCAGGCCCGAAGGTTCAACATTGACTACGGCTGAGTCAACTTTCCAGTCGTAAGGGCAGGCTCTTTCAAAAGCCACAAATTCTTCCGATGATAAACGGTATACGGTTATTCCCTTATAGCCTCCCGAAACATTTACCCAGCCACCTACCGACGATAATTCAATATAAAAAGTCGATGAAATGTTCATCGAAAAATTTACATATACATCGGGTATCGGGTCTTGAATATCTTTTTTACAGGAACAAAAAACCATGATGAAGGCGGAAAATATTGAAATAAATATATGACGCTTTTTTATTTCCATTAAAACAATATTGCTTGAAAAACGTTATTTGTTGTGAATAATTTTGTGATTATTTTATTTTTTTTGTCCTGACGGTATTGTAAATCTTAATATTTTTATCGCTTTTAAAGATAAGGCAAAGGTAACCAAACTATACTTAACTATGAGATTTTTAAGAAAGATATTTTTGATAATGATAGTGTTAACCCTCACGGTTTCCGGGCATAGCTGCAGTAGTTTTCAACAGGCCAAACGACAGGAAGCTCAAAGACGCAAACAATTTGAAAAAGAAAAAGAACAACGCGACAAGGAAGCCGAAGCTGCTTATGAAGAGGCGATACAGCGACATTATGCCATACAGGACAAGGCTACGAAAAAAATGATGAAGCAGACAGCCAAAAAATCACAAATGAACCGCGAACACAAAAAAGATGGTTTTTTCAAACGCTTGTTTACTCCCAGGCAGAAGAAAGCCAAATCCAACAGAAAAGAAAAATAACCCGTTGATATGTATTTTTTTTGGAAAAAAAATCGCTACTTTTCATTGCTGAAGGTAATTCTATGTTTTTTTTCCTATTCTTTTTTTTCTGTAAATTTTCTTGCCGGACAAAGCTTTCTTGATATTAACTTCGACAGGATATCTTCTGAAAATTATATTGTTGCCAAAGGCCTTTCGCAAAATTCGGCCTACTGCATAACGCAGGATTCACGGGGATATATCTGGATAGGAACCTGGGACGGCCTAAACAGGTATGATGGCTACCAGTTTTTAACGTTCAGGCCGTCGCTTACCAACAAGCCCGGCGAACTCAGTAATCAAACCGTGTATTCGCTGTTAACCGATAAGCAGGGCGTATTATGGGCCGGTACCGAAAAAGGCCTTAACAGTTTCAATTATAAAACTCGTACTTTCAAACAATATGAACACAGTCGGAAAAATCCTCTCAGCATCAGTGGCGATACCGTAAATTGTATCATCGAAGGCGATAAAGATATTTTATGGATAGGAACCAGTAATGGGCTAAATAAATTTGATAAAAAGAAGGAGACGTTTTATCATTATGTGCTCGATCCAAATAATGCAAACAGTTTGAGTAATAATAATATAAATTGTTTACTTATCGACAATAAAAATAATATCTGGATAGGTACCAACGAAGGGTTGAATTATTATAATATTCAACAGGGGATATTTTCACATTGGTACAGTGGTTCCCGTAAAAATAACGCCCTGCTCCATGATGTTATCAGAGACCTGATGCTTGATAAAGAGGGTAATTTATGGATTTGTTCCGATGGTGGGATTGACATTTATAGCCCTGTTCAGCAAAAAATCATCAAAAAATTTTTTCATGACGAACTGAAAAAAAATTCCCTTAGCGATAACCGTGTCAGGACCATTTTGCAGGATAATGAAGGAACCATTTGGGTGGGGACTTATGGCGGCGGACTGAACCGGTATAATAAAGAAAGAGATGATTTCTTCCCTTATAAAAATGATATTTATAACAGCAGAAGCCTCAGCAATGATTATATCAATAAAATTTTTCAGGACAAATCAGGAATAATATGGGTAGCCACCGCCTGGAAAGGTGTGAGTAAAATTGATAAGTATTCAAACCGGTTCAACCATATACAACATCTGACTGAAACCGAAAACAGCCTTAATAATAATAATGTATGGTCAATTTTTCAGGATAAAACGGGGAAGTTGTGGATTGCCACTGATGAGGGAATAAATATCTACGACCAGAAATACAATAAATTCAGTTTTATTGTCCGCAAACCATCCAATCCCAATTCGCTTTCCAGCAATTTGGTGAGGCATATTTATTTTGATAATAATGGAATTTTCTGGTTTGGCACTTACGATGCCGGTGTGTGTGCATACAATCCTCAATCAGGATTTTTCAGGCAGTATATCCACGATCCTAAAAACCCATATAGTCTGAGCAACAACCGTATAAATTATATCATGAAGGACAGCAGGGGCGTTTTATGGGTAGCCACCGATAAAGGACTCAATCAACTCGATCCTGTTAATCATACCTTTAAACGTTTTCTTTTTGATCCTGAAAACAAAAATTCAATTTCAAACAATACTGTATACAGTATTCATGAAGATAAACAGGGGATACTGTGGTTGTGCACGCTTGATGGTTTAAACCGGTTCAATCCCCTCACCGGAAGTTTTTCAGTTTTAAAGAAAAATCCCAACAGCAAATATTCCTTTAGCACCAACCGTATCTTTTCAATTTATGAGGACTCGCAGGGCATATTCTGGATTGCTACTTTTGGGGGAGGATTAAATCGCTTCAACAGGGCTACCGGAGAAATAAAATATTATTTGGAAGAAAACGGACTTCCTAATAATGTTGTGTACAACATTTTTGAAGATAAAAACAATAACCTTTGGTTTTCAACAAATTATGGGCTTTCCAGATTTGATAAAACAGAAGAGACTTTTGTTAATTACGATGTAAAGGATGGCATTCAAAGCAATGAGTTTAATCGTAATGCTGCCTTTTACAACAGTGAAACAGGAGAAATGTTTTTTGGCGGAATGAATGGTTTTAATTCTTTTTACCCCGAAAATATTTTAACCAATAATTATATCCCGCCAATTGTTATCACAGATTTTAAAATTTTTGACATCCCCCAGCACTTGGAAATTACTGATGGCGACACCGTTCACCTATCGTATGAAGACAATTTTTTTTCCATTGAATTTGCGGCAATGGATTATTCAAATCCTGCAAAAAATAAGTATGCCTATTTTCTGGAGAAATTTGATAACGATACCAATTATTGTGATGCTTCGCGCCGTTTTGCCAGTTATACGCGGGTGCCTCCCGGAACTTATGTTTTCAGGTTAAAAGCCTCAAATAGCGATGGCGTATGGAATGAAAAAGGCATATCTTTCGCGATAATTATTAATCCACCATGGTGGAGTACCTGGTGGTTCCGTCTTGGTTCTATTTTACTCATCTCGCTGATTGCCTGGTATATCATTTTCCTGAGGTTGCGAAATATTCACATCCGCCACGAAGACGAAAAACGCATACTCGAAATAGAAAAACAAATGTTCAGCCTTGAACAAACTGCGCTTCGCCTGCAAATGAACCCGCATTTTATTTTCAATTCCCTCAACTCCATTCAAAGCGTGGTGATTGCCAATGATACTGACAAGGCGATAAATTATCTGGCAAAATTTGCCAATTTGATGAGGTTTATACTTTCACACTCTCAAAAACCCTTTGTTAACCTGAGCGACGAACTTAAAGCCACGGAAATTTACCTTGATGTAGAAAGGCTTAGATTTGACAATAAATTCAATTACGCAATTGAGATTGACCCAGTCATTGATGAGGAATTTCTGGAAATACCACCGATGATTCTGCAGCCATACATAGAAAATGCAATTTTACATGGTTTGTTGAATAAAGAAGGAGTGGGAAAACTCAATATTCAACTGATGATGATGGATAAAGAATATCTCAAATGTGTTATTGAAGATAATGGTATAGGCCGGGAAAAAGCCGCAGAAATAAGACAACGTACGGGACTTCACCATAAATCAAAAGGCATGATGATAACCCAGAAAAGGCTTGAAATATTGAACAAAACCAATAAAGACCAAGTCAATGTGAAAATCGTCGACTTAAAAGACGAGAATAACCAGGCTTGCGGAACCCGGGTTGAATTAATTATTATTTATAAAGAAGTGTAGAAAATTTATACATTTGTTTATGATAAGGTGTGGTCAATAATTTTAAGAAGTGTAAAAATGATACGTGCCATAATAATAGACGATGAAAAAACTTCCTGCGACGCCCTGATGGGGCTGCTCAACAGGTATTGCGAAAATATTACCGTAGCGGCAGTGGCTGATGGGTATAAATCAGGGGTCAAAGCTATTCACGAATACCAGCCGGATGTAGTGTTTCTGGATATCCAAATGCCTGATGGAAGCGGATTTCAGGTGCTTGAGGATGTCAAAGAAGTAAACTTTGATGTGATTTTCACTACCGCCTATGACCAATATGCCATAAAAGCCATCAAATACAGTGCATTGGATTATTTGCTCAAACCTATCATCCCTTCCGATCTGATTAATGCGATAAAGAAAATTGAAAAGAAGGCCGAAGTTTTGGGAATGAACGAAAATATAAAGGTATTGCTTGATAATCTGAAGAATAAAACCACTTCCAAAAAAGTGGTGCTTTCCACCGCCGAAAAAATTCATATCGTTGAAAATGACGATATTATCCGTTGCGAATCTGACGATTATTATACCCGGTTTTTCTTTACCGACGGAAAAACCCTGTTAATCTCTAAAACTCTAAAGGAAACTGAGCAATTGTTAGGCGATACCGATTTTTTAAGACCCCACAAATCCCATCTGGTAAACATTAAATATATTAAAGGGTTTTTGAAAAACGACGGCGGCTATATCGTATTGTCTGATGGATCAAAAGTGCCCGTGTCGCGGAGAAAAAAAGAAAAGGTAATACAAACTATTCAAAATTTGTAATGAAAAGAGTTTTTTTGCCCACCTCCTCACAAAAAAGTTTTGCGAAAACTGTAATTTTGTGCCGATAACTTTTTTTTTCCTGCCGTTAACTTATTCACAAAACATTTTTTCTTAATAAATAATAAATTTGGTACAACTTTATTAGGGTTACTTCTATGCTGATTTTTAAATGTTAATACGAAAAAAAACATACTGGGAAAAACGAATAAATACGCAATACTTAATTTTTTTTGGAGACCCAAATAATGCCCCCTGAAAAAAAATATTTGCAATATTAAAGTGATTATTTATATCTTTACCGACCTTTTTGGAGGGGTTTTTTGACAAAAAAAATAACATAAACTAAGAAATATGCTTCGAAAGTTACTTATTACAGCGGCTGTAATTATCACAGCAAACATGATGGCATTCTCGCAATCAGGCACACTGAAGGGAAAAATCACGGATAAGGGCACTAACGAACCGATTCCGTTTGCGAATATCATCATCGAACAGGGTGGCAAACAATCGGGTGGTACCACCTCGGATTTTGATGGTAATTTTACCATTAAGCCTATTCCCCCGGGAAAATACGATGTAAAAGCCACCTATGTAGGTTATAAGCCAATTATGATTACCAACCTGGTGATTGTTGCAAACCAGATTACCTTTCAGGATGTACAGATGGAATCAACGGCCATTAACATTGAAACTTTTGAAGTTGTTGACTATAAAGTACCTTTGATCAGTAAAGACCAGACCTCTTCCGGCGGAACTATGACCTCCGAAGAAATCTCCAAGATGCCCGGACGTTCGGCACAGGCTGTCGCT
>Ga0116171_10002580_pt1 | contig 17125 bp, 14 predicted proteins | sample AD_JPNHW2_MetaG_FD_89798 | JGI IMG/M metagenome (GOLD analysis project Ga0116171, IMG submission 89798) | Active sludge microbial communities of municipal wastewater-treating anaerobic digesters from Japan - AD_JPNHW2_MetaG | ecosystem: Engineered > Bioreactor > Anaerobic > Digestate | place... | reverse complement strand
TTTTATGATCCTGACCTCCTTCAATTGTCTATAACCAGCTATGGATTTTTTCCTTCAGCATATTGCCCGTTCCTTATACCGGGAGTTCGGTGATGACCTTGCTCATCATTGCCTTGTGTTTCCCGGGCGCCGGTCGTCATTATTTTTTATTAAATATCTATCGGGTGAGCTTTCCAGGCCGCTTTTTGCACCAGAGACTATGACAATAAATGAGCTTTTCAGGGAACTCTCTGCACTCCGGCCTGTGGAAAATGAGATGCTTCTCTTTGAGCTTTATAAAGTGTACAGGAAGGTTCGAAATATAAATGAAAGCTTTGATGAATTCTATTACTGGGGTGATATCCTGCTCAATGATTTTGACGATGTCGACAAATACCTTGCCGATGCTTCAAAAGTGTTCAGCAGTGTCAGCGACCTGAAGAACATCGATGAGCAGTTTGGAGGACTGACGGAAGAACAGATAGGGATCGTTCAGAGATTCTGGACAAACTTCAACCCTGCCCGAAGGACAGAGGTTAAGGAAAAATTCCTGAGTATCTGGGAATTGCTCGAACAACTTTATACCGCATTTACAAATGTCCTGAGGGAGAAGCAAATTGGCTATGAAGGAATGATATTCAGGGATGTTGCCGGCAATGACACTATACAGGATCATCCTGCTCTCAGGTGGAAAATGGTTCATTTCATAGGGTTCAATGCACTGAATGAATGTGAGAAGAAGATCATGCTCGACCTGAAGAAAGCCGGAAAAGCCAGGTTTTACTGGGATTATGATGATAGTTACATATCCGGCAACGGTCTTAATTCTGCCGGCCATTTTCTGAAAGCTGATCTGAAGCTTTTTGGCAACGACATGCCTGAAGGATGGAACTACAACTCATACCTGTCGGCGCCTGCAGTAAATGTGACACGCAAAGTCATTGAAGCTTCCTCCGATGTTGCACAGGTAAAGCTTGTTCCACAGCTGGTGGCCGCACTGCCCGGACTGTCTGCTGACAATGCGCATAATACAGCTGTAGTGCTTGCAAATGAAAACCTGCTTATCCCGATGCTTACAAGCCTGCCGGACGATGTTCAGGATATTAACATTACTATGGGCTATCCGCTCAGGCACACTTCAGTTTACCAGCTGATCAGACACCTTCTCGACCTGCAGAAGCGATCAACCGTCGAAGGTGAAAATGCTCTGTTCAATTATTCTGATGTCAGCGCGGTCCTTAATAATATTCTCGTTTCGGCTAGGATGGATGACACTGACAGGCATCTGCAGGCAGGAATAATAAGTCACAACATGATAAGGATTCCCGGAGCCTATTTCAGCCCTTCAGGATTTTTATCTGAAATATTTGTCAGGGCAGGGACTCCAGAACAGTTATCGGTGTATATCAGGAGGATACTGCTCAGACTTGGAGATGGAGGCGGTGATGATCCTCAGGAAGATAAGATACCTGACAAGCTTGTACGCGAGTTCATATATAAAATAATCTTGTCAGTAAACCGTCTTGAAACGGTTACTGCAAGCGCCGATGTACAACTTTCGGCCATAACCTGGATGAGACTTCTCGACAGGATACTGAGAATGCAGAGTATCCCTTTTACCGGTGAGCCGCTCTCAGGGATACAGATAATGGGGATACTCGAGACCCGTACTCTTGATTTTAAAAACCTGATCATGCTCTCGGTAAATGAAGAGATAATGCCGGCAGGAACCACATCTTCATCATTCATACCTTTCAGCCTGAGACAGGCATTCGGACTGCCATCACTCAACCACCAGGAATCAATATATGCTTACCATTTCTACAGACTTCTTCACCGGGCAGAGAATGTAACATTTATCTATAATTCAAATGCTGAAGGATTGAGAAGCGGCGAGATGAGCAGATTCCTTCAGCAAATGAAATATGAACCGGGTTCATCGCTCCGGTTCACCAGTCTTGATTTTGAAATAAAGAATCCACCCGCAACCATCCCGGAGGTTGCGAAGAGTGAAGAGCATATAAGGCTTCTGTATGAAAGGTTCACAAAACAGAGTGAAAGCCTGCTTTCTCCATCGGCAATAAATACCTGGCTTTTCTGCAGGATGAAGTTCTACTACCAGTATGTTTGCGGACTGAAAGAACCTGCAAAAGTTGTCGACGAGATCGATCCTGCAATACTGGGATCAGCATTACACTCTTCTGTCAGGACTCTCTACTCAGGTCTGGTGGGGAAGACATGTGGCAAGGATACCCTCAAAAAGATTCTTGATGATCAGGAAGAGACAGACAGGGTTATAGAAGTATCACTCGATGAAGCATTGCAGAGAGAAAGGGGTACGTGTATGGCAATCAATGAAATGATGGCCAAGGAAGTTCTTCGAAATTTTGTCCGGAGAACAATCAGGGCAGACATTGAATGTGCACCTTTTACAATCGCTTGCATGGAAAGGAAATACACTTTCACAATCAAAATTGACGATGGTCCGGAGATCAGGCTGGGAGGAAAGATCGACAGGGTTGATTTTCATGAAGGATTGTACAGGATTGTAGACTATAAAACCGGTAATGTTGCCGAAACTGTTTCTTCGCTTTCAGATCTTTTTACGGACGATCGCAATAAAGAGGCCGATGCCTGGCTTCAGACCCTGATCTATTGTGAAGCATTCATGTCACAACCCGGAGTCGACAGGGTAGTCCCGGTGGTTTATAAGATAAAAAGTGCCGGTATTCCTCACATTGCGGCTAAGATGGTAACAGGTAAACAGGCTGTTGAAGATTATTCGGAGATCAGGAGTACATTCATTGAGCTTCTCAGGGACCTGGCCGGCACAATCTTTTCAGCCGGCGAACCTTTCAGAATGACAGCTAACGGGAGCAGAAAATGCTCATGGTGTCCTTATAATGTTCTGTGCCGCAGACATATAAGTCCTTCCGGATAGATTTGTTTATTAATCTGCTGCCTGAAGCCTGACATAATCGATTCTTTTTTATAATTTGGTGTCCATTATCTAAGAATATAATAGTATGAAAGCGGGGTACAAGGATTACCGCGTTGTGATCAGGAATGAAAAATTCATTGCCCATGACGGCAGAACATGCCCGCGAACAGCCGGCATTGAATTTTTTGATCATGAAGGTAAAATTACGGCGACAGAGCTTTTCGGGGTCATGGAAACAGACCTCATATACAGTGCTATTAAAGAAGGGAAGCCTTTGAACCTCGATAATTTTTATATCTCCGATTTCTCTCTGACAGCCTATCGCCGTAAGAATAATCTTGAAAAGAAGGATATTGTTCCGCTTACAGGCTTGTCAGCAAGGGATTCCTTTTTTGAATCGGACCAGTGCAATGATTTTTCACATGCAGGGTTTGCAGACGGAGTAGTAGACTTTGAAGGAGCTCATTTCGGAAAAGGAAAAGTATGCTTCTCAGGCTGCCGCTTCGGGAAAGGAAATGTAATATTCTCTAATACATATATCAGGGGAGGGGATATTGAATTTGCAGGTTCAGTTTTCGGCGAAGGAGATTTTCTCTTTAAAAATGCTCTTGTAAATGATGGCATCCGTGACTTCCAGGATATTCAGTTCGGGAATGGAGAGGTAAGCTTTGCAAATACTGAGTTTGGAAAAGGTGATCTCCTTTTTATCAATACCCGTTTCAACAGCGGACGCTTTAATTTTAAGGTCACCAGGATTGCCGGCGGAAAGATCGATTTTCATTATTCTGTATTCGGCGACTGTGAGATAATTTTCGAAAGAACAGAATTCGGAGACAGCAGGGTTGATTTCCGGACTGTCGATTTTGGCTCGGGAAGGATAAATTTCAACAGGTCGGTATTTGGAAACGGAGAGATCAATTTTGAAGGTGCCTCGTGTCGTGCTTCCAAGATACAGTTTAAAAAAGCTATTCTTGGTTCGGGACTGAAAAGCTTCAATCTCATGGATATGGAAGCAACAGAGATCAGCTTTGAGAAAGCAGAATTCGGCGACGGCGATGTGACTTTCTATGAGTCGAAATTCAGCTCACTCTCTCTCAAATCGTGCCACCTCGACTCATATTTTGACCTGCGCCTGGCTAAAGCCGGTATTCTCGATATATCTGATACGATCGTCCGGGATATCGTAGACCTCGAACCTTATGATTTTCCTGTCGATATAAAAGTCATTGACATCACCGGGATGCGCCTCGTGGGTAAGCTTTTTATCGACTGGAATCAGAATAAATGTCTCACCGGAATTATCGCCCAGGAGGGATCCACGCTTAAACAAAAGGCCGAACAGTTCAGGATCTTAAAAGAGAATTTCAGGGAGACTGGCAAGTATTCCGATGAAGATGAGGCATACCTCTGGTTCAAAAGGTACGAATCAAAGTCGTGGCTGATGACGCAGAGGGAAAAAGGAGGCCTTCCAAAGTATTTCAGCAATATACCTTATGGCTTCAAATGGCTTGTATTCGATGCGATGGGCCTCTATGCGACAAACCCTGTCAGAGTTCTTATTTCAATGGCAACAGGATACCTGCTTTTCAGTATTATTTATGTGGCAATGATACTTTTTACTAATGCAGATATCATTTCGTCCACATCCGATCAGCTTGGTGTGGTGGCCCGTTCGTTCTACCATAGTGCTATTACGTTCTTCACTATCGGGTATGGCGACCATTACCCGTTTGGAGCTGCCAGGGTAGTTTCAAGTATTGAAGGCTTTATGGGTGTTTTCCTGATGTCGTATTTTACAGTTGCCTTTGTCAGGAAGGTGCTCAGATAGAAATCATTTCTCCATTTCACGCTGAAGTGCAGCCATTTTTATTGCCGTTATCGCTGCCTCATCTCCTTTGTTGCCATGTTTGCCGCCTGCACGGTCAAGTGCCTGTTGTTGAGTATCGGTTGTAAGTACTCCGAAGATGAAAGGTATGTTATAATCGAGATTGAGCTGTGTTATTCCCTGTGTCACTCCCTGGCATATATATGTAAAGTGCGGCGTTTCGCCCTGTATAACACATCCAAGGCAGATTACAGCATCCAGGTCGTCATATTCAGCAAGGAACTGTGCGCCAAGGGTAAGTTCAAAACTTCCGGGAACATGTTTAATGACTATGTTCTCTGAGGCAGCTCCGTTTTTCTTAAGTGTTCTTACAGCACCGTCAAGGAGGGCGCCGGTTACATCACTGTTCCAGTCTGAAACCACGATCCCGAATCGCATTTCGCCGGCATTGGGAACTGAATGAGGATCAAAGGCAGAAAGATTTGCAGTCGCCATCTTACTTCATGAGAAGCTTAACACGTGCTATATATTTTTCGATCGACATACCTTCAGTGCTTTCGGGATACTCTTTCTGGATCCTTTCATAGAGCTCCAGCGCTTTCTCATAGTTGTTGTTTAACTCATGAAGCTCAGCAGCTTTCATCAGGAAAATTGGAGTATTGAATGAATTATCGCCGAAATCAGCAGCTTCAAGGTATAAGGAAATGCCTTTCTCAACATCGCCGAGCTCTACATATGCATCGCCGGTCGCACCTATGGCAAGAGATGCTATGAGCTTGTCTTTTCTTTTATATTTTCCCAGGTAATCGATGGCATCCTCAAACTGTCCTAGATGAAGATAGCATAATCCGGCATTGTATCTTGCAAGGTTGCCGGAGTTAGTGTATTTATAATCATTTGCTATATCAATGAATCCCAGGTAGTTGCCGTCGCCATTCAGCGCCAGGTTCAGGGAATCCATTTCGAAGTATTTTTCAGCCTGGTACATCTGCGACTTTGCTTCTTCATCCTGTTTGCCAAGGTATATCCTTCCTACCCAGAAAATTCCAATAAGGAGTACTACGACTCCGAGCCCTATCAGCAGCTCTTTATAATGTGATTCCAGGAACTGTTCTGTGGTTGTAAGTGTGCTTTCAACATTTTTAATGGGAGCGGAATTGCTTTCCTTCGTATTCTTTGCCATTTCAGTTATAAATAGTTATCTTCAAAAATTACCACCGCAAAAGTAGTTTTTTTCAGCTTATTTTAAAATAAATAAATGTATTAAGGTTAAATTTTAATTTACCGCCTCTCGCAACCGGGAATATATTACTCATTTTTAACCTGCCTGTTCCCGCCTGGAAACTGATTCTTTTTTTAAATTTGCCATAACCATTACACCATTGTACCATTGTACCATTGTACCATTGCACCATTACGCCTTCGCTACCTCCTTCGCTGGCGCTACGGAGGTCGAAGAAAGCTTCGGCGTACACAGTGTACCATTGCACCGTAAATTATGTATCTCAAAAAACTGACTCTTACAAATTTTAAGAACTACGACAGCACTGACCTGGAATTTTCACCGAGGATAAACTGCTTTGTTGGAAATAATGGAGTAGGGAAGACCAATATCCTCGATGCTGTTCATTATTTGTCGCTTACCAAGAGCTTCTTCAATAGTATCGACAGTGTTAGCATAAGGCATGGAGAAGATTATTTTATTATAAATGGCGTATTTGACAGTAACGGTGAAGAGGATCAGATCTACTGTGCCTTTCAGAAGCAGAAACAGAAAGTCCTGAAAAAGAACAGCAAAGAGTATCAGAAACTGTCGGACCATGTAGGAAGATATCCTGTTGTTATGATATCGCCGGCCGACAGCGCCCTGATTGCAGAGGGTAGTGAGGAGAGACGCCGGTTCATGAATAAGATCATCAGCCAGTATAATGCAGAATATCTCGATTCGGCCCTTAAGTATGGCAAAGCCCTGCAGCACAGAAACAAGCTTCTCAAAAACTTCAGGCTCTCCGGTAAGTTTGATAATGAAGAATTAGTGATGTGGAATTCTCAGCTCGTGAAATTTGGCACCTATGTTTATAATGAAAGAAAAAGCCTTGTTAATGAGCTTATTCCTGTTTTCCAGGAGAACTACTCGATGATCTGTTCCGGTAAAGAACAGGTTAAGCTGTCGTACAGGTCTCATCTTGCAGAGGGTGACTTTGCTGAAGCGCTTGAAAATACAGTCGCCAGGGATCGTTTCCTGGAGTATACTACTATTGGGATACATAAAGATGATCTTATCCTTGAGATGGATGGTTTTCCTGTAAAGACACTCGGATCGCAGGGACAGCAGAAGTCATATCTGGTAGCCATGAAACTGGCAAAATTCGAATATATAAAGCGGAAATCAGGCATATCTCCGATATTGCTTCTCGACGATATCTTTGACAAGTTCGATGCAGACAGGGTGGAGCAGATCATAAAACTTGTCGGCAGTAAACGGTTCGGACAGATATTCATTACCGATACGCACCAGAGCAGGCTCCACGAGATACTCTCTTCGCACAATACCGATTACCGGCTCTTCAGGATAAGTAATAATGCTATTGATGAAGTTATTCAGAATGGAGTTTCAGGTAAATGAGGAGAAGTAAAACCATAACGCTGGCCGAGGCCATTCAGGACTATTTAAAGGAAATGCACCTTGAAGGGAAGCTGAGTGAGACAGGGGTGATAAACTCGTGGGAAGAGATAGTAGGCAAGGCTATTGCTTCGAGAACGTCGAAGATATATATCAGAGAAGGAGTTTTGTATGTTCATCTTAACTCATCAGTAGTAAGAAACGAACTGCTCATGCTCAGGCAGGCGCTGAAGGAGAAGATTAACGCGAAGGCAGGAACTGAAGTGATCAGGGATATTGTTTTAAAATAGGCCTTTCTGTATTTTAATCACCTTCTTTAAATCCTTAGTTGATTCGAATCTGTAAGTCTGATCATTGTACTTAATGCTGACATCCTGTTTGTCTATGTCGACAGTTATCAAGGCTTCCTTGTCGCAACTAATGATATAATCGGCCAGGAGAAATGCCTTTTCAATACCATCGCCTCTTCTGAAATTCCACACCTCGTCAGGAAGCGCTAACCGGCATGAATCGTAAATCGACTGGTCAGGCAGAGTTAAAATGATTTTGTAAACATCGTGGATCCCTTTGCCGGCCAGGTCGGTAAGGCAGACAGGGTTCCTTTCCACCGCAGCTTTAATAAACGGCTCCCAGTCTATAATGTCCATCTGCCTGTAAACATATAAGGTCAGAAGGGAAAGCTCCGACTCCGCCGATGATCCTGTGATGATGTCGATTATCTCTTTCCGGCCGGCTGATACAGGTATTGATGGCACAATCTCCTCCTTATACAATTTATCACTGGCGGGAAGTTCAGGATCAATAGATATGAATTTTCCGAGATCGCTGAACATCTCCCTGATCGTGTCAGCAGGTATCGGTCCGTTATGGGCTACCAGGATACGCTGAAGCTCCTCAAGACTTTTTCCCTTGTTCCTGTCAATAATATCTTCAACCTCGTTGAGCAGCATCTTCCCCTGCAGAGGACTTAAATGAAACTCTTCACCTTCAATTTCTTTTATGAGCTGAGGCCTTGTCTCCGCAGAAACATTGAACTTAGTAATATGCTCATATTCAAAGAGCTTGTCGAGGGCGATATACCTTTTCTTTCCCGAACATTCACATTCAAACTGAAAGAGATTCTTGTATTTCGATTTAAACCTCAGGAAGTTAATGAATATCAGGCTTGTAAGCTCTGTCGTCAGGAAATCCCTAAGCTTAGCTGAAAAATGATCATATTCCTTCTTGCTGATAGTCGCCTCATCATATATCGTATGTATATAACCCGAGATATGCGATACAATGGTTACTTTCTCATTCTCCAGCGCCCTTCTGGCCTTCTCTGACAACGATGTGCCATTGAACCACATGTTTTTTGTAACAATGCGCCTGTTGTTTGTTATAAGGCCCTCCTTTTCAAGAATGAAATTCTGTGAATGCAGAGGAGTGGCTATCAGGAATATCCTTTCAAGAGGCACACGTCCTACAACAAACATTGCGGCAGCATATAATGCCGAGAGAGACACACATTCTCCTGCTCCGGTGGTGAAATTCTCCCTGTACCTGAACGCCGTCATGGCTTCAACTGTCTCTGTTTTCCAGTAGGGGATTACATCAGAATCATATTTGTCGAGACCGAAATGCTTCCTGATGTCGATGTCGAAATAGTACTTGTCGCCCTCATATCCGAAGAGTGCATTCGACTTCCTGAGCATCTCTATGTCAAAGAAATCCTTAAACCGGTCAATCTCCCTGCCTTTGTTAGTCAGACCCCAGGTCGACAGGTCGAGGTTAAAGATGTAATTCTGAATAATATATTGCTTGATCCTGTTGGCCTTCCAGGTGAATCCTTTTTTTTCAATTCCTGCAAACCATGGATCATCTCTCCATGACCAGATAACCGGTGACATTATGTTTGCCAGCACCAGCGGATAAAAAAGATCGGGGAAGATGAAGATCTCCATATCGGAGAGGGTGAATGCCGATGAATATTTTTCCAGTCTTTTTCTGTCGGAAGAAATGGGGAGAGTAGTTTTGCTCATATACACGTTGAATCCTGCGATGGTAATAACACAACACAGGAGAAAAGGTTTAGCAGGTTTGTTACATTTTGTTTTCAGAATCTTTCAAATCCGGAGAAGAAGAAGGCAGCTTCCCGTAAGGCATTCTCATCGCTGTCGGAACCATGAACCGCATTCATCTGAACCGATACGGCAAACAGTTTTCTTATGGTTCCGGGTTCAGCTTTGGCAGGGTCAGTGGCCCCGATAAGCTTCCTGAATTCCTCCACTGCATTCTCATGCCTGAGGATCATAACAAAAACAGGTCCGGATGTCATAAACTCAACAAGGCTTTCAAAAAAAGGCTTCCCCTTGTGGACATCATAAAAGACCTCAGCCTGCTCAGGAGTCATCTTTACCAGCTTCATGGCGGATATCTCAAAACCGGCTTCATTGATCATGGATAGTATCGGGCCTGCTTTTCCTGTCCTTACAGCATTTGGCTTGATTATCGAAAATGTTATGTTTCCGTTCATATCTGATATTTTTGTATAAGCATTCCCGGGAATTCTCTTCAGGAATATTGCTTATCTTTGACAACCCTTAAAATCAATTTTTGTGACTGAAGCGCTCAAAGATATAAAAGAATTGAAGAATCTTATTGAGGATTCTGATAATATATTGCTGATCAGCCATATCAATCCCGACGGAGATGCAATAGGGGCACAGCTGGCTCTATACCATTACCTTCTTTCAAGAGGAAAAGAAGCAGCTATGATGGCTCCGAATAACCTTCAGGAATTCCTGAAATGGATGGATGGCGCCAACAAGATACATATCTTCATCCGCCAGAGGGATAAGTGCCGGGAGCTGATTCAAAAATCTGACCTCATCATAATGCTCGATTTTAACCAGTCGAACCGGCTGGGTGAGGCAGAAAAGCTGGTAATTGCATCCGAAGCAAAAAAAGTAATTATAGACCATCACCTGAATCCTGTCAGCTTTTCCGATATACTCATTTCAGATCCGACAGCATGCTCCACATCAGAAATCGTCTATAGAGTTGTTAGCGGCATTAACGCCGGACCATTCATCAGCAGGGCCTATGCCGAAGCACTATATGTAGGGATCATAACTGATACCGGCAACTTCGACCACGGAAACTTCTCCGGCAGCACATTCAGGATCGTAGCCGATCTGCTCGAAACAGACATCGAAAAGGATCGTATCCAGAACCTGATTTATAATAACTTCTCCGCAGGAAGAATGAGACTGCTCGGTTACTCAATGTACCAGAAAATGGTTGTCCTGCCTGAATACCAGACTGCCTACATTTCCCTTTCAAAGGCAGAACTGGCATCGTTCGATTATGTCAAGGGCGACACCGAGGGCTTTGTAAATATGCCTCTTTCCATAAGCGGTATTCATTTTTCTGTCCTGTTTATTGAAAAAGATGGATTTGTAAAGCTCTCATTCAGGTCAAAAGGCTCATTTCCTTCCAACCTGTTTGCTTCGGAATTTTTTTATGGCGGAGGACATTTGAATGCTTCAGGTGGTGAATACCCCGACACCCTTGAAAACACTATAAACTACTTTCATAAAGTGCTGCGGGAAAATTTTAACAGGCTCAACCCGGCTGTGTGACCATGAGATTCCTTTCCTTCATTCTGATCGTTTTGGTGATGTCGGCCGGCTCCTGCAACCGGAAATCGCATGACGATAATAATCCCAGGAAGCCAGGATTAAATGAACTGGCTGAACTGAACCGTTACATGGTGGCTAAAGACAGGGAAAGGATCGAAAACTATGCAGAGAGGAGAGGACTGACGATGACGGTAACCCAGTCAGGGCTTTGGTATATGATTCGATCGGAGGGTACAGGAAGAAATTTTACCGACAACGACAGGCTTATAATGGAATATGAGTGTACCACACTCGACGGAACAGAATGTTATTCATCAAAGGATCTGGGACCCAAAGAAGTGATCGTGGGGAGATCCGGTATTGAACCGGGGCTCGAACAGGGATTACGACTACTTAAGCCGGGTGCCGAGGCGCTGTTCATTATTCCTCCTTTCCTGGGATGGGGTATCCCGGGCGACGGGAAAAAGATTCCACCCCGTGCCGTACTGGTCTATGATATAAAGGTGACAGGTGCCGGCCAGAAATGACAATCCCTATTGAAGAACAAATACCGCCAGTTTTCCTTTAAGCTGTGGTGGATTCTTTTTCCACTCACCGACAGACATCGACACAATGGATTCCCCGGCCATTGTTAGGTCGGAAGCTATACACAGCATTGTATCGTTGCTGCAGACTGAAAGGATTGCCCCGGCCAGTTGCTGGTTCCGGTAAGGTGTTTCGATGAAGATCTGCGAAAAACCCTCCCTGGCCTTCTTTTCGATCTCCCTGATCCTTGCTGTTCTTTCATCATTCTTCACAGGAAGATACCCGTTGAAGGTGAAATTCTGACCATTAAAACCTGACGATATTAAGGTCATGATAATTGATGAAGGGCCCGACAGGGGTGTTACGCGGATCTTATTCCGGTGAGCCAGGGCGATGAGCTTTGATCCCGGATCGGCTATCCCCGGAAGACCAGCTTCACTCATAAGGCCTATGTCGTGGCCTTTTACGAGAGGCTCAAGAAACCTGCCTATTTCACTTTCGTCGGTATGTTCATTCAACTCGAAGAAAACGGAGGCATCAATGGGGAATGTCCTGTCTATCTGCCTGAGGAACCTCCTGGCACTCCTGATTTCTTCAACAACGAAATAGCGCAGACCTCTCGTTATTACGGCTACCTTCTCAGGTATTACTTCAGAGTAATCATCACCTCCGAGGGTCACAGGTATCAGATATAAACGCCCTTTCACGGCAATAAGGTTTTAATCAAATATAGCAAATAAAGTTTCGATAAAAATCTTTATCCAGTTGCCTGTTATTGTTTTTTAATATAGGTTTGTTGTGAAAAACAGACCGTTTGAAAATAACATTTCTTGGTACCGGCACCTCCCAGGGCGTTCCGGTCATTGCTTGCGAATGCCCTGTTTGCCTATCCGGAGATCCTCACGATGAGAGGCTCCGGACATCGCTTCTACTTGAAACAGGCAACCTGACCCTCCTTTTTGACGCAGGTCCTGATTTCAGGCAGCAGATGCTGCGGGCAAAGGTGAAAAAGCTGGATGCAATTCTGATAACACATGAACATAAGGACCATATTGCCGGAATGGACGATGTGAGAGCCTTTAATTATAAAAGTCAGGATGCCATCGACATCTTTGCCGAAGAGCGAGTGCAGAAAGCCATTAAAAGGGAATTCTCTTATGTCTTTTCCGAAAACAAGTATCCGGGAATTCCTAAGATGCGCCTGAATGATATCCCTGATTATTCATTCAGGGTTAAAGGATTGAACGTGATCCCGGTACGCGTACACCACATGAACCTTGAGATCCTGGGCTTCAGGATTGGCAACTTTGCCTATATAACTGACGCCAATTATATTCCTGAACTTTCGAAGGAGAAACTTTTCGGGGTAAAATACCTTGTTATAAATGCCCTGAGAAAAGAAAAGCATATTTCACATTTCAGCTTGAGGGAGGCTATCGATTTTAAAAGGGAGATATCTCCCCGTAAAGCATTCATAACACACATCAGCCACCAGATGGGATTGCACAGCATTGTAAACCAGGAGCTTCCGCAGGGAATTGTGCTGGCATACGACGGACTTAGTTTTGAATGTGATGAATAATGTGGTAAACTATCTTTTCTTACGATAGTTCTGCTGAAGCTTTTTCTGGTAATTAGTCGAATAAAAGAATTTATTCCTTCCCATCCCCGCAGTATTTGTCCTGGCAGCCGATCGCCTCTTCTTCTCCCAGTCGCTTCTGCTTGTCTTACCCGACGAGGCACATCCTCCCATGATAGCAAGGAGGAGTAGAATCAATCCGTATTGCGCTATTTTCGAGATCCTGGACATCTGGCTTCAGCCTTCAGTGATTACGATAAAGTTATGAAATTTATACATTAATACAAAACATTTCGGTCATACCCATTATCATAGCATTAAAACGGATTAACAATTTTTTTAGTGCCTGCTAAAATTATATATTGCATAAAAAAAGAGTTTCGAAATGCGGATAAGATCATTGGGAAGCCTGATTCTGTTCTTCCTCCTGCTGCGGGCCGGCAATATATATTCTCAGGAAGTAGCAGGTGCCACAATCGAAACAGGTAAAAATCTTGTAGTTACAGGTTTTACTCTCACCGACAGTTCATTTGTTCGATCAGAACAGCCCAGGCCATTGATAAGCTTTGTTCTCAATGGTTTACTTTACAACTCAACCGGTACAGAGTGCTTCTTTGGCGATGGAAGCTACAGACAGAATTTTACGGGCGGACTCGAGATCATATACAGAACCTCTACATCTGATGCCACAGAATGGAACTGTGACGTGAACTTCAGGAACGCAGGAAGGGATACACTTGTTCTTTCAAATGTAGTCCCGTTTGGTGAAAATACTTCATCGGTATATATAACAGGATACGGACCTCCCGACCTGGCACGTGCATGCCTTTTCCGTCCGGGATACACACCCGTGAGAGTTATCCTTCCCGATAATGCCTGGGAAATGGGATACTCATCTTTTAAAGCCGATGCCTCACGATCGGTATGCTCTGTAGCGCGGAGGACAAAAACAGGAGGAGGAGTGAAGCGGCGTTATGAAACAATCCTTCCTCCAGGCGCTGATGTCAGTTATCAAATCCATGCTGCAGCCTTCACCGGTGAATGGCAGAATGGCCTGAAAGTAATGTTCAGGGATAAATATCTCTACGACCTGGTGAACTTCGATAATTCACTCTATGAACGCAGCGACCTTGCGTGGATAAGGGAGAGTTACATTATGGTGTTGCAGATGGCCTGGGACAGGGAATTTTATGACCGCTTTACAGGAAGGTATAACTATGGTGAATTTCTTAAGAAGCAGATTGAAACCTTTGGCGCCATCGATGCTTTTGTTTTGTGGCCTACCTGGCCCAGGCTTGGCCTCGACCAGCGAAACCAGTGGGACCTTTACAGTGATCTTCCCGGAGGTACCGGGCAGCTGAGAAATTTCTCAAGGATGTCGCGTCCCTATGGAACCAGGTTCTTTATTGCGTACAATCCATGGGATAACAGTACCAGGAAGGAAGATCATCTGAAAGGACTTGCAAGGATGATCAGTGAAACAGAAGCCGATGGTGTTGTACTCGATACCTACGGGAGTACTACCGGGGAACTGCGGTCAGCAGCCGACAGTGTCAGGAAAGGTGTTGTGATGTATTCCGAAGCTATGGCCCTTCCAAAGGATATGCCGGGCATAATCACCGGCCGTGTTCATAATGCAATTTTCAAGAGCCCGGAACTTAATCTTAACAAGCTTATAAAGCCTGATAATGCAATATTCAGGGTTTGCGATGCCGGTGAAGATATTATTCACCGCGAGATCGCAATCTCTTTCTTCAACGGATACGGAACAGAGCTTCACATGGGCCGGCCGGGTGGAAGAAATGAAGACTTTGAGGCAGACAGGGAATACCTGGCGCAGACAACATTTATCCTAAGGCAGAATAATGATGCATTCCTCGATAAGAACTGGACACCTTTTCTTGAAACTGCTGCAGACAGAATTTTCGTTAACAGGTGGAGCTCAGGGTCAAAAACTATTTATACTGTGCTCAGTATGAAACAGGAGGGATTCAGCGGAAATCTTTTTCCGGTTCCGGAAATCAGGGGAGTTCATTATGTTTCGCTCTGGAATCATGAAAACTTAATACCGGAAAATGTTAATGGAAAGCTCTTTTTGCCTGTCAGAACAGAAGGCTGGCTGCCCGCCTGGGCAGGTACACGAAGGGAAGGATCGGTTGACTGCATCGCCGGATTTCCCGATATCCTGCAACCTGAACTGAAAGGCGACTCAATAAGGATAAAGGCTCCGGGAACAGGAAAAGTAAAAATATGGAAGGGGTCGCCCTCCTACAGTTCGTCGGGTAAAGAGTTCAGGATAGTTAATGATACTGTTATGAGAATAACAGATCTCTTCGGTTATTATGAAGGGAAAATTATTATACAGCTTCTTGACGGGAAAATCCTGAAAGACGAAGGCGTTCTGATCCACAGGGGAGGGAAGCCATGGCTGGTGAGCAGGAGTGTGCCCACTGAGCGGACGGTAAATGTTCCTTCAGGCATGCTTCTTGTACCTGCTGCGGATTTCTCATATTCTGTTTCTGCTGTCGAATATGAGGAGTTCATCAGATATCCGGCTGTCAGCGACCAGGCGGTAAGGATCGACAGTTTTCTGATCGACAGGTTTCCTGTGACAAATGCACAATATTATGAGTTCCTGGTCAGTTCCGGTTATGTTCCTTCTGACACAACACGTTATCTGCGTCACTGGTCTTCAGGGACCTTCAGGCAGGGCCAGGATAAATATCCGGTTGTGTATCTAAGCCTCGAGGATATGAAGGCATACGCCAAATGGGCAGGGAAGAGGCTACCCACGCAGGCGGAATGGCAGCTGGCAGCACAGGGAACCGACAATCGTACCTGGCCATGGGGAAACGAGTTTCACGGAACATATTGCAATAATGCTTTCGGAAGGCCCACACCCGTCGATGCATTTTCAAAGGGACAGAGTCCGTTTGGCGTGTTGGACATGGTGGGTAACGTGTGGCAGATGACTGGCGATATGTATTTCAATGGTAATAACTATTTCAGCATAATCCGCGGGGGCAGTTTTTATAAGCCGGAATCGAGTTGGTGGTATCTTCGCGGCGGCCCTCAGCCACTCGACAAGACACAGATCATGCTGCTTGTATCACCTGGTTACGACAGAAGCGAAACTGTAGGGTTCAGGTGTGTAAAGGATATCGATACGAAAAACTTCAGGGGAAAGAAATAAAGATCAGACCTTCAGTTTCTTTTCTATTTCGGTAATCTGGTTTCTGAAATGTTTATCGGTATCGATCAGGTTATTCACGGTCTTGCAGGCATGCAGGACTGTAGCATGATCTTTACCACCTATGTGGGAGCCGATGCTTGCCAGTGATGCTTTTGTAAGGCTTTTTGAGAAATACATTGATACCTGGCGTGCCTGTACTATTTCTCTCTTTCGTGTTTTACCCTGGATAAGATCGATGGGGATCTTGTAATATTCGCAGACAATTTTCTGGATATACTCTATGGTTATCTCTTTTCTTGCTGTGCTGATGAGTTTCTCAACCATCATTCTTGCGAGGTCGAGAGTGATCTCTTTCCTGTTAAGAGTTGATTGTGCGTACAATGATATGAGCACAGCTTCGAGTTCCCTTATATTATTTGAGATATTTGCGGCAAGGAATTCAAAAATATCTTCCGGAAGTTCTATTCCGTCGTTATAAGCTTTTTTCTTAAGTATGGAGAGGCGTGTTTCGAAATCGGGTCGCTGCAAGTCGGCCTGCAGGCCCCATTTGAACCTCGACAGGAGCCTCTGTTCCATTCCCTGCAGGTCAACCGGAGGTTTGTCGCAGGTAAGGATCAGTTGTTTGCCTGACTGGTGAAGATGATTGAAGATATGGAAGAAAGTATCCTGTGTCTTTTCTTTTCCTGCAAATTCATGAACATCGTCGAGGATAAGAACGTCGATCATCTGGTAGAAGTGAAGGAAATCGTTTTTGTTGTTGTTGCGTACCGACTCCACGAACTGTGTCTGGAACTTATTGGCATTGACATATAGAACGATCTTGTCGGGATGTTTTTC
>Ga0116171_10002576_pt1 | contig 17142 bp, 16 predicted proteins | sample AD_JPNHW2_MetaG_FD_89798 | JGI IMG/M metagenome (GOLD analysis project Ga0116171, IMG submission 89798) | Active sludge microbial communities of municipal wastewater-treating anaerobic digesters from Japan - AD_JPNHW2_MetaG | ecosystem: Engineered > Bioreactor > Anaerobic > Digestate | place... | reverse complement strand
TGCCGGCTGTACGGGTGCAGAAAACAGCGCGCGGCGGGTCGTGTTAGCGTATACGTTGCAATATCAGTGCCAGGGAAATAGAGCTGGTTTCAGGTCAAGGGAAAACCACCGCTTGAGGCTGCTGCACAAGCTGGCTCCGTGGAAAGAAGTGGAAGGATCGGTTGGTGGGACTGCCTGGATTACTTGCCCAAAACATACAGGGCTAGGATGAGCGCGATAAGAACAATCTGCAGGAAAAGTATCCAATTCAGTTTCCGGTCGAGCGTCTTGCTTGGAATATGATCGTGGTCGGGATTATTTGGCATTTGGATTCCTTTAATTTTTGTGTTTCAACAGTTCTGTGATTGTACAGTATCCTACAGCTTCGTTCCAGTCTGGCAAGAGCTGCAGATAGAGCCGCGCTGCCGCTTTATTTCCGGTGAAAAAGAACAGACCTCCCTTTTGGGAGGTCTGTCTTCAAGCATTGGGGTTTAGGCCATCTCGTACTTTTCAGTAGCAATCTGGGCCGGGTCCACGCCCATTGCTTTGAGATGTTTGTTCATCGCGTTCATCATAGGCATTGGACCGCACATAAAGTAATACAGTTCCTTATAGTTTTCCGGCAGGGTGCTGAGTAACAGGTCTTTGGTGATGTAGCCTTTGTGCTTGCATTTCTCTACGTCGAGGGGCTTCTCGAGCACTTGAATCACGGTCAGGTTCATGCGGACCTTGAGCGCTTCAAACTCATTGGCGAAGAGCACAGTGTCTTCACACAAGTCGCCGTAAAACACGTACACGGGTCGTTTATCGCCGGTATCGGCAAGGGTATTAACCATGCTCATCACAGGCGCAATGCCGATGCCGCCGCCCAGCAGGACCAAGCCTTTTTGCATGCGCGGATTCTTGAGATTAAAGGTGCCGTAAGGACCATCAACAAACATCCGATCGCCTTGTTTCAGGTCGGGGATGGTGTTGGTGAAGTCGCCGGCTTTCTTAATCGAAAAGCGCAGCTCGTCCCATTCCGTGCTTCCGGAGTAGGAGAAGGGATTGCGGCTGATAACGAAGGGCGAAGGTCCCTTGCTAATCCAGGCTACCTGGCCGGCATTGAAGGCAGGGCGCTTGAAACCCTCTGCTTTGAGGTAGACGGAGTAGGTATCTTTGCCTTCTTCCACGACCTTGCTCACGGCATAAGGATGCCTGGCAATTATCAGAGGACGGATAACGCGGATATACAGCGCCAAACCGCCCCAAATACACATCAGGATAATCCAGGCGATGGTCATACCAGTGTCGCGCAGGTAATAATTGCGCTGGAACATATGCAGCAGACCGAAGACCAGGATCAGAAGCGTGAGAATGTCATGGATGAGCAGCCATGTGGTATAGCTGATTTTGAGCTGCTTGCGATAAATGGAAGTGATCGCGATCAGAACCAAACCACCCAAGCCAATCCATCCGGCAATCATCAGGAAACCGTGGAAGTATACACTGCCGGTGACCAACAGGATGAGGGGGTGTAAAGCCACCAGCAGGACCGCGACGGCAGATACTGTGTGATGGATCTTGTACATCTTGTCCAATTCCACCACCTCCGACAGCCAGGGGATGCGGGATATGGGGAGAAACTGCATACCCACGACAGCCATCCCAAAGAATGCCAGCGCGACGGAAACATCCCGGATTGGCAGCGCCCAATTGGCTCTGACCAGCATAATTACCAACGGGGTCAGAGTAAGCGCAATACAGAGCGCTACGAAAATAATCAGCTTAGTTTTCTTGGCCATGATTTAAGCGTCTCGATTTCTATGAACGGTTTCGCGCCAGATTAGGGGCGAACCAGACCCTGAGTGCTGACACCGCTGAACTCAGACAGGCTCTCGATGGAGTCGTACATCAGCTGCAGGGCGTAATCCGCGTTGTGAATGTAGGCAGCCGGATCTTTGGTGACGAACATCAGGTTGTAGGCGGCTTTTAGCATGCGGGGTGTGAAGGCTTTGAACTGGTTCGGGAACGCAGATTCTTCCGCGCTCAAGGTGCCGTCGGCATTGGTGTCGATGAAGGCATACGGGTAAGCAGCCGGGTTGAAGCCGAAAGTCGCGCCGGATTTGGCGGTGGAATAACCAGCGAGCGCTTTAATAAGAACAGCACGCATGCCTTCGATTTCATCGTAGGTGCTTTCAGCGGTTCCGTCGCCATCGTAGTCAACTTTGGACATCGAGATTTTCTTGTAATCCTGGTAGCTCTTCACATCAGAATGGCAGGTGGAGCACAGATTGGCATCGCTGCCAGGGACACTCTGCGTATGCAGGGAGTGCGGGTCGTGGCATTCGGTGCAGGAGTTCACGGGTTCGGCATGCTTGAAGGTGCCGGCATAGGTTTTGCCTTCGTACTGGAAGCCCATCCCGCCGTCAGCGCCTGCCTGAGTGGAGGCTGCGGCCAGATAATGAACACCCATTATGCCCTGATCGGCGATGACATCGTCTTCAGCCAGACCGGCAACTTTTTTGGCGACGTCTGCAGATGAACCCATGCCGCTGTGGCAGGTGGAGCAAATCGCGTTTTTACCCATATCAGCAAGCTGCGTTCCGTTTGGCAAGGTCGCGGCGTCCAGTTTGTCTGCGGCGTCGTTGTGGCAGGTCGCGCAGTTGATGGGGTCGATAATCTTGCCGGCAGCATCAACTTTTCCCGCTTCGGAGCCGTCAGCGCCGATGTAATCCTGGAAGCCAGTCGAACTGTGGCATTTAGCGCAGGTTGGCGGAACTTCCTGAGGATCCTCTTCATTCCAATGGTTGAAAGCTTCGGAGGATGCTTCAGCATGCGCTGAGCCGGCCCATTTTGCTGCAACTACATTGATCCCTGAGGTGGTTTCTTCGGCTGATTCTTCAACCGCCTCTTTGGTAGTGCAGCCAACCCAGGCAACCAAGGCAAGCGCAACTACTGCTAATAAAACGAACAACGTGCTCTTCTTCATGTTCCTCTCCAGTAATTACTATATAAGATATTTTGGATAAAATACATACATAATTATAAAAGCAAGTGCCTATCTGTCAATGTGATAAAAGACACAATTGACCCGTTTTCATTCCTTTCCTGAAAATTCATGCGGTTCTTTCTGCAGCGAGGCGCGTGTTTTTTTTATTTTTCGGCTGAGCAGATACAAATACAGGCAATAAGCGCTCAGTAAACCCAGGATAACTGCATATCCGGCGATGAAGTAATTCAAAGTTTGGGCCATACTCTTATTCTCCCCAGTCGTAGTGGCTGTCGTCCGCAGCCAATTGTTGATTCAAGGCTTCCTGCTCTGCCATCAGGCGGGAGCGGTGAAGTAAAAGCGCTGCATAGAGGACGGTAAAAGCGCCCAGGGAGATAAAAAGCGTCCCGAGCATTTGCGGATTGAGGTTCATATCCGCCTCACCGCTGCCAAAGACCACCGGGTGGATGGTGCGCAGCAAACGGGCAGAGAAGAAGGTAAGCGGAACGCTGATAAAGCCGATGACGGCATACACGGCGCTGAAACGCGCCCGCCGGGTCGGATTGTCCACCCCCCTGCGCAGCAGAATGAAGGCAATATAAGTAAAAGCCATGATGGTAACCGTTGTCAGGCGCGGATCCCAGGTCCACCAGGTGTTCCAGATGGGGCGCGCCCAAATCATCCCGCTGAGGATGCAGATTATCGTGAAAAGCAGCCCGACTTCCACGCTCGCCGCGGTCAGAGTGTCCCATTTCATGTCTCTGCGCGAGAGGTACAGCAGACCGAACACGGCTGCCGCCAAAAAAGCCAGCATCCCCACCCACGCCGCGCTCATGTGAAAGTAGAAAACTTTCTGGACCAGACCCATGGTCTGCTCGACCGGTGTGAAGAATAGCACCCGGAGGAAGGCAAACAGAAGGAGCAGGGATGCCAGAACGGAAAGCAAGGGTAAAAGTTTATTCCTGGATGACATATTCAAACACCATAATCGAAAGTATTGTGACAACGATGTCGTAGACCAACAAGAGGTTCAGCCAGCCGTGAATGTCCTGACCGGCTACGGACCCAAGGATCACGCCGCATGATTTTACCACTGCCATATTCACCGGCAGCAGCAGCGGGAATAATAGGACCGGCAGGAGCAAATCGCGCATGCGGGTCTGCACGGTCATGCTGGCAATCAGCGTGCCCGCCGCACTGTAACCCCAGGCTCCTAATATCAACACACCAAAAAACGCCTGATTAAACAGGGATTGATTGTAGAGAAGCGAGTAAATAGGGATGACAAGCACAGCCAGAAAGACCATCATCAGCAGGTTTGTGAGCAGCTTGGCGAAATAAATCGCCGATAGGTCGGGGACTGCCATCATCAGACCTTCGAAACAGCCCTGGTCCTGCTCAGCGGTGAAAGAGCGGTTCAAACCCAGCGTACCCGCGAACACCATCACCACCCAGATGACCCCCGGGGCAATTTCCGCGCGGTTGATCGGCGAGAGTTCCAACGCGTAATTGAAGATGAACAGCGAGAGCACAGCAAAGGCCAGCATTGAAGTGAGAATATCGCGACTGCGCCATTCCTGAAGCAGGTCTTTCCAGACCAAAACGCGCACGGAGTGGAGCCAGGCTTTCATGCCTGCTCCTTTTGGAGGCTCTTACCAGCCGCGATGACCGCGTTGTACTGATCCTGCAGGGCGTCCAGGCTCATGCCGTCGTTGGGAATACTGGCGGCAATCTTCCCGCGGTGCAGCAGGTCAAAGCGCGTGGCAACCTGGCGGATGGAACTGAGCTCGTGCGTGGTCAGCAAGACCAGCTTGTCTCGGGCGCCCTCTTCCAGCAGCAGCTGGTTCAGCATGCCGCAGCCTTGTTGGTCCAGCCCGGTATAGGGTTCATCGAACAGGAGTATCTGGGGATCGCACAATAAAGCCCGGGCGATTGTCAGGCGCTGTTTCATGCCGCGTGAATATCCCCGCACGGGTATCGGGCGCGCGCTGCCCAACCCTACCCGGCCGAGCATTTTGCGCAAATCGGCATCGCTCAATCCGGTTTCGTACAGGCGGGAGTAGAAGCGCAGGTTTTCGAAGCCTGTCAGGTGCTCGTATAAAAAGGGCTGGTGCAGGATGAGGCCAATGCTACGGCGCAGCGTGAGCACGCTTAAGTTCCCGTCCTGGGTTCCCCAAAGCACTTCTCCGCTGTCCGCTTTCTGCAGCCCGCTGAGTAGACGGATGAGCGTGGTTTTCCCGGCGCCGTTCGGGCCCAGAAGACACACCACTTCCCCCGCTTCAATGGACAAATCGAGCTTGTCCAGAACGCGTTGAACGCCGTATGCTTTAGAAATCCGCCGCGCCTGAAGAGTCAAGCGTTTCCTCCATAGTTTCTGTTTCATCTTCCCGCTCGCCGCGCCTGGCGGGCAAGGTCGCAGCCAGCGCACCACCTATCGTCATGAAAACCCCGCCAACCCACATGAAATTGACCAGGGGATTATCGGACAGGCGCAGGGTGATATAAGGAATATCAACATCATACCCCGCCAACAGGGTGTATACGTCCCCACGCAGCGTGGCGTGCGCGTCGGGGATAGTGATATATTGTTGGCGGTCCGGATAGATATGCTGGGCGGGGTTCAAGCGCGCGATTTCTTTTCCGTCTTTGTACAGCACAGTTTCAGCAGTTACCGTCTTGTATTCCGGGTTCTCAAAGCTCTCCCGCACCGAGACGAATTCGATTTCATAGCCGCGCAGTGGCATTTTTTCACCCGGGAGCATAGTTCCCTCGATGCTGGCGGCAAGATTTCCCATGCCGACAATTCCAAGCGCAATCAGGAGGATTCCAGCATGGACCAGCCAGGCGCCGTAACGCGCGCGCTGTTTCCACCACAACTTTGGAAATCGTTTCAGACCGACTGATTTCGCGTCCTGAACACTCAGGTAGATCAAGGAGCTTAACCCCAGGATGACGATGAAAATGCCGCCAAGCGCCCAAGCCTGCCGCACACCGCCCAGAAAAACCGCCAACAGCCCGAGAGCTGCAATGCCCAATGGTATCCAGATTTTCCGGCCGAATTGTCGAAACTGGGCTGCGCTCCACCCCACCAAAGGGCAGACCGACATCAGCACAACCAGCAGGGCAAACAGCGGCGTGGTGCTGCGGTCGTAGAAGCCGCGGTGCAGCGTCATTTCCACGCCAGTCAGCGCGCTGTTCATCATCGGGAAAACCAAACCCCACAGACAAATCAACACCAGTGCGATAAGGATGATGTTGGTGTAAAGAAACAGCGCGTCACGGCTGAAAGCGGAACCAAATTTCCAATCGCTGTTCAGGGATTTCCAGCGCCAAGCCAAAAGTCCAACGGAAACAAGCAGTAATGCCAACATGAAGACCAGCAAGGGCAAGGAAATGGCGCTCTCGCCAAAGGCGTGCACCGAATTCACCAGCCCGGAACGGGTGACGAAAATGCTGAAGACTACCAACAGGTAACTCAGCAAGACCAGGATTAGGTTAAAGCGCTGGAAGATATTCTTGCGGCGTTCCAGCAGCAGGCTGTGGAGCAGCGCGGTGCTGGCGAGCCAGGGCATCAGCGAGGCTGTTTCCACTGGATCCCAAGCCCAGTAACCGCCCCACCCCAGGACATCATAAGACCACCAACTGCCGAGCACGATGCCGGCGCCAAGGAAAACCCAGGCAGCCAACAGCCAGGTCCGGGTTTTTTCCAACAGATGCTCGCTTTGAGAACCGCGCACAAGCGTGGACACTCCCACAGCAAAAGGCACCAGGTAGAGCGCGTAACCGATGTACAGCAGCGGAGGATGGATAACCATCCCGGGGTGGCGCAGCAGTGGGTTCAGACCCATGCCGTTATTCAGTTTTTCCACGACGGCGCTGGCCTGCGGCGCGAACAAACTCGTTACCAGGCTGCCGTCCTCCAGCGCCCACACACGCGTAAAGGGATTATCTACCGCGAGGGAAAGAGCAAGGAACAGGATTTGGTTCAAGCTGACCACAAGGAAAGACCAGTTGTCCAGCAGGTGCTTCTTTCCGGTAAGCGCCAGGAATGCGCACAACGAAACTATCCAGCTCCAAAAGAAAAGCGAACCGGTCTGTCCGCCCCACAGCGCGGTGATTTTGAGGATCCAGGGCATGGCGGGATTGATAACCGAGACCACATATACGTTTGAATAATCCTGCAAAACCTGCATGATCATTAACGAAAGCAGCGCAGCACTGTGCCCGAAGAAACTCAGTTTTGTCAGCAGAACAGCGGCGCTGGGGATCCGGGTTTGCTTGCGGAACAGGCTGAAAAGTACCAGGATGATCGCGGCAGCGCTGGCAGCCAACGCGAGCGATGATATTAGGAAACCAACATAAAACATGGACACCTCGAAGGCTTGGATTACTTGCTTTGCGCGGGTAGTTCAGCCTCGTACTTGGACGGGCACTTGAGCAGCAGCTCACTGACCTGGAACACACCGGATTCATCCAATGCGCCGGTCATGATAGCCTGGGCCTCGTCCTTTAACAGGTCAGGGCGCGGTCCTTTGTAATGCACCTGGATTTTGGGCAGGGTCGGGTCGTGCGCTGCCTGGGCAAGCACAACTGACATGCCTCCCATGTCCTTGATGAGCTGATGGTCGCCGGGTATTTGGGCAACTTCAAAACTGAGGTCGAGGGTCTGCGGATCGTAAGATATCGTATCCCCGAGGACAACACCGGACATGCGGATATTCTTCCCGACCAGCTCGGCCTGCCCGTCCTTGATTTCCGCAACGGTCATAAAGTATTGGGACTGCGAGAGGGTTGAACTGATTACCAGGTACAGCAGCGCCGCCGCGATAAGCGCGATACCAATAATTAGTTTTATATTTTTCTTGTTTTTCAAGTTATTTGAACCTCATTCAGCGAATGGGTAGTATTGTATCTGATAATTTGAGTTATAGGAGTCCTGCTTTGCCTGAAATAGCAAAATAGAAATGTCCTGATGTAGATCAGGAACTATGGAAACCCCATTCGTTTTTACAAAAGAATGATCATCCGCTGACACACCAGGGAATAGCAGCCTTTCCCCTCTTACTCCACTTCCCAGCCAACGAAAGGTAACCGATTCTCCTGAGGCACGATCGCTGGGACGGGGAGTTGATTTTTGATAGAGGGTGCCGACCTCTATCAAACGTTTTAGCCTTCCAATGAGAAAGGTGGAGTAAGAACAAGGATAGTATCGGGAAGTAGGGGGAAGGTGTTTGCATCTATCGGGCTTGCGCCCACCCGATGCTTCGCACCTTCCCCCCTACCGCCCCCATCCGGTAAAAAGATTTCAAGCCGACTTTGTGCTCAGCCTTACTAGCTTGTTCGTGCTGGGAATGGGTCTGGGTCAGGCAAGCGTGAAACAGTCTGAAAAAGAAGACCGAAGAGGCTTATTTTCGATGTAAACCCATCCTGACGTCTTCCTCCACGAATGAGGCTATTTTGAAATTGTCCGCATTCGGGCATTCCTATTTCTCCTCGAGAGGAGCCCTCCCTCTGGAAACGAATTTGCTGTTACAGTGGTGTGTAGGGATGGATTCCGGCTAAGTTCTGATTTTTCCCGATATCTGTTGTTACTGCCTGGATACCTAAACCCCGAATTTGTCATTTTGAGACTTTAGACATAAGGGCATAATACTACGCGCATTTTATTACCAACAGGAATTTCCACCTTTCCGCCAGCGGTTTCCTGGGATTTTCATTTCCTGGAAGCAGTCTGATGTCTTCATCATCTTTGGCCGGACAAATCCGAAAAGTGCCGGAAAAAGGACCGACTCAGGCTCCGATAAGTGGAATTTCTGTTCGTTCTTCAGGCCGGGGGGTTTTGAGTCTACCTGCAAGCGGGCAGTCTTCTCCAACAGGAACTTTTGGACACAAAAAAACCGCTCCGGGAATATCCCGGCGCGGTCAATCGGAATAGGGTTGCTTTGGCTACTTCAGGCTGGCAAGCCTCTGCCGTACCGCCGCGGTAAGCTGCTCCAGGCGGGTAGCGATGCGCGCGGCTTCTTCTTTGTCCGATTCGCCAATCAGAGCATCCGCCAGGGATCCTATCTTATCATCCTGTGGAATCTCTTCGACATTCAGGAGCACGCGCCTGATGGACCGCGCCGATTTGGTAGCCGGGTCGGCCGGCAGGCGCACTGCGCGCGGTTTCTCACGGCCAGCCGCGCGTTCCAGGAAGGCGTGCACGTCCTGGTATGTGCGTCCCTCGTGTTCCGCGTAGTAACGTACTGCTCCCGTCCAATATTCCGGGTCGTAAGAGACAATCTCCCGCAATACGCGTTCGGGCATCTCCGCCCGGTCACAAATCTCGAGCAGGTTCTCGGGCAGCTCAAAGAACTTCATTAGTCGGCCGAAGTAGGTGCGTTCCAGCTGGAGTGTTTTCATTAACACATCGCGAGTCTCATCGCTCAGCCGGACATCGTTGATTTTTCGGAAGTAAGCGAACTCATCTTCGGAAGTTTCCGGTTTGATGTTGTTGGCTTCCAACACAATGCGGGCAGCCGCGCGGGCCTTCCCAACCGGAGTAAGGGCTTTGTAGGCCATGTTCTCAGCGATTTGCTTTTCAATGCTGGGTTGGTTGTCGATCAGCGCGAGGACAAAAGGCTCCTCGCCGTGCCCCTCACGCACCGACTGCAGTGCAGTCGCCCAGAAACGCCTCTCACCAGTCAGCATCTGGAATACATCTCTGCCATTGATATTGACCACCTGCCCGGTAACCGGCTTGATTTGCCCTGTGTCGTGCAGCGAATCCCCCAGCGCAATCAGTTCATCAATTTCACGGCGGACCAGGCGGTCGGTTTCAGCCAGCCTCAGCCAGCGCTGTACCGTCTCAGCCCAACCAGCTTTTTGGGTATAAAAATCCTCGCGCAGTTCGTAGGGCAGCATAAAACGCGCCTGAAAGCGGTCCGGCCGGATCATGGAAAGCGGCACGCGGTACACGCTCTGGCGGTTATTGACCATCTTAGGCGTGTCTTCCTGGTAGGGCGCTTCCAAGTCGCTGGTGCTTGCCCCAAAGGCATCGCTGGTGATGCTGATCAGGTCTCCAAAACCTTTTTTCCTGGGTTCTGCCATTGTTCAGATTCCTTTCTGTTTTCGCGCTTTCCGTACTGTGCCCATGGGCACACTTAGGCACGCGCTGCGTTTCTAAGGCCGGCTATGCCTGGCCCAGTTTCCCCATGACCGCATCCACCAGATTGGAGAAGCAGCGGTAAGCCTGGGATTTTTCCGGACAATACGAAAAGACGTCATAACCGGACGTGGTAGCCGCCGAGATTTCCGCCAGGTCTTTGATGTACGGCAGGAGCAGGTGCCCGTACATTCTTTCCATGTCCTCGATGACATCGCGCGATTGGCGGCGAATCATACGGAAGCGCGATGGGATGATTCCCAGAATTTTCAGGTCGGGGTTGTTGTTTTTATGCACGCCTTCGATCATGCGCAGAATGTCCGCCAGACCTATCAGGCTCAATCCGTCCGGTTCAATCGGGATCAGAACATGGGTGCTGGCCACCAGCGAGTTCATAGGCACGATACCGGCCGATGGGGGGTTGTCGATGATGATGTAAGAATATTCATCTTTGATGGGTTCCAGGAAGTAAGTAAGCTGAAAGGCGGGGTCTTCGCGCGTTTTCAACGCGGCTTCCAATCCTTCCATACGCGCCTTGTTCGTGCGGAAGATGCACACCTTCTCCGTACGCTTACGCGGCAGCAGGCAGTCGTTAATGAGCGTATCCGAAGCCCCATATCCGTTTGCCAGCGCTGTCGGGAAGTTGTTTTCCGCTGTGATCATGGGCACAAATTGATCATCCAAACCGCCTCCCATGGCAGTGATGGTGGCGCTCAATTGATCATCCATGTCAATCAGCAATACCGGTTTATGATTGGCTTTGCGGGACTCATAAATTGCCAGTCCGGCTGCCAGATTGATACTGATGGTGGATTTGCCCACACCACCCTTACGGTTAATCAGAGATATAATTGCCATCGGCGCCTTGCGCTCCTTTACCTCAAAAATACATTTGTATACATTTTACATTATTTTCCGTCCTTTACAAGTAACTCTTTCTTATTTATCAAGTATTTCTTGTCAGTTACGCAAAGTGGGTGGATAATATTAAGCACTTGACTTAATTCATTCCGCATGCTAATCTGTTTATACATAAAAGGAGCGCCACCTATGCTTTCAACTCAGGATTTGCTTTCTGCTGGTTTACTGGAACATCCCTTTCTGCACTACCCGGACACCCGTTTCTTTTACCCGCTGATGAGCGAGCAGCGGCGCGTGCTGGAAGTTGCGTCCAGTTTTATATTGGATCAGAAGGACCCCTCAAAGAACCTGGGCGTCATTGCCGGGGCGGTAGGCAGCGGGAAAAGCATGCTGGCAATGAAAGCCGCAGCCGCCCGCTACCAGACCAGTACGCGCGCTTCGGTCCTGGGTCTGTATATGAACACCAACACTTTGACAGAGCCGCGCCACTTTCTCATGGCAGTCGTAGAAACCTTAGGTCTCCCATCGGCACGCTCCAATGCAAACCGCATCGAAAGCATTTTCGAATATCTTGATGGACACAACGACGAGCTCCTGCTCGTTTTGGACGGACCGCCGGTGGATCAGGAATACCTCACCCAACTCCTTTCCTGGTCTGTGGAACACACCAAGAAAATCCGCACGTTGATCTTCCTGCAGGACCTGAACAATACCACCAGCAATATCGGCAGTCTCAACCAGTTCCTCGGCTTGTATGTCCCCTTTCGCGCGCCCGGCGAACAGGAAGTCGCCAGTCTGCTGTATGCCCGCTTAAGGATGGCCGGGGCTGCGGATCCGCTGGCTCTGCTGCCGGAACAAGCCGCCCTAAGCATCGCTGAGCAGGCCAAAGGCTCGCTCACTAACGCGCTGACGCTGGCAGGTACTTTTCTGGAAGAACAGATCGATGCCAGGAAAAGCCGCCTGTTCATCCCGGATCTTGGTCCGCGGGGTTACTGATCGAGCGCTCATAATGGAAACAACACTGAGCATCTTGTTCGCGGTGGTTAAGGGTTTTGGCCTTCCATGCGATTCAGGCTTACAGAGCAAAGGCTTCTGATGAATTCTGAGGAAAATGCCTGGTCGGATATCCAGGCGGTTCTGAGTGCTAAGCAAGACGCGGCTTTAAACCGTCTGCTTGATTCCGCCAGCTTAAGCTTTAATGGCAGCTACGAACTTTGCGCCCCTCCTATGGTCTATGCCAGTCTCTGCCGTTATTATCCGCTGATTGAAACCGTCGTTCAGGATTTGACTGGTAAGGATTTCCATCTTACGATGACCCCAACTGTGCCCATGGGCACACATGGCGTTTTAGCGCGGCAGCCTGGCGAACCCGCACCCCCTGAGGACGGCGTCCTGACGCTTGAATTTGGCGCTTCGGATGTGACCGAAGCCATTCTCGCGCCCGAATCGATTGCAGCTTTTCCCGCTTACCTGCTGCGCTTTGTTCCCTATGTCGGCGCCAACGCAGTTCTCATCGCCAGCGCGCTCAGGCAGGCCTTCTACCGCCGTTCGCGCGAACGCGGCGCAGACCAACTTTATCCCCGCCCGGGGGACGCGGTGACCATCGATGTTGACGGGCTGCTGAACATGCTGGGCCGGGTCATCAGCCGCGCAACCTTCTTCCGCGTTTTTAAAAGCGGCGCGTTGGATTGGTTCGTGCGCCGCGCTGAACCGATCCACCGCTTTGTGAACGGGAAGATTGTGCGCCAGGCAAACACCTATACTTACCGCGGGCTCTTGTTGACCCCTGGTGACGCACAAGATCTGTACCGCTGGCTGGGTGAGGCAGACCTTCGTTCAGACCCTGCCGGCGTCCTCAAACAAGCGCTTGAAACCCCCCGCGACCATTTGCTTGCTTTCCCATACCGCGCCCCGGACGCGGAAAACGATGACCTGTTTACGACTGCTGTTTCGGTGCACGAAGTTCTGCAGGCAGCTCTGGGCGATGCCCGTCTTAGCCCGGCTCTGGCCGGCTTATGCGACCGATTGGCAGCACATCTCATCCGGCCGGAAAGCTTCCTGGCTGTGCCTTGGTATTGGTTTCATCGGGTCTTGCCGGACCTGGGCGCGGACCTGGGCATGCTCTACCTGATGAGCAAGAACTGCTGCTATATCGACTGGGCGCGTGGGAAGGACCGCAATACCTTCTGGGTTCCGGGAGGACTGCCCACCCTGCAAAAGTGGATTCGCTCCGAAACGCTGCCGGGCCGCATCCCCCACCAGAAACAAAGCTCTCGCGGTCGCCCGCGTAAACAAATGGTGAACCCTGATACGCAATACACCCGAGATTGGCGCGAAGCCAACCGCGAGCTTGCCAGCCAGTACCTCTGCCGGGTTGCCACCCGTTCGACCAGCGCCGGCACAGATTGGCAGCTGCAGGTGGAAGAAGTGCGTCTCACCGCCTCTGATGAGATTCTCAAGGGCGCTGTGTATGCTTTTCTGCTCAGCCAACATACAGCAGAGCAGCGTCTTGCTTACCAGGCTCTCTCGTCCAACGCGCGCCTGGTGCAGCTCTTGCGCAGCGCCGTGCGGCTGAACCCGGAGCGAATTTGTCATTATGAGACTTTAGTTTCCGAGGGTATTTGTCAGTTTGAGACCTTAGACGCGGAGCAAATTTGTTATTTTGATACTTTAGCTGACAGCCTTAATTGTAATTTTGAGACGCTGGTCAGGGCAGAAATTTGTCAGTTTGACACGATATTAAAAATACTTATTAGACTCAAAGATTCTGCTGTTTTCCCAAAAAATACTCTCCCTCCAGATACCCGGGCGAACCAAAAGCAATCGTCTGAAGAAGATAAGAGGGTGGTGGGTTATTTCACAGACAATGGCTGGGATACACAAGCGCTCCTTGCCAGAGTCAATCCCGCTCTCAGGGAACGCATCCTGAACCCTGCTTCTCAAGCCCGCTTCCTCACCTGGCTGATACACGGCTGCCTGACCAGCTCTATCCACAGCCCCTTAAGTTTTGCTGTAAGCCGCAGCCTGGAAACCCCGAACGGCGCTGGCGGACCAGCTGAACGTTTGGCAGCGCTGCCCGCCCCGCTTCTGGCTGGGCTCCTCTGGCGCGAACACCAGCGCATCCAGGCGGGTTATATTGGCAGAAATCCGCTGGCTGAGGCAGGTGTGGAGGACCTCGAAGCGCTCCTGGCTTCAGCGCCGGACACCAAAACCCGCGCTCAGCTGCTCCGACGCAGCTTGGATGCGTTGGGCATCGCTGAGGCGTAAAGCCTGCAAGCAAGAGCCTTCGGTCATAAAGAAACCCTGAAGTAATTCCTGAGTTTACATTGAAAATCATACCTGAGGAGAGCCTCCCTCCCGCCTGCGCCTCTCGACAGCCGGGAATCGCCTCAAGCCTAAAATTGCTGATCCCATATTGTTCAATGGATGCGTATAGGAATGATTTCTTTTGTCCTGTTCGGCTGATCAAGAGCTGCCAATTGCGAACTTATTAACTCACATTCCATCTAACTGCGCATAGATATTAAATAACGTTTTACTAATCTCAAAAATGACCCGGGTCAATCAAACTGCTTGCTTTCCCGCCGTTATCCGGAGGAATTCCCGGGAACGCTTCTCACCGCTGTTCAAAGCGCAATGCGCATAGGCATACTGTTTATATCGGATGCCAGGCAATCCAGGGGAGGGGGCTTGCTTCCCCGAATCGGCTATAATTCCAGAAAATCTGGACTTCCGGAGGCAAAATGAACTACGCGGTAATTATGGCTGGGGGCGCAGGCACCAGGCTTTGGCCTATCTCGCGCGAGCGTTTACCGAAGCCGGCACTGCGTCTTTACAGCGAAAAAAGTATGTTTCAGATTGCTGTGGAACGGCTCGTGCCGCTTTTCACGCCACAACAAATCATCGTGGTTGCGGGCGCGGCGCACTCCGCCGTGCTTGCCGAACAGGTCCCGGAAATCCCCAGGGAAAACTTCATCCTGGAGCCGGAAGGCCGCGGAACCGCCTCAGCCATCGCGCTGACGGCAGTTCATCTGGCCGCGCGCGATCCAGAAGCCGTCATGGCCGTGCTCACGGCAGATCACTTTATCGGTGACGAGGCAGCTTTCCGCAACGCGGTGGCCGCCGCGCTAAAAGCTGCAAAATATGACCACTTGGTCACATTAGGGATTTCGCCTGAATTCCCTTCCACGGAGTACGGCTATATCCAACAAGGCGAGCTGGTACGCGAGATTGATGGATTTAAAGTTCTGGAAGCCAGGCGCTTTGTGGAGAAACCAGACCAGGAGCGGGCGGCAGAGATGGTCCAGTCCGGGAATTATGCCTGGAACAGCGGGATGTTTATCTGGAAGGTCAGCGTCATTCTGGAGGAGTTTGCGCGCCAGATGCCCGAGCTCTTTGAACAAATCACGGCGATTGGCAAGACGATTAACACGGACGCCTACACAAAAACGCTCTCGGAAATCTGGCCGAAAATCCGCAAGCAGACGATTGATTACGGCATCATGGAAGGGGCTCGCGGGGTGGTGGTCCTGCCGGTTACGATGCAGTGGACGGATGTCGGAAATTGGAACAGTCTCAAGGCGCTTATGCCAGAAGATGCGCGAGGGAATACCATAAAAGGCGATGCGGTCCTGTTGGACTGCGGCGGGACGCTTGTTTTCGGCGGTCAGAAGCTGATTGCCGGGGTGGGTTTGCAGGACCTGGTTGTGGTGGATACGCCGGACGCGCTGCTAATTTGCCGGAAAGACCGGGTTCAGGATGTCCGAAAAATCGCCGATGGATTGAAGGCTGCAGGTCGGTTGGACCTCATTTAGACAACCAAAATCCCTGGAAGAGACTGCCTGCTTGCGGTCTCTTTTTGATGCAGTGGCGACAGCCTGAACAGGCAGGCTCCGAAGCCCAGCCTTAAGCGCTCAGTTCTCCATAGATTCCTGGCGGACATCATCTTAGGTCCACACATTTTCAAGCACGGCGGGCACGCCAAGCGTGTACGCTAACTTTCTTTTCACTCCTGGGTATGTAAGAATCCACCCATTGAGGTGAGCTATGCAAAAACCTGCCAAAAAAGGAAAGCGAAAGAATCTCCCGCTGCCAGTCATCCTGCTGGTCGCGGCGGCATTTATCGGCCTGGGGGTGCTGGTCTACCAGGGAGCGCGCGCGCTCAGCGGCAGCCCGATCCTCAAATCTCAGGATGATGTCCCCCGCCTCAGCGTTCAGGAAGCCTATCAAGCTGTGCGCAACGGTGAAGCCGTGTTGGTGGACACGCGCTCCGCAGAGCAATATGCGGCCCAGCACGCGGCCGGGGCAATCAATCTGCCCATGGACAGCCTGGAAGCTCAGCTTGCAATGCTGGACCCGGACCAGTGGTATATCACCTACTGCACCTGACCGGCTGAAAATACGAGCGCCCGTGCGGCGTTCCTGATGCTTCAGAGTGGTTATTCAAAGGCGAATCCGATTAAAGGCGGCTTTGAAGCCTGGATAAATGCCGGCTATCCAACAGAACCATAAGGAATTATCGATAGAAAAAGACAGGTGTTGAAAACACAACCTGTCTTTTCTTTTTTCAGAGAAGGGAATTTTCGGTCTCCTGGGTGTCCTGAATACCTGCTTATTCCAACCTATAACTTACCTGGCGCAATTGCTCAGCAGTCGTAATAATTTTCAATCTCGAACGGGCTGGGGCGCTGATTAACCTGATTTGCCTCTTTGCGCTTGGTATTGACCCAGGTGCGTATCAGGGTTTCATCAAAAATTCCGTTTTCCGTGAGGAACGCCGAGCCATTTTCCAGGGCGCACATGGCTGCGTCCACAGACGTGGGTAGGGACTTGATCGTGGCGCGGCGTTCTTCAGACCAGTCAAAAATATTATCGTAGATCGGTCCGAATCCGGCTTCCGTCGGGTCGATCCCATCCCGGATGCCGGCCAGACCTGCCATCAACATGGCTGCCATGGACAAGTAGGCATTACCGGTGGCGTCAGGAGGTCGGAACTCCATGCGCACAGCCTGCGGAGCGGTGGCATATTTTGGGATGCGGATGGCAGCGCTGCGATTGGCGACCGAGAAGATGTCTTTGATTGGCGACTCGAAACCTGGAACCGACCGGCGATACGAGTTGTGACTGGGGTTGGTGAAAGCCATCACGGCCGGAGCATGCGTCAGCATGCCGCCGATATACTGCAAAG
>Ga0116171_10002575_pt1 | contig 17143 bp, 15 predicted proteins | sample AD_JPNHW2_MetaG_FD_89798 | JGI IMG/M metagenome (GOLD analysis project Ga0116171, IMG submission 89798) | Active sludge microbial communities of municipal wastewater-treating anaerobic digesters from Japan - AD_JPNHW2_MetaG | ecosystem: Engineered > Bioreactor > Anaerobic > Digestate | place... | reverse complement strand
TTTTTTTCAGCCTGCAATTTTTTTTCGGTAATACGCCGCTCCTTTTCTTCGTCGGGAATCGGCGTTTGAATACGCCGCTTTTCGGGCCGCAAGCACTTTTCAATCAGCGCAACGAGTTTTTCAACCGCTTTCTGTTTGTTAAGGTATTGTGACCGCTCGGCACTGCAGGTAAGATGAATCAATCCATCATCCTTAAGAAATCTGCCGGCTTTTGCCAATATCTGCTGCTTTTGCTCTTCGTTAAAAAACAATGAATACCTCACATCAAAAATAAGTTCAACTTTTGTGGAAACTTTATTAACATTCTGGCCTCCCGCACCCGAGCTTCGCGAAGTCCGGAATATCAATTCTTTTATAAGTCCGGTATTTGTTTCCATAGTTGATAATATCCTGAAAAGCTTATTTAGTGCGAAATTAAATATTTATATTTGTATTCTGAAACCTGCAATACAAACATTTTGAATTTTTACAGACGCTGTGTCTTGTTTTTCATACTGCTAATTGCAACGGCAGCATTCCCTCAGCGTGTTTTCACCAATGATATACTGTTGAAAGCTACTCCGGTTAAAGATCAAAGCTATTCAAGCACGTGCTGGAGCTTTGCCACAACCTCATTTATTGAAAGTGAGCTTATTCGCATGGGAAAAGGAGAATATGACCTTTCGGAAATGTTTTTCGTATGGAATATTTACCCCAAAAAAACTGAAAATTATATCAGATGGCATGGAAAAGTCTTTCTCACCCCGGGCGGGCAACCGCATGATGTAATGAAAACAGTGCGAACCTGTGGGCTGGTTCCTCAACAGGCTTATAAAGGCAAAAACGATAACAGCTTCGGCTATGATCATTCTGAAATGGATACAACCATCCGCAAAATAGCAAACCAGTATCTTGCCGAAAATAACCCCAGGGGCTTTGCAAAATTGGATGACACTATCCAATTGGTTTTAAAAACTTATTTAGGCGATCCTCCTGTTAATTTTGAAATTGATCATAAATCCTTTACTCCCTTATCGTTTGCAAAATATTTGGGTGTCAATCCTGATGAATACCCTGAACTAACTTCATACACACATCATCCTTATTACACAGCTTTCGTTTTGGAAACCCCGTACAACTGGAGCCATGATTTATATTATAATCTTCCTTATGATGATTTTTTCAAAACTATTGATTTTGCATTAAGCAAAGGATTTACTGTGCTCTGGAACGGTGATGTAAGCGAAGATGAGTTTTCATTCGACTATGGACTTGCATTGGTTCCTTCTAAAAAATGGAACGATAAGTCTCCCATTGAACAAAAAAACACATTCCTTATCAATGAAAAAGAAATTATTCCCACACCTGAACTCAGGCAACAAACATTTGAATCACTTGATTCCAAGGTAGATCATGTAATGCACATCATTGGTACAGCCCATGACCAGGATGGCAAAAAATATTACATTGTAAAAAATTCATGGGGATTGAATGACAGAACCGGCGGACTTATTTATATGTCAGAGGCGTATCTTAAACTCAAAACCATTTCGATCATGTTAAATAAAGATGGCATCCCATCAAATATTACCAATAAAATACAGTGGATACGATAAAAGAATTTTTTCAGTTTTTATATATTAAATAAGAGATATGAAAAAAATCACACTTTCAATTATTACATTGCTGATTTGCCTTACGCTTTCGGCCCAAAAAGAAACGATTACCATCACAAAAAAACTTGAAGCCACACCTGTTAAAAACCAGGCCATGTCAAATACTTGCTGGAGCTTTGCCACTGTATCTTTTTTAGAAAGCGAATTACTAAGGATGGGCAAAGGTGAATATGATTTGTCCGAAATGATTTATGTTCGCCTCGCTTACCTTTTAAAAGCATATAATTATTATCACTTTCAAGGAAACAGCAATTTTGGTTCGGGCGGACAGGCTCATGATATCATAAATATTTTTAAAACTTTTGGTGCTATCCCCGAAGAAGTATACAGCGGACTCTCCGGTAAGAAAAATCATGATCAGCTTACTATGGATGAAGCATTGGAAAACATCATGAATGCTGTTGTTAAAAAAAATCCCGGCGAAGCAAATGATACATGGAAGAAATCATTAGACAGTATTTTAGACATACATCTTGGGAAACTACCGCAAAACTTTACTTATAAAGATAAAAACTACACAGCTAAATCGTTTGCCGCATCACTCGGACTTGATGCTGATAATTACATTGAACTTACCTCTTACACACACCAACCGTTCTATAGCCAATTTGTACTCGAAGTTCCTGACAACTGGATGTTTGAAAGATATTACAACCTGCCGGTGGATGAACTTATGAAAGTAATGGATTTTTCAATCAGCAAAGGATATACATTTTGCTGGGATGGTGACATCACAGATGAAACAAGTTTCCCAGAAAACAATGGCGTGGCGACTCTTGAAAATAAAAAAAAGCCTGTAACACAGGAAGACCGGCAAAAAGCCTTTGAAAACTTTTCCGTTACCGACGACCATTTAATGCATATCACAGGTTCAGCCATATCTGCCGGCGGCGGAAAATTTTACCTTACGAAAAACTCATGGGGCGAAAACAAGGGGAACAAAGGCTATTGGTTTATGTCTGAAAACTATGTTCGCCTGAAAACAATTGCCATACTTGTTCACAAGGATGCCATTCCCGGAGAAATAAAAACCAGACTGGGAATAAAGTAGTACCGCGCTTAATAAAGCTGCCTTACTTCTTTTTTTACGTATTCAATGGTATTACTCACCGGTAATTTATCCTTTGACATGGCCAGCTCAAAAATCATGGAGCCCAATTCAATTGCCGTCGCCTGATCATTCAGGCGAGAAGCTGCCAAATTTACGAGTTTGATCATTTCTTCTTTTGCATTGCGGGTCAAATCCCAGGCAGTAGAAGATATATAGATTTGTTGAGAAAGATTGTGCTCAAATTCATCGCGGATATTTTGTATCAATACAGCCTGCAATTGGCTTGCCGACATTCCGGGTAACGAAACCCGCAGAATAAGGCTCGAAGGTGAAATACGCTCAAGTAAAAGAATAACCCGCTCATAGGCCTGGAGCCGTATCGGCATAATCACATTCTGGTTCGAAAGCTTCAGTTCAAGTAGTTTTTTATGTGTCCCATTCTGAAGAAAAGCCCGAAGAATAAAATATGCCGTTACAAATACAACGGACGAAGGTAAAATGTACTTTAAAATATCCAGAAAATCTTCCATATTTTTTGAATTAAAAACGCAAAGATAAAATAAAAATTATAGGTTCAATTCATTGACCTGTGATATAAATGTGTTGACAATAATAATCATATCCACGATCATCATGACACCAAAATTATTAAAACAACCTGATAATCAATACATGTTTTTAAAGAATATTATTTAAAACGGCATTTATCTGTTATTTTATATTTTATTACTAATTTTGAAAAATTATCGAAACCATTCATCCTATGAACTATTTATCTGATAGAATCAACAATTTATCCGAATCCGAAACCCTTGCCATGACACAAAAAAGCCGTGAACTGAGCGCCCAGGGTTTTGATGTGATCAATCTGAGCATTGGTGAGCCTGATTTTGACACTCCCGAATTTATCAAAAGTGCCGCAAAAGATGCTATTGATAAAAACTTCACACATTACCCGCCAGTTCCGGGTTATCCGGAGTTACGACAGGCAATATGCAACAAGCTTAAACGGGATAACAACCTTGACTACACTGCTGAACAGATTGTTGTATCAACAGGAGCCAAACATTCCATCGCCAATGTGATGCTGGCGCTGGTCAACCCCGGTGATGAAGTTATTGTTCCTGCCCCCTATTGGGTTTCATACAAGGAAATAGTAAAGCTCGCCGAAGGCAAAGCAGTATATATTCCCAGTACCATTGAGACAAACTTTAAGGTAAGCCCCAAACAGGTGGAAGAGGCCATAACAGAAAAGACCAAAGTCTTTATTTTCAGCAGCCCATGCAACCCGTCAGGAACAGTTTATACAAAAGATGAATTACGCGCTTTTGCAGACATCTTTGCACACCATAAAAATATTTTTATTATTTCCGATGAAATTTATGAATATATCAATTTCCTGGGAAAACATGAAAGCATTGCTCAATTCAGCGAAATAAAAGACCGTGTTATTGTAATTAATGGCGTATCAAAAGGCTATGCCATGACCGGTTGGCGTATCGGTTATATTGCTGCGCCGGCTCCTATTGCTAAAGCGTGTAATAAGCTCCAGGGACAGGTAACATCCGGGGCGTGCTCCATTGCTCAGAAAGCTTCGTTCGCGGCTATTGATATGGATCCCAAACTCACTCCCGAATTCAAACAAATGCTTGATGCTTTTCATGAGAGAAGGGACTTACTGCTCAACCTCCTTAAAGATGTTCCAGGGATAATTACAAATAAACCTGACGGTGCATTCTATGTATTTATGGATGTAAAACATTATTTTGGCAAAAAAGACGGAGAAACAGTCATTAACAACAGTGAAAAGCTGAGCATGTTCCTGCTCAACAAAGCTCACATTGCTTTGGTTTCCGGTTCAGCATTCGGAGACCCCAATTGTCTGCGTTTTTCATATGCAACCTCCAAAGAAAAAATCACTGAAGCTGTCAAACGATTAAAAGAAGCTTTAAATCATTTAAAATAATTAATATGTCCTCAGCTTTGTTATTTGGATTATTTGCAATAGCTGTCCTTCTGTTTTTCGGCCTCGGCCTGTTATTGATTATTCTGGGCATAGTTCAAAAAAAGGCCATCCAATGGATCCCGGGCATTATTATCGCCATTGGTGCTGCCGTTTTTTGTATTACAGGTATTGTCCGGATGGCGCAAAGTTTTCAAAAGACGATAGAATACAACAGGACATGGAATGGAGAAACCTGGGAAACACCTGATTATGATATTCCAAATGACACTTCACAAAACGATACAACTTCTATAAAATCCAGCAATGAAAATACGTCCGGAGAAAGCTATATAACCGGTTTTATCAGGGATTCGGATAAAAGCCTGATCCACATAAAGGTAATGCCTGACCCGGTTTTGCAGGATATGGGAATTACGCTTACGAAAATTGACACCTATTCGGTAAACAGCGGTAAACTAAAATCAATACCGCTGCTGATTGATTTTTCGAGAGAATTCAAGGGGGAACTTCAATTATTATTATATACTTCGGATAATGTACTGATCGGTAAAAGCCTGGTTCAGATCAACCAGCATAAAAACACAGCTTTCACTGTGAAATTCCAATATCCTGATGAAACAAATTTTTTACAAACCAGCTATGCACGTTTAAAATCCAGTGATTAATGCTTACAATAAATAAAACTTCCATAGAAAAATCTTTCAGAGACTTTAATAATCTCAAAGCGCTTGTTATCGGCGATGTTATGCTAGATTCATATATCTGGGGAAAAGTAGAAAGGATTTCCCCTGAAGCCCCGGTACCGGTTGTTGCTGTAACCAAGCGTGAAAACAGGCTGGGCGGAGCTGCCAACGTTGCTTTGAACATCCATTCCTTAGGGGCTACACCAATACTTTGCAGCATTAATGGCAAAGACCAGGCAGCAAAGGAGTTTAATGAAATACTGGAAATTAACGGTATGACAAACTCCGGAATCATCAACAGCGAAAAGCGTATTACAACATCAAAATTCAGGATCATAGGTAATAATTATCAGATGCTGCGCGTGGATGATGAAGTAGCGCATCAGCTTAACCAGGAAGAAACACGCGACTTTTTTAATCATATTGAACGTTTGATAACTACCGAAAAACCGCATGTTATTTTGTTTGAAGACTATGACAAAGGCATGATCAACCATGCCCTGATCACGTGGACGGTGGAACTGGCAGAAAGACTTAAAATACCTGTTGTTGTTGACCCCAAGAAGAAAAACTTTTCGTTTTACAAAAATGTTACCTTGTTCAAGCCAAATTACAAAGAATTTTGCGAAGGGTTAAAAATTGATAATACACAAAGGCAGCCCGAAGAATTACTGAAAATATGTTCAAACTTTCAACATCATCAGAATATTGCCAAAATGATGCTTACCCTGTCGGAACAGGGAGTTTTCATTTCAGCAAACAATAACGGCAAGGCTGAAGGCGCTCTCATTCCTTCAAAAGTTAGAAATGTTGCCGATGTATCAGGGGCTGGCGACACCGTTATTTCTGTGGCTGCACTTTGTACCGCTTTAAATTTACCTTTTTTCGATACTGCCTATATTTCAAATATTGCAGGTGGTATGGTTTGCGAAGAAAAAGGCGTTGTCCCGATCAATAAAGAAAAATTTTTAAAAGAACTTCTCAACTTACTTTAGTCCATTGTTTACACACCTATGGATTCTTTGCTAAAAGAAAAAAGTAACAAAGACATTAGTAAGTTATTTGATGACATTGCCCACAGGTATGATTTTCTTAACCATTTCCTTTCTTTCAGCATTGATAAATTATGGAGAAAAAAACTGGTCCGTTTGCTGAAAGCGGAAAATCCGGTGACCATATTGGATGTTGCCACCGGCACTGCTGATCTGGCCATCCTTACTATAAAAAAAATACCCGGAAGCCGGTGCACAGGTATTGATATCTCCGAAAAAATGCTGGAAAAAGGCCGGTCAAAAATCAGGAAAAACAAGCTGGAAAGTAATATTGATTTATTAAATGCCCCTGCTGAAAACATGCCATTTCCCGATGATAATTTCGACGCAGCAATAGTAGCCTTTGGTGTGAGAAATTTCCAGAATTTAAGCTCCGGATTGAGAGAAATATTGAGGGTGATTAAGCCGGAAAAAAAAGTTTTTATACTTGAATTTTCAAAACCTGGAGGCCTATTTAAAACGATTTTTGGTTTTTATTTCAGGTTTTTACTGCCATTCGTTGGAAGTATGGTATCAGGAAACAAGACTGCCTATAAGTACCTTTACGACAGCGTTGAAAATTTTCCGCATGGCGATACTTTTGTTAAGATCATGAATGATTCGGGATTCAACCATATACGACAAATACGCTTAAGCGGTGGAATAGCCACAATTTATGTTGGGAAAAAGTAAAAATTTATATAATTTTGCAATACTTTTTGACACATTGCGTTATATAAAGTTCAGAAAATCGCTTTGAAAAAAATAGTTTTAAATTCTCTCGTCCTGATTAGCCTGTTTTTATTGGTTGAGGATAAATGCCTGGCACAACGGCACAGAAAAGTCATTATTGAAAATCTTCCTAAATTTGATAAAAGGCCTTACCATTTTGGTTTTCTTTTAGGCGGGAATCAAATGAACTTTGCAATAAAAACCGTTGATGATTTAAGCCAATTTGATTCGTTGAAAAGTGTCACAACAAAACCTGATTTTGGTTTCGATATAGGAATAGTTTCCAGTTTACGGCTCACAAAGTACCTTAGCCTCCGGTTCGTTCCCACACTTTCATTCGGAAACCGTACTGTTGAATATTCTTTCAGCTTCAATGATTCTGCTGATTATGTTCTTAAAAAAAGAGTTGAATCAACATTTATGATTTTCCCGATATACGTTAAATATCAATCAAAACGTATCGGAAACTTCCGGGCATATATTATCGGCGGCGCAAAATATAGTATTGATATGGCTTCGCAGGCAAAGAAAAAGAACAAAGAAGGAGAGGCGCCCATAAAACTTGCCCGCAGTGATTATATGCTTGATGCAGGTACCGGTTTTGATTTTTTTCTGCCCTATTTCAAATTCGGTATAGAGTTAAAGATGTCATATGGGCTTCGCAGCCTGCTTTTTCCTGAAAACACTATATATACAAATAGTGTAAAACACCTCAATTCAAAAATTTTTCAGCTGTCACTCACCTTCGAAGGATAATAGTTCCCGGGGATCGAGCAATTAAAAGCATTTTGTTACTTTTGTGTTTCATCAAAACTTTGATTTATGAAATACAGATTTATAATCACATTATTGATTTCGTGTTGCTTTACAACAATTCTTAAAGCGCAAAATGAAATGAGGCTGCTCAGATTTCCTGCCATTTCGGGAAATAAAATTGTGTTTTCATATGCCGGAGATTTGTACTCAGTGGATAAGAAAGGCGGAATGGCACGTAAGCTCACCAATGATGCTGGTTATGAAATGTTTGCCAGGTTTTCGCCTGATGGAAAAACCATTGGGTTTACCGCACAATATGATGGAAATACAGAAATATATACTATGCCTGCTGAAGGCGGTATCCCAAAACGCCTTACCTATTCAGCAACTCTTGGGCGTGATGATATTTCTGACCGTATGGGGCCAAACAATATCCTCATGACTTGGAAAGATAACCAGACCCTGGTTTTCCGTTCCAGGATGAAATCATTTAATGACTTTAAAGGTATGCTTTACCAGGTTTCTGCCGATGGAGGCATGTTTGAAGAACTACCCCTGCCCTGTGGCGGTTTCTGCAGTTATTCGCCCGACAAAAGCAAGCTGGCTTACAACAGGGTGTTCCGCGAATTCAGAACCTGGAAGTATTATAAGGGCGGCATGGCTGATGACATATGGATTTATGATTTCAATAACAAACAAACAATAGACATTACCAACAATGAGGCACAGGACATATTCCCGATGTGGTACGGTGATTATATATATTTTCTTTCTGACCGGGACCGGATCATGAACCTTTTTTGCTGTAATATAACTACCAAAGAAACCCAAAAAATAACTGATTTTAAGGAATTTGACATCAAATTTCCATCCCTGGGAGATAGCGCTATTGTTTTTGAAAACGGTGGATATATCTATACCTACGATATTAAAACACAAAAGACTGTCAAAGTAAATATTCAGATAGCCGATGATCTGAATACAGGCCGAAGCGAAATGAAAGACGCATCAAAAAACATCACCTCATTCGACATTTCGCCTGACGGCAAAAGACTGGTATTCAGCGGCAGAGGCGATATCTTCACCGTGCCAGCCAGGACAGGGATAACACGCAATCTCACCCAAAGTCCGGGCACTCATGACAGAAATGTTGTATGGTCGCCTGATGGAAAATATATCGCTTATATTTCTGATGCTACCAATGAAGACGAAATATATATCATAGCCCAGGATGGAACATCAGCTCCTGTAAAAATCACAGGTAATTCCGACACTTATAAATACCAGCCTGTCTGGTCGCCCGACAGCAAAAAACTTTTATGGGCCGATAAAATGCTGCGGCTGCAATATGTTGATATTGAGACAAAAAAAGTGGTCCAGGTGGATAAATCTATTGACGGTGAATTTACCGATTTTTCCTGGTCGCCTGACAGTAAGTGGGTTGCATATGCACGGCCTGACAAAACATCTGAAACAAAAATCTACCTGTATTACCTCGAATCATCTGATAAATATCCTGTCACTAACGGGTGGTATGATTGTGGCGAACCCGTATTCAGCCAGGATGGCAAGTACTTATTCTTTACCTCAAGCCGCGATTTTAATCCGACATATAGCTGGACAGAATGGAATCATGCCTATACTAATATGAATAAAATCTATCTGCTTACCCTTGACAAAGCTACCCCATCACCGTTTAAACCTGTGGATGATGAAGTAACATTATCAACTGAAAACCAGCAAACTGAAACAAAGGAACCCGAGAATAAAACGATTACCGTCAATGTCGATATTGATGGCATTATCGACCGTATCGTTGCACTTCCTGTAAGCGCCGGACAATACTGGAATATCAGCTCTGCAGGCAATAATATCTATTATATGCGGATCACTTCGTCTGAACCAGCTGTAGCACTGATGACATATGACCTAAAAGAAAAAAAAGAGACCAGCCTGGGCTCTTTTAATAATTACATCATTTCAAATGATAAAAAGAAAATGGTTGTTAGTGGAAATGGTAAATACTCCGTTATGGACCTGCCGAAATCGAAAATCGAAGCTAAAGACTATGTTGATCTTTCAAATATGAAGGTATGGGTTGATCTGAAACAGGAGTGGAAACAAATATTCAATGAATCGTGGAGGCAAATGCGCGATTTCTTTTATGATCCGGGCATGCATGGGATAGATTGGAAAGCGGTATATAAAAAATATGAGCCATTAGTTTCATATGTTAATCATCGTGCGGACCTTACCTACATTATCGGGGAAATGATTGGTGAACTTAATATTGGACACGCCTATACAGGTGGGGGAGACAAACCTGAAGTATTAAAAATAAAAACGGGCCTGTTGGGTGCAATCATAAAGAAAGATGGCTCGGGATATTTTAAAATTGAAAAAATCCTTCGCGGTGAAAACTGGACAAACAATACCCGGTCACCGTTGACAGAGGTGGGTGTGGATGTTAAAGAAGAAGATTTTATTATTGCTGTCAACGGCAAATCAGTCCAAAATATAAAAAACATATATGAACTACTTGTAAACACTGCCGGACAACAGGTAGAACTCACCATAAACAATACTGCGTCAGACCAGGGAGCCAGAAAGGTTATCATTGTCCCTATTGATGACGAATCGGGACTCTATTATTATAACTGGGTCCAGAACAACATAAAAAAGGTAAATGATGCTACTGATGGAAAAGTCGGATACATCCACATACCCAACATGGGTGTTGACGGCCTCAATGAATTTGTAAAACATTTTTATCCGCAATTGTCAAAAAGCGCCTTAATAATTGATGACCGTGGTAATGGCGGCGGAAATGTTTCGCCAATGATCATCGAACGGCTGAACCGCGAGCTGGTATATATGCAGATTGCATGTAATACCAGCCAGCGAATCGCGGGCATTTCGCAACAATACGGACCTAAAATATGCCTTATTGACCAATATTCTGCTTCTGACGGAGATCTTTTTCCTTATCAGTTCAAAGAATTAAAAATCGGTAAAATTGTCGGGCAACGATCCTGGGGAGGAGTAGTTGGCATCAGGGGCTCGCTTCCTCTTATTGACGGCGGATACCTTAACAAACCTGAATTTGCACATTATGATGCCGAAGGTAAAAAATGGATTATCGAAGGCCATGGCGTTGATCCTGATGTTATCATTATCAACGATCCTGCAAAAGAATACACAGGTGAAGATGAGCAATTGAATGAAGCAATAAGACTTATACTGGAAGAACTGAAAAAGGCCGGTACAAAACTGCCTCCAATTCCGCCTTACCCTGATAAATCAAAATAAATTATCAGGCTTCTGCATCCAGAAACTCTTCAGCATCTTCATAGACCTCCGTACGGCGTCCAAGTAATGGAAGTATTTTCCCCACGATAAATCCTGCAGTAAGTACAACCACAATAGTAATTACTATTCCCAACAGATAAGGCTTCGTGTGGCGCAGCCAAACATGAAGCCGTGTTGCAAGAAAGCCCATCTGGCCATGAGTTTTAAGTAATCGCTCTATAAAATAATCTTAAACATTTGAATGTCAATAATATGAAGTGATTTTTTAATATTTATATTTGCAGGAATTCGTACCTTTATGGCATAAAAACCTGCAAATTATGATGGGAAAATCATCGATAAAAAATCAACCAGAAATGTTTAGAATGTTAAAATATAATGATTAATAAATAATGCGGCAAAAGTAATTTTTTCACCCATCAATGATTAAAAATATGAGATTTTCAGTAAAATACTAAAGTTATTTCACTTAATAAAATAATGAAATAACTGAAAAAAAACAGATAAGACCTTTGAGCAGGCCTTATCTGTAAAAAACAAAACTAAAGTTTACAATGCTCCCTGATCGTAGGCTTGCTCACCATGAAGAGAAACATCGAGGCCGATTTTTTCCTCACTTTCTTTAACACGCACCGGTGAAACCAGGTTGATTAAAATTAACATTATATATGTAAAGATAAACGCATAGGCGGAGGCAATCACAACGGCTACCGCTTCCTTACCAAAAAAGGCAGCATTACCAAAAGCAAGTCCGTCACTTCCACCAGCATTAACAGCTTTTGAAGCAAAAACGCCCAACAACAGACAGCCTAAAAAACCGCCTACGCCATGAACGCCCCATACATCAAGAGCATCATCCCATTTGCGTTTATTTTTAAACTGAACCGCAAGATAACAAACTATCCCTGCAGCAATGCCAATGATAGGAGAAGCCCACAAAGGAACAAAACCGGCACAAGGAGTAATAGTGGCCAGACCGGCAATTGAACCGGTAAGTAACCCTATAAACTTTGGCTTTTTCATATGTACCCATTCGATGATCACCCAGGTGACTGTAGCAAATGATGCAGCAATATCCGTATTCAAAAAGGCAAGAGAGGTAATATGATCAACAGCAACTTCGCTGCCTGCATTAAAGCCATACCAACCAAACCATAAAAGCCCGCTTCCGATAGCAACAAGTGGAATACTGTTCGGTGTATTATTTTTTTCAACCCTTGCGCCGACATAAAATACAGATGCGAGCGCAGCAAATCCTGCCGTGGCATGAACAACGATACCTCCGGCAAAATCAACAACACCCCATTGTGCCAGAAGTCCGCCACCCCAAACCATATGAACAAACGGATAATATACCAGAATTTGCCATAAAGTCAGAAAGATCATATATGCCTTGAAATTCACCCTGTTGGCAAAAGCGCCTGTAATCAATGCGGGTGTAATAATGGCAAACATCATCTGGTAAGCAATAAATACTATTTCGGGGATCTTCCCGTTGGAATACATCGAATCAAGGCCAACTCCACTGAGAAAAGCCTTGTCCAGATTTCCGATAATACCACCCGCACCACCACTGAAACATAGCGAATATCCAAAGACAACCCATAAAACGGTTGTCCATCCCAAAGACGCAAAACTTTGAATCATAATTCCAAGTATGTTACGCTTTGTTGCCAGGCCACCATAAAAAAATGCCAGACCGGGTGTCATAAGCATAACAAGGCTACACGCCAGCAGCATAAATCCGGTTGAACCAGTATCCATAATAAACCTCCTGTTTTTTGTTTGTTATAATAAACTATAATGTAAGTCCAAATACAAAATGAAATTGAGATGCCTGCGGGTTAAAAATTACAGATGCCTTTAACGGCAAACTAAATTTATCAGTGATTTTTACAATTTTGTACCCTGTTATTCCGGTATTGACCACAGCAAATCCACCGTCATATGCAGGTGTACTGTATACACTTGAAAATGGCGTTGCTCCTGCAAATACATCAAAATTAAAATCCTTAATAGCAAAACTATACCCCAGCTCAAGGTAAGTGGAAAATCTGTTTTTAAATCTGATACTTTGAACCAGGCCCGATTGAGTAAATACGGTATCTTCAGCACTTTTGTCATTACCGTAAAAGAATGTGCCTACCATAACGCTAAAGGGAAATTTCTCCGGGCCTTTATATTGCAATGTAGCTTCAAGAGAATGGCATGTAAACTTATTCAGGCTGGCAGGTGTTGCAGTATCAAAATCAATGACATCGGGATTTTTTGAAAAAGTATACCTTGTATCATTAACCAGGGACGCTGTTGCAGGTATATAGTAATCCGTGAGGGTTACCGAAAAACCTTTTGCAGAATATTTTGCGTAAAGATCTGTTTCAACGTAATTGCCTGTAATGGCTACTGCGCCCCAGTATCCTATTTCAAAATTGCCGATGCCAAATGAGAGTGTGGGCTGAATACTGGGAGAACTGCCATAATCAAGACCACGCCATACGTATCGGCTCATAATATCGGCACCTACATTTAGCTTAAAAGGAATCTTACACTTTTTCTCCGGCTGCTCCTGTGCATCAACCTTTGCAATAATAAAAACCAGGAATAAAAAAGAAATGATGGAAATTGTCCTTTTCATACTAATGATGTTTATAAGATTTTTCGGGTGTAAAATTATTTTACCCCAAAAAATAAACATCTAAAGGAATAAGCGTAATTTAATATGAAGGACATGCTTATATATAGGTAATTTACCTATAAGCCGTCTTTATTGAATATCAATTATTTTATTTTTTATGCCATAAATGATCAATTCAGCCGTAGACTTTATTTTCAGCTTATTCATTATATGGTTTTTGTGGCTGTCAACTGTTCTTATACTGATAAAAAGATTATCGGCAATTTCTTTATTTGACATACCCTGCCCAACAAGTTTAATAATCTCAATCTCACGCGTCGTAAGCTGTTCATCTTTATCGAGACGTTCAAAGCCCGAGTGAGTCCTTTTGATATAACTTCTCAATATACTGGCAGAGATAAGTTTTCCAAGATATTCATCTCCCTGGGCAATGGTATGAATGGCCTCCAGTAATTCCTTACGCGAAGTATCTTTTGGCAGGTAGCCTTTTGCGCCGTTTATCATAGCATTTACCACGTAGTCATTATTTTTATGCATTGACAGTATCAAAATCCTGACTTCAGGATATTCTGATGTGATGATTTTGGTTAACTCAATTCCGGAAATGGTGGGAATAGTAATATCAAGAATCAGGATGTCGGGCCGGTTTACTTTGAGCATACTAAGCAGTTCGCCACTGTTTGAGGCTTCGGCAAAAACTTCAATTTCCAGATCATCCGAAAGAAGTGATTTAATGCCATCGCGAAATATCTGATGGTCATCAGCCAACATTATCCTGATCGGTTTCATTTCCTAAAATTTATTTTCAATCTGTTATATTTAAGCTGATTTCGGACTCAATTTTCGTCCCCTGCTGAATTGATGATGTTATATTAAACTTTCCGCCAAGAATTTCCACCCTGTCGCGCATATTCATTATTCCATTTGCGCCCTTTCTGATTTGGCTCTTGTCAAAACCTTTGCCATCATCCATTATACAAAGATGCATTAAATTCTTCTCATAATGAAGCGACACTGCTGCATTTTTTGCGCCTGCATGTTTTACCATATTATTCAGAGCTTCCTGTATGATGCGGAAAAGATAAATTTTGGCTTTTGCCGGACAGTTTCCTGGAATTTCATCATATGAAAATTTTATGGCAATATTATGTGTTGCCTGAATTTCTTCACATAAATTTTCGATGGCGCTTACCAGTCCGAATTCAGTTAATAAATGTGGCATAAGGTTTTCTGACATTTCGACCATTTCTTTTGAAACCGAAGCCAGCAACAATCTTGCATTTTCAATGAGCTTTTGTTTCAGTTCGGGGTTACCAATTTCAGCACGCTCAAGCTGCATTTTTACAGCCAGAATACGCTGCCCGAGGCCGTCATGAAGTTCGCGTGCCAACCGCTGACGTTCCTGCTCCTGCCCGTCAAAAACCGATGTGATACGCAAGGACCGCTCCTGTTCCAACTCTTTATTCTGCTCCCTGATTTTATCCACCATCCTGTTGAAAGCCCTCGACAACTCCCCTATTTCATCCTGGGCAAGCACATCAACATGGATGTCGTAATTTCCCAGGCTGACATCCTCAGTGGCCTTTTTTAGCTTTAACAAAGGTTGGGTAATGCGGCGCGTAATAATAAGAACTCCCCCAAACAATAACAATGAAATGATCAGGCTGAGAATAATTATACTGTTCCTCAGAGTATAAATAGGAACCATGGCTTCCCTCACATCAATCTCAGCTAAAATAACCCAATTCAGACCTTGAATATTTATTTTTCCATATGCTCCAAGTATATCTATATTCCTGTAATCCTTATAATGACCCGTCCCAGAGATATTATTCAAGGCCGCCTCCACACCCTCAGTCCTTACTTTTACCCGCTTTTCATGAAAACCTTTAAAACGCGAGGTGGTTCTCATTGTGCTGTCACTGCCAACAATGTATGCTTCGCCTGTTTCACCCAATCCATTCATTTTATTGGCATTGTACATTATTTTATTTATGATTTCAGGATTTAATCTGACCAGCAGAGCTGCTTTACTATTTATACAATCGCACGATTCAACAACAGATCCTATGTATAAATCACCAGCCCGCGATTCAATTATCTGAACCGCATTATTACCATAAATTTTTTTAAATAATTCCGAATCTGAAAGTTCAAAATGTTTAGGGAATAAAGATCTTTTTAATGTTCCGTCATCGCCAATTTCTAAATCAATATGTACCTTTTCGCCGCAATTAAATATAAGCTGATTATAATATGAATTACCGGTAAAATACCCTTTCAGTTTATCATTGTACTCAGCTTTAATAACATTGAGTAATTCATCACTTTTATAATAACTGCCTCCTGGCTTTTTTGTAATAAATTGCCAATCAGGCAACCCCGACATTTCTGATATTTCCCGGCTTCTTTCTTTTAAATAACGTTCCAGGTTACGTTCTTTTTCAAATTTAACAGAGTTAAGCTGCTCATAAGTACGTGTAATAAGCGCATTTTTGGCAGAATAATAGGAATACGAGCTAAGAACAATAATAGTCAACAGTATCAATGCAAAATAATATGCAAAAAGCTTTTGTGATAATGTTACTCTTTTACCAGGCATAAAAATCCATCAAAACGGGTATAAAAATATTAATTTATCATGTAATAAGTAACACGTAATGCTGATCAGGAGTTGAAAATATTTTTATACAAACACTATAAGGCCTAAACACTAAGTTATACTAATTTCTGATTTTGATTTTTCTGTATAACTTAGTGTCAGTTGCAGTTGGACAGTACATTCGTTGCTATATGAAATACGTATAAATATCAACACTTGATTTCAATGAGTAATAAATCAAGCCCTGGATAAAGTTCGTACCTTATCAATGAAGTCCAATAAGCCCTGCAAACGCCTCCAAAAAGATGATCATTTGCTGTCAGCTCTCCAGATTTCTTTTTTCAATGATTTGCGGCGTGTTGAAAAGCCAAAGGGCATATACAAAGGACAAGTACCTGCCAGGCTGGTCGGAATAAAAATTCCGGCCAGCACCAACAGGATCATTCCCCATATACCACTCACTACTTCTGTCGAATACAGAATGATAAAGGTAATAGCCAATACCATTCTGATTATGCTGTCGACAACTCCCATATTCCTTTTCATAGTTTTAAGTATTATTGGTTAGACATAGCTTTTTTATACCTTGCTTCAACAACTTCCCAGTTGATAATATTCCAGAAGGCAGAAATATAGTCGGCACGCTTGTTCTGATATTTAAGGTAATAAGCATGCTCCCAGACATCCATTGCCAATAATGGTGTGCCATTTCTTTCAACAACA
>Ga0116171_10002571_pt1 | contig 17169 bp, 12 predicted proteins | sample AD_JPNHW2_MetaG_FD_89798 | JGI IMG/M metagenome (GOLD analysis project Ga0116171, IMG submission 89798) | Active sludge microbial communities of municipal wastewater-treating anaerobic digesters from Japan - AD_JPNHW2_MetaG | ecosystem: Engineered > Bioreactor > Anaerobic > Digestate | place... | reverse complement strand
GATTTGGCAACAGATGGACAATATTTTTATGCAGCTACGGAAACAGGAATATACAAAGCCAGTGTTAACGAGCCCAACCTGCAAAACTATAACAACTGGGTAAGGCAAACTGACATTCCGCATTTTGACCAATCCTTTAATTCGGTTGAGTATTTTAACGGGCATATAATCGCCAATTATCACATTGTGACGCAATGGGCTGCCGATCAACTATATCAGCTGTCTGGAACAAGTTGGACGCATATACTCCCCGACGTTCATTACACCGGTGACCTGACCATTAACGGCAACACAATCGTCATAACTGATCGTGAAACAATATGGGTTTATAATGGCAATTTCGAGTTAATAAAAAAGGTACTGAAGTATCCGCTTGCTGGACACGAGAATGAGATTGTTTACGCAATGTCGGCAATTATCGATAGTAATAATTATCTCTGGATTGCCTATCAAAAACTTGGATTGGTGAAGTTGGGAACTCAAGCCGAACGTATTATTCCAGCCGGGCCAATTGACAACAATATTTTTTCGCTTACCACCAACGGACAATATTTGTGGATTGCTTCTGGTGGATACAATTTGTCATGGAATAATGTCGGAATGAGTCCGCAATTTCAGATGCAATGGGAAGGTAAATGGACGGTTTTCGACAATTCGGTTTTTACCAATTCCAATAAATTTACTGATATCGTTTGTGTAGTGGTTGATCCAAACAAGTCTGATCATGTATTTGCTGGGTCTTGGGGGGGAGGAGTGTTGGAATTTACCGATGGTAAATTTGTAAAGCGCTATGATAATTATAATAGCTCACTTCAGACGCAATTGGCGACATCGCCTGCAGATCCTTTCGTGCGAATTGGCGGTATGGCTTTTGATTCAAGAGGCGTTCTGTGGGTAAGTAACACAGGTGTTGCTAAGGTGCTGTCGTCGATGCAAACGGATGGTACATGGAAATCGTATGAGGTGACTGGATCGGCCAACAAATTCACCGGGAAAGTAGTGGTTACCAAAAATGATGATAAATGGCTCGTTTTGCCAATGGGCAATGGCTTGTGTGCTCTGAATAGTACTAATAGTGTTTCGAAAGCACAGAAAGTGGTAGCACATTTTACAAATGGAACTGACGACATTTACACTGACATGAACGATGTTTATTCGATTGCTGAAGACAATGACGGCGCTTTATGGATTGGCACTTCAATGGGAGTTGCCGTATTTAGTAGTCCGGAAAAGATATGGAAAGATGCAACAATGTACGCTTCACGGCCCGACGGCAATTCAAAAAATAACCTTTTTGAACCTCTGCTAAAGACCGAAAGCGTAACAGCAATTGCCGTTGATGGTGCAAATCGCAAGTGGATTGGGACAAAAGCTTCAGGAATTTATTTGGTTTCGGCCGACGGAGGAGAAGAGCTACAGCATTTTACTACAGACAATAGCCCACTGCTAAACAATGAAATTACTGATATTGCGTTGAATCAAAAAAACGGAGAAGTATTTATAGGAACCGCTTCAGGATTAATCTCGTATATGGGCGAAGCCATTGCGGGCAATGACGTGTTTACCGACGTTTATGTTTATCCAAATCCCGTTCGTGAAACATACAATGGCCCGGTGGTAGTAAAAGGACTGGTTGACGACACCGATGTGAGAATTACTGATATTACCGGAAATTTAGTTTATAAAACAAAATCACTTGGTGGGCAGGCTGTGTGGGATGGTAAAAATCAGAACGGAAACCGTTGTAAAACTGGAGTTTACCTTGTTTTTCTGACCGATTCGAAAGGAGAACAAACCAAGATTACCAAGCTCATGTTTATTCATTAATTATAGGATGCTGTGATTGAGAAAACCAGAGGAATTTTTCTTCACGCCGTAAAGTATTCAGAAACGAGCCTGATTTGTAGTATTTACACTGAAAATTTTGGCCGAAAAGCGTTTATTGTAAACGGAGTTCGAAGTAAAACGTCCACGATAAAAGCTTCAATTTTTCAACCTCTTTATTTACTTGACATGGAGGTTTATTTCCAGCCAGGAAAAGAAATAAACCGGATAAAAAATGCGCGATTGGCATTTCCGTATTCCTCTATTCCTTTTGATATACGGAAAAGTACACAAGTCCTTTTCCTTGCCGAAATACTCTACAAATGTTTGAGAGAAGAAGAAGCGAATCCCACACTTTTTGAATTTCTGTACCATTCTCTTACTTTTCTTGATCTTGCTGACACAGGAATCAGCAACTTTCATATCTGGTTCTTATTTCGATTAACACGTTTCCTTGGAATTAATCCGAGTGGTGAAAATGCTGGAATAAGTAATTTTTTCGATCTCGAAAATGCAAACTTTGTGTCACACGAGCCCTTGCACAACCAATATGCCGATAAACATTTAACAGCACTGTTTGCGCGCTTGTTTGATGCAGATTCGCTTAACATCGAAGACCTTGGTTATACGCAAAACGACAGGAAGTTAGTGCTTGATAAGCTTTTAGACTATTACAGGATTCATTTTGGGAGTTTGGGTGAAATTAAGTCGCTTGAAGTGTTAAAAGAGGTTCTAAAGTGATTTAATAATAAAATAATTCAAAACGCAGTAATATTGAATAACTGGCAAACGCATATTTTTGTAACTTTGTGTTCCAAATAGTACCAAAACATGGCTGTTTCGAAATCGATTAATATAAAAGGGAGCATTTTTGCCACAGTGAATAAGTTGGTTACCGAAACCGGAGCGATCGATCTGTCAGTTGGCAAAACTGATTTTCCATGTCCTGAAAAATTAGCCGACATGGCTGCTGCCTATATTCGCTCAGGATATAACAATTTTGCTCCGCATGAGGGAATTGCTGAACTTCGCGAAGTTATTTCAAAAAGGGTTCAGGAAACCTATAATCACTATTATAATCCGGAAACTGAGATTACGATTACCGCAGGGCCAATTCAGGCCATAATGACTGCTATTAGCACATCGGTAAAAGAAGACGACGAGGTTATTTTATTCGAGCCTGCTTACGAATCGTATGCTCCTGCTATCGCAATCAATGGTGGTCGCCCGATTTATGTGACGTTGAAACAGCCAAATTTTCATATTGATTGGGAAGAAGTTCGTAAAACGATTACTTCGAAAACGAGAATGATCATTATGAACTCACCTAACAATCCGACTGGTTCGGTGTTGTCTGAGTCTGATCTTATTCAGCTACAGCATCTTACAAACGGCACGAATATTACAATCTTAAGTGACGAGGTTTTTGAATCGATAGTTTTCGACAACAATACACACCAAAGCGTCGCAAAATTTGAGAAACTGGCTGCACGCAGCTATGTAGTTTCGTCGTTTGGGCCAGTATTTAATATCAATGGCTGGGGTTTGGCTTATATTCTTGCTCCTGAACGACTGATGACCGAATTCAGGAGAATTCAGCAGTTCCAGATTTACAATGTGAATACACCTTTGCAATATGCACTTTCAGAATACCTTAGAACAGAAGATTCGAAAAAGGACGTTTCTGAAATGTACCAGGGGAAACGCAACTATTTTAACCGGCTGTTGAGCGATAGTTTGTTCAAGGTAATTCCGGCTCAGGGCAGTTATTTTGAAGTGATCGATTATTCTGCTATCTCGGATGAGTCGGATGTCGATTTTACCTTTAGACTTGCAACTGAATTTGGGATTGGCGTGATTCCGGTGTCGGCGTTCATGCACGAAAAAAACAAGCAGAAGCTTTTGCGCGTGTGCTTTGCTAAGAATAACGAAACCCTTGAAAAAGCAGCAGAAAGACTGCGTACGGTTCCATCTTTGAAATAATCAGCTTATTCTCTCCGGAAATTTCAAATTTGTAGCGTAATATTTTGCGCTATATAGCTACAGATTAACCAAAAATCAAATAAAATGGTAAAAGTAGCTTTAGCAGGATTAGTGTTATTATTTCTTTTCTCAGGGTTTTCAGGCCCAAAAAAGTCTTCGCAATGGCGTGGTCCCAATCGTGATGGAATTTATCCGGAAACAAATTTATTAAAACAATGGCCAGCGGAAGGACCAAAGATGCTATGGTCGTACGACGGTTTGGGGATCGGGCAGGGCAGTGCGGCCGTTGCCGGAGACAAAGTGTTTGTAACCGGAATTCCGGATACGCTTAAAGCGGATGCAGTTTTGTTTGCGTCTGATAACCAGGGAAAACTTTTGTGGAAGAAGAGCGATGGGAAAGACTGGACGGGTATTTTCCCGGGGGCACGATCTACACCAACGATAATCGACAATTTAATTTATGTTGAAAGCGGAAATGGAAGTATCCATTGCCTGAAAACTGATAATGGTGACGAGGTATGGAGCGTGGACTTCTTTAAAGATTTTCAGGCAGATTCGGTACAATTTGGCTTTTCAGAGTCGTTGCTCGTTGATGGCGACAAGGTCTATTGTACTCCGGGAGGCAAAACGAATAATGTTGTTGCATTGAATCGTTTTACCGGTAAGAAAGTATGGGCAAGCTCCGGCTTTAAAGAAAAGGCGACTTATTGTTCTCCAATTGTTTTTGATCATAGTGGCAATCATTTGCTGGCAACTCTTACGTCAACATCAATTATTGGTGTTAATGCCAATTCGGGCGAAATGCTTTGGCGGGTTCACCAGTTTCAGGATAATAGGATACACGCCAATACGCCGGTTTATTTTGATGGGAAACTGCTTGTTTCGAGCGCTTCGAGAAAAGACAGTTCCGGATTGGTTCTTTTGCAGTTATCGCCCGACGGCAAAAAGGCTGACATCGTCTGGAGAAACAAGGAATTTATAAACCTTATGGGCGGTTTTATTCTAAAAGATGGCTTTGTGTATGGTGGCGCGTATCTTCAGCCCAAATGGTTTTGTATCGATACTAAAACAGGGCAAACCAAATATATATCGAAAGAGATAGGTGGTGGTCCGGTTGTTTTCGCTGACGGACTATTTTATTGCTATGCTGAAAAAGACGGAGAAATCGCGTTGGTCAAGGGAGATCCGGAAAATTTTAAGGTTATCAGCAAGTTTAAAGTTCCTCTCGGGGCTGGGCAACACTGGGCACATCCGGTTATTGCAAATGGCAAGCTGTATGTGAGGCACAACGGTGCATTAATGGTTTACAATATTTCGCAGAAATAACAAAAACGGGGCTAAAATCGAATTGATCTTAGCCCCGTTTTTTATTTTCGGAAATGATTTATCTCTTAATCAAAAGCCATGCGTCAGCATACTTGGTATATTTGGTTCTGATACCCTGAACGCGGCTTCTTGCAGAAGCTTCATCGTTAAACGAATCAACACAAACACGGAACATGCCTGTTTCGCTGTGCAGAATAATTGGTTTAAATCCTTGCTGAGCCAATTCCTGTTTGAATTTTCCGGCGTTGTCGCTGCTCTTGAAACTACCTACAATAATGAAGAATTTTTTGCTTCCGTAGGTTGCCTGGTCTTCCGACGACATGGTGAAACTTTCACTTCTTACTGATACTGGTTTCCCAGTGGTTGTTCCTGTCGCAGCCTTGTCTGCTGTTTCGTACATATTGTCAGAAACGGGATTGTCGCGAACCGTTGGCTTGGGAGCTGGTACTGAAAATACTTTTGTTTCACTTGTAGCTTCTGTTTGAGGAGTTGTTGCAGCTTGGTTTTTCTTTGATGACTTGAAAACTTTACATCCGCTTGTGAGCAATGCTAAAGTTAATGCTACTAAGATAATTCTCTTCATGGTATTATTTTGGATTAAAGTTGAATACAAAATTACTAAAGATGCATTACAGATTTATCAAAACAATGTGGGTCAGTCAATTATTTATTAACAATCTTCTGTTAACGTCATTTCAAAAATTCAATGATTTCTTCAAAAAGCGCTGGCCTTTTACTGTTCTGTAAAATCTGGATTGCCTCAATGCCCTTGCTTTATTGTCGAATGTTTCAGAAAAAACGAGTACCCACGGACCTCGTCCTCTTGTCATTTCAATCTCTCCTGAATTATGCATTTCCACAACTTTTTCGAGATTGTCGAAAAAGCCATAGTAAAACTTGCCCGACTCTTTTGAATATATTACATACGACGAAAAATCCATTCCAAATTTTTTATGCTTTCAGGATAATAAAACTAGCTAACGGGCGCAAATTTACGAAAAGCATTTGGCAAACAGCGCCTGTTAAATTCGATTTATTTGCAATCCATTTTATGCTTTAACGAAGTTCAGCCACGAACTATTGTCCTGATATTCCTCAATAAGGTTGGTTTCATTCTTAAATTTGAAGCTACTCATTAGCGAAACGATGTCTTGTTTTAGCATATTCAGCCCATTTTCAATCAGATCGGTTCGAAATCCTCTTTCCGAAAGATTTAATACCATATTGAAAGAAACAACTCTTCCGATTACCTGGCCTAATTCAACCATTTTTCGCTGTGGAAGGCTTGTGTTCAATTCAAAATCAAGTATTTCTTTTAATGATAATGATGATTTTGAGGTGAGATCGAGGTTTCTCAGAAATTTGAACAAGTTGCTTTCTTTGGCCTTTTTCATCATCTTCATTAAACTATCAGAAATTTGTGTGTACAAAATATCGTTCGACCCCTCGAAAATCTGGAATGGGCGGCTGTCGGTGATGCTTCTTCCGGCAATGTGATTTAACTTATACGCCTGGGCACCAACCAGCTGGGTGGCCGATTGGGCGGCTTCCTGCATTAAGTCGGTGATAATGCTTTTTACTGAATTGGCTTCGAGGCCATGAGGCGACAAATCGTTTTCGACGCCAGCCTTCTCGGCGCTGTTAACACACATGGCCGAGCAAATAGTGTACGACGCCTGGAGTTTTGACAACCGTTGCTGAACCTGGTCGTAGGTGAGAAGTGTTCGTCCGCCGATTTGACGTTGATTTATGTGGGCAATTGATTCGTCGAGCAGGCGCTGCAAAAACCCCATAGCCATGCCAGGGAATTGCATTCTGCTTCGGTGAAGCAAATCGAGCATCATTTTAACTCCGGTGGTTTCAGGTATCAGCTTCTGAACTTCCGGGATTTCAACGTTGATTCGGTTTCGCCCGTATGGAATTTGGTAAAGCCCGAGATTTTCGTAAAACTCTTCAACAACGATTTGCTGACCCGGACTGTTAACGTCGCATATAAAAAAATCAATATCGCGTTTCAAATCGCCCGATTCTCCTCGTTCTCTGGCGGTCAAAAGCCAAAAGTCTGCCCAGCCGGTAAGGCCGGCCCAGTGTTTTGTTCCTTTTAAATGGTAGTTCCCGTTCTTTTCTATGTATGAAGTCCGCATATTCAACGCATCGCTTCCGTGAGAAGGTTCGGTAATCATCAATCCGCCCATATTTTGTTGATTCAGGAATCGATCAAAAACCGTTGACTTGGCTTCGTATTGTCCATATTTCCCGACGGGTTGCAAAAAGAGAGCCGAATTAATTCCAAATGTAAGCGAAAGCGCCAGCGATTCGTACGATGCAGCTGCTAGTAATGCGATGTTCTCTTCCATTTTGCAGCCTCGCCCTCCAAATTCAGTTGGAATTCCGATTGCCAGCGGATTTAAGCTCATTATTTCTCTCATTACAAAAGGAGGCATTCCGCGTTTGGTTGCTATTTGGTCAATATCTGCCCGCACATGAAATACGTGGTGCATTTTGGCTTTTAGTTTGTGCAGGAGTTCTTGAAATGGCATTGTCTGAATGTCTTGCTCTAACGTTGCCTCGGTGTTGTAAATTTGATGACTCATTAATCGTTAAGTGTTTCTTTTAAATTGTTATAACAAGAGAGGATAACACGAAAGACTTGCGAAAGTTTGCTTTTTATTCAGCCGATACTAAAAATTAAGACTTTTTAATCTTTTACTTTCCAGAATATTTCTCTTATAAGAGTTTAGCTATTTTGTTATCGTTTGATTTTTGGTGTATGAAATGTTGTAATTTTAATAGCCGAACCAATACAAATAATCTAAAATCGAACGAAGATGAAGAAAAAATCAAGCAAGCTTTTACCAATTGGCATAGGCCTCGTGGTAATTCTTATCATATTTCTGGTTGTGGGGAAAAAAGCAGGTTGGTTTGGCAAAGATTTTCAGATTAGTATTGCAACAAAAACTGTTGAAAGTAAGACCATAACTGAACTGATTACCGCAAATGGGAAAGTTCAGCCTGAAACAGAGATCAAGATCAGTCCTGACGTTTCCGGAGAGATCATCGAAATGAACATAAAGGAAGGCGATGAAGTGAAAAAAGGAGAACACCTTATGACCATCAAGCCAGACATTTACATTCAGTCGTATAATCGTTCGTTAGCGGCATTAAGCTCTGCACAAGCCCGCATGGCGCAAGCCGACGCGCGCCTTATTGAAAGTGAAATGGCTTACAAGCGATCGAACTCACTTTTCCAGCAGAAGGCAATCGCTTCTTCTGATTTTGAGTCATCGCAAGCTGCCTATAAAGTAGCGCAAGCCGAAGTCAAAGCTTCGGGCTTTGAGGTAAAATCGGCTGAAGCATCGGTGGCCGAAGCAAAGGAACAGCTCACAAAAACGAAAATTTATGCTCCGATGGATGGTACTGTTTCGCGGCTCAATGTTGAACAAGGAGAGCGCGTAGTTGGTACAAACATGTATGCAGGTACCGAGATGGCCGTTATTGCCAATCTGCACCTGATGGAGGTAAAAGTTGATGTGAACGAAAACGATATTGTGCGTGTAAATTTAAGCGATACTGCCTTGGTTGAAGTGGATGCTTACATGGGGCGTAAATTTAAAGGGCTCGTTACCGAAATTGCCAATTCGGCTACAACAACAGGCGCATCAACCGATCAGGTTACCAATTTCACTGTAAAAATTCTTTTGCTTGAGTCGTCGTATAAAGATTTAATTGATGCCGAACATGGCAAGTTTTATCCGTTCCGCCCGGGAATGTCAGCAACCGTTGATATTCAGACCGAAACCCGTAAAAATGTGATTTCTGTTCCAATTCAGGCAGTAACCACACGTTCGCTGACAAGCGCTGCAAAGCCGGGAGAAAAGAAAACTGAAGCAGCAAAACCGGAGACCGAAAACGAGGCGGGCTCTACACAGGAAAATAAGAGTGCCGACGACAAAAAGGTTGAAGTTGTATTCCTTTATAAAGATGGAAAAGTTAAAAAACAACAAGTGAAAACCGGAATTCAGGACAATGAAAACATCGAAATTCTGGAAGGTGTAAAGGCTGGCGATGAAATTGTGGTTGGTCCATTCAATGCAATTAACAAGCTGCTCGAAGATGGTGCGGAAGTAAAAAAAGTAGATGAAAAAGACCTGTTTAAAGTGAAAAAATGAAAAGAATAACAAATCCGCGATTGGTTTTGGCAATTGGGGCAGCAGCTTTGGCGGGAGCCTTGATTATCGAACGATTCCTTCCGTCGAATCCGGGACTCAATTTTCTTGAAGGATTTTTATTTGCAATCTCGCTCGTTTTTAACGTCAGATACCTTTTATCCCATTTTAAAGCAGAAAAAGAATAAAAAAATAGGAGATCCCAAAAGATCTCCTATTTTTTTGTCACAATTCCGTGGAACAGAATATTCAGCATTTCGTCGATCGATTTCTGAATTTCTTCATCTGACAGGTTCTTTTTGATAAGCGGAACCTCAAATCCCTGAAGCAGTGTGACTATAGTCCGGGCTGTTAATTCCGGATTTTGTATGGTATAAATGCCTTTTTCGATGCCATCGAGCAAGAGATTTTTCACAGAATTTACTTCAGAATCAAGATGTGCTACTCTTAAATTGCTTACAAAGTATAGGTTGTCGAGCAAATCGTTTTTAATGGCCTCGTAATAATTGTTGACTTTTTTAAGCGATAACATCCTGACGTAGATGTAAGTTCTCAGCTTTTGTTGCGGATCTTCCACTGCCGAAACCTGTTCGTCAATAGTTTGATTCCTGATTTCAGATTCTGCCTCAATAACCGCTTTAAAGATTTCGTCTTTGCTTTTGAAGTAATAATAGATTGTACTTTTGCCTTTGCGAGCTTCTTTGGCGATGTCGTCGAGGGCTGTTTTTTTGAACCCGTATCGCATAAAAACCTGTCGCGCTGAATTAATAAGGTGCTCCCGAACTTCGTCTTTACCAGTGTTTTGCTGAGAATTGTCCATTTAGCTGAAATTTAGCACTAAGATAAATTTAGTTTTTAAATTAATCAAACGGTTAAACTCAATTGTCCTATTGGTCGAATCGGTCTGAATGCTAGATTCTAATTGATTATTTGAGTTTCTTTGTACTTTTGCCTTCAAACTAAAAATCGATGAAACCTCAAACTCTTGCACTTTCAGGCTTCGCATTGCTTTGTGCAATTAATATTTCGGCTCAGCAAAAACCAAATATTGTTTTTATTCTGGCCGACGACTTGGGCTATGGCGACCTGAGTTGTTATGGACAAAAGCGTTTTCAAACGCCCAATATCGATAAACTGGCCAGACAGGGGGTGATGTTTACCCAACATTATTCGGGTTGCCCGGTTTGCGCGCCTTCGCGTTCGTCGCTGATGACCGGCTTAACTACAGGTCATACACCTATTCGCGGTAATAAATCGTGGCAGGACGAAGGGCAATATCCGCTGCCTGCGCAATCGTTTACCATTGCCGAAATGTTGAAAAGCGCCGGATATGTCACCGGGGCTTTCGGCAAATGGGGATTGGGCTCACCGGGAAGCGAAGGTGATCCAAACAATCAGGGGTTCGACCAATTCTATGGATACAATTGTCAAAGTTTGGCACACAATTATTACCCCGATCATTTGTGGGACAACCAAAAAAAGGTGATTTTGAAAGGTAATTCAGGAACTCAGTCAACTGAATATGCGCCAACGTTAATTCATCAAAAAGCGCTTCAGTTTATTGATGAAAATAAGGATAAGCCTTTTTTCCTGTTTTATCCAACCACCATTCCTCACGCGGAGCTGGTTGCTCCTGAAGAAAACATGAAGGAATTCCGCGGAAAATTACTTCCGGAGAAAGCGTATAAAGGTGCAGAGCCCGGATCGCCAAATTACCGAAAAGGACCATACGGAAGCCAGCCCGAAGTTCATGCCGCTTTTGCTGCCATGATAACGCTGCTCGATAGGCAAGTGGGTGAAATTGTTGCCGAACTGAAAAAGCTGGGGCTCGAAAAAAATACGATCATCATTTTCTCTTCAGATAATGGCCCTCACATCGAAGGTGGCGCCGATCCTGAATATTTCGATAGCAATGGCCCGCTAAAAGGCTACAAGCGCGACTTATACGAAGGGGGAATGCGCGAACCGATGATTGTTTCGTGGCCGGGGAAAGTTGCCGCCGGAACCAAGTCAGACCTGATTTCGGCTTTCTGGGACATCATGCCAACCTTTGCTGAAATCGTTGGTGTAAAAGCTCCTGAAAACATCGATGGAATCTCGTTTTTGCCAACGCTATTAGGAAAATCGGGACAAAAACAACACACCAGCATGTATTGGGAATTCCATGAAAACAACGGTCGTCAGGCTGTTCGCATGGGCGATTGGAAACTGGTTCGTTACAATGTGGCCATTCCTGAAAAAGCAACCACTGAATTGTACAACCTGAAAACCGATTTGGGCGAGGATCACAACGTTGCCTCACAAAACCCTCAGATAGTGGACAAAATGCTCCAGATTATGGAGCAGTCAAGGGTTCCGTCACCGATCTTTAATTTTGGAAAAGAAAGCAGTGCTGGGAAAGATTAAATTCCGCTGAAAGACACGGATAAAGCCTAATTCACATGCTTGCAAGTATGTGAATCAGGCTTTAAATTTTCAGAACAGTTTGATGCTATTCTTCCTCAATTTTTACTTTGTCGAGCGTCAACTTTTTCTCTCTTCTTTCTTCCACCCAGTAATAAATAATTGGCAAAACCAGCAGTGTCAAAAAGGTTGAAGTAATCAAACCGCCAATAACCACTGTTGCCAATGGTCGCTGAACTTCCGACCCGGGACCCGAGTTGAAAGCCATCGGGATGAAACCTAAGCTGGCTACCAGCGCCGTCATCAGTACAGGGCGCAAGCGGTCGGTAGCGCCATGAATGATGGTTTGCCGCAAAGGACCACCTTCTTTCCGCAGTTCGTTCAGGTGGTCGAGCAGCACAATGCCATTGAGTACCGCCACCCCAAACAAGGCCACAAAACCGATGCTGGCCGAAACCGACAAATACATGCCACGCAGCCACAGCAGGAAAATTCCGCCGGAAAGGGCGAATGGCAGGTTTATCAAAATCATCACCGCATAGCGCATTTTACCGAAATTGAGGTACAGCAAGCCAATGATGATGAACAGCGACAGCGGAACGACCAGCAAAAGGTGGTTCATGGCGCGCTTCTGGTTTTCGAACGTTCCGCCATATTCAAGAAAATAGCCTGAGGGAACATTTCCCTTTTCGCCAATCGCTTTTTGCAGTTGCGCCACATAAGTACCAATGTCGATATTCTTGATGTTGATGCCCACGATAAGCCTGCGCCAGCCGTTTTCGCGCTGAATTTCGCGCGGGCCTTCCTGCGCCACGATCCGGCTCACCCGCTTGATCGGGATAAACTCTCCATTGGGCAGCGGAACGGGTATCTCCTGAATTTTCTGCAATTCGGAGCGAAAATCGTACGGGTAGCGCACCTGAATATCGAACCGCCGTTGGCCTTCGTACACCTGACCAGCCACCTGTCCGCCAATACCCGCTTCAATCACCGCCTGAACGTCGTTCACATTCAGGGCAAACGAAGCCAGCGCTTCCCGGTCGATTTCGATGGTCAGATATGGCTGACCAACCGGCTGTTCCACAAAGAAATTGGCCGTTCCGTTCATTCCTGAAACAATTTCCGAAATATTCTGCCCAATTTTATTGAGCTGGCCCAAATCTTCGCCATAAATCTTCACCGCCAGATCCGATTTTACGCCGCTCGTAAGTTCGTCCACACGCATGGCAATGGGTTGTGTAAAGTTGTACGCCAAGCCGGGCTCGGTTTTCAGGTAAGGTTCAATCTGGGCAATAATGTCTTCTTTGGTCATGTCTTTCCGCCATTCTTTGGTGGGTTTCAGGACAATCCAAACGTCGGTTTGGTGTACACCCATCCAGTCGTTGGCCAAATCGGAACGACCGGTTTTCGGCACCACTGTTTTAATTTCAGGAATATTCTGAACCAGTTTCCCGGCCAGCCAGTTGGCGTTGTCCATCGACTCTTTCAGCGTAACCGACGGCATCCGAACCTGTTCCACCAAAATAGAACCTTCGTCCAATTCAGGAAGAAACTCGGTGCCCAAACGGCTCATAATAACCATCGAAATAGCGAAAATTCCCCCAGCGGCAAGCACGACAAACCAGCGTTTGGTGAGGTATTTTTCCAATCCGGCCTGATAACGAGGGCGCATCCAGTCGATCAGGAAATTGCGGCGCATTTTAACTCCTTTATGAAAGATGAGTGAAGAAATGGCCGGAACAAAAATCAGCGCCAAAAGCAGCGAACCCAGCACCGCCGCCGCAACCGTGATGGCCATTGGACGGTACAAAATACCTTCCATTCCGCTGAAAGTCATAATTGGCACATACACCATCAGGATAATCAGCACCCCGAAAAAGATGGGGCGAACTACCTGCTTGGAGGCCGAAATAATCTGATCATCGGTCTTTTCTTCCTTGTGATGCTGTAGCCGGTGTACAATGTTTTCGACCATCACTACCGAGCCGTCAACCACCATCCCGAAGTCAATGGCACCCAAACTCATCAGATTGGCTGCCAGCCCAAATTCGCGCATTCCAATAAAAGCAAACAACATCGAAAACGGGATCACCATCGCCACAATCAGCGCTCCCGAAATTTCGCCGAGCAAAAGCAATAAAACCACAATTACCAGGAAACCACCCTCAACCAGATTGGTCGAAATGGTGGCTGTGGTGCGGTCGATCAGGTCCGACTGGTCGTAAAATTTCTCGATATGCACACCTTCGGGTAGCGATTTATTGATTTCCTGAATTTTTTGTTCGATGCCCGCAATTACTTGGCGGCCGTTTCCGCCACGCAGCATCATCACAATTCCGCTTACGATTTCGCCCTTGCCGTCCTGTGTCACGCCACCCTGACGTATTTGCGTGCCAATCGACACGTCAGCCACATCTTTAATAAAAACCGGCTTGTTGTTGATATTTCGGATTATAATGTTGCGAATATCCTCGGCCTTGTTGATTTGCCCGTATCCGCGAACGATATACTGCTCGCGGTTGTGCTCCAGGTAATTTCCGCCCGAAACGCTGTTGTTATTGGCAATTGCCTCGGTAATTTCCTTGATTCCAATGCCGTATGTTCGAATTTTTTCCGGCGAAATAATGACTTCGTACTGCTTGACAAACCCGCCAAACGAGTTTATTTCGGTAACGCCTTTCACCACCTTCAACTGAGGGACAATCAGCCAATCCTGGATTTCGCGCAATTCGGTGAGCGACTTGTTTTCGCCCCGGACAGCATACTGGTAAATTTCGCCCAAAGCGGTTGAAATCGGCCCCAGTTGCGGCGCTGAAACATCCTGTGGCAAATCCGACGAGATCGACTGCAAGCGCTGGCTGACCATCTGGCGGGCAAAATAAATGTCGGTTCCCTCGTCGAATTCGATGGTTACTGCCGACAGCGCAAACTGCGAGGTTGAGCGCACCTGTTTCACGCCGGGAAGCCCGTTCATCGCTGTTTCGATAGGGTAGCTCACCAGTTTCTCTACATCGAACGGCGAAAATCTCCCGGCCTTGGTAATGACCAAAACCTGAACCGGCGTAACGTCGGGCAACGAATTGATGGGCAACTGGATGAGCGAAAAATAGCCTCCCACTGCCATTAGCACGACCAGCGACAGGGCAACAAATTTTTGCCGGACACTGAAAGATATGATTTGATTAAGCATGGCGGATTGTTTGAGTTGGAAGACTATTCTTCTGAAATTTTATCGAACCGCGACAAGGCTTTCAGGCTGAAAACCTGGCTCACGGCTATTTTTTCGTTTTTGTCGAGTCCTTTGCGCACCACGGCATATTTTCCCCTGAACTCCGGAACTTCAATCTTTCGTTTCTCGAAAATCAGGTCGCTTTTCTGCACAAAAACAATTGGATCGTTGCCTTCGTAGGTCAGCGCCTCCATAGGTACGGTGATTACCTCAACCGGAGAAGACGTTTGAATGGCCAAATGGAGATTCTCGCCGGGCTTGGGCCAGTTGCTTTGGGTAGGCAGCAAAATATTCACAATCACCGAACGGTTATTTTCGTCCAAACCCGGATTGATGGAACTTACCAGCGCCTTCATTTCAAAAGTTTCGTTTTGGCGGCGGGTAATGGAAACCGAATCTCCAACCGCAATGAAACGGGCATCTTCAGGAGAAACGTAGCCCCGAACCAGAACGTGACTGATGTCGAGCACGCGGGCCAGGTTTTGCAGGGCGTTCACCGACTGACCCAACTCTACCGAGCGTTGATCGAGAATCCCGTTGATGGGAGATTGAATTTTCAGTGTTGGGTCGATGCTTTCGGCTGTTTTGAAGGCGTTGATTTCCTTGTCGGAAACGCCGATGGCCTTGAGTTTCGAGACCGAAGCGATCACAGCCGTTTTGGCGCGCTGAAAGTCAGATCGGGCGCGGTCGAGCTCGCTTTTCGAGCTGATGGTTTGCTCCACCAGTTGCTCCAGTCGCTGCAATCGCGAACTCTGGAAAGTTTCTTCGGAAATGGCTTGCAGATATTCCGAAACCATGTTTCCAAATTCCAGGCTTTCTATGCAGAAAAGCTCTTGTCCGGTCCGCACAGCCTGCCCTTCCTGTACATCAATTTTGCTGATTCGCCCGTTGATCGGCGTACTAATGATGCTGATGTGGTTAGGCGCCGGAAAGACAACTCCCGGACTCGCAATGCGGTATTTCTGGATGGCACTTGTCACCGGTTGAACCTGTATTTTTAACTCACTCTGCTCCTTGTCCGTCAAGGTAATTAAATCGGCAGCTTTCACTCCTGAAATAGATGGCGGTGTATCGGAATTGGCTTTCTCCTGTGTTTCCTGAGTGGTTTTTCCGCCACAGGCTGTCAACGCAAAAGCGGCAAATGAGACCAGGATATAGGTTTTGATTTTGTTTTGAACGGTGTGCATGGTTTATGTTTTTGCTGATTTTCGGTTAATAGACTAGTTCGAGGTTGAGGAAGCGTTCCAGCTCAACCAGTTGAATGTAGTAATCGCGCAAGGCGGCGAGGTAGCGCTGTTGGCTGCTCAGGTAAATTTGTTGCGATTGAATAAGGTTCAGCAGGTCAATTTCGCCCAGACGATAGGCGTTGATCGAAAGCGTGTGCAATTTGTCGGCCTTGGCACGAATGGTCTCATCATAACGCTTTATGATCGAGCGGCTCGATTCGTAACTATGCCAGGCATGTTCGATTTGCTCTTTTACGCCCGAACGGATTTCCTTTTGCTTCCAGAGAATTTCGTCCTGCCGCGCCAAATTCATTCTGATTTTGCCCTTTTGCTCAAATGGGTACCAAATCGGGAAACTCAGTCCCAGCTCAAAGCCGTTGTAATTGAACCCGCCACCGTAATCCTGCTTGTACAGGTTGAAACGAATATCCGGTAAAATGTTGCTGCGGGCTTCTTTCAGATAATATCCGGCGGCATCCAGTTGCTTTTCTGTCGATTTATACGAGGGCTGATCGGACAAGACCGACAAAGCCGTAATTTGCGAAACTTCCACATTGTTGCTCCGAAGCGTATCGGCAAACTGAATGGTGTATTTTTGGTTTTCCGGAGGAAGTCCCATCAGCATAAACAGCGAGTAGCGGGCCATATGCAGTTGGCGGCGCGCATCGTCGATGTCGTTGTTGGCTTCGGCCACCTGTAATTCGGCTTTGGTCAGATCCATGCCATTGCCCATTCCGGTTTCGAACTGGGTGTAAACTGCGTTGTACATTTCTGTCGCCAGTTTCAACTGCTGGTCTTTTAACTTCTGAAGATGAAGAGCGTACATCACCTCTACATATTTGGCTTTAACCTCCGATTTCACCTTTCGTTCTTCTTCCTGAATGTTCAGTTCCAAGGCTCGCCCCTCGTCGCGAATGGCCTTTATGCGATAGGCTGTCGTCAGCGGAAAATCAACCGATTGCGACACCGTCCAGCGTTTTTCCTGAAACGGCTGATCGGCTTTTGGATCGAT
>Ga0116171_10002568_pt1 | contig 17184 bp, 16 predicted proteins | sample AD_JPNHW2_MetaG_FD_89798 | JGI IMG/M metagenome (GOLD analysis project Ga0116171, IMG submission 89798) | Active sludge microbial communities of municipal wastewater-treating anaerobic digesters from Japan - AD_JPNHW2_MetaG | ecosystem: Engineered > Bioreactor > Anaerobic > Digestate | place... | reverse complement strand
AATAATGAAAAAAGAAGATAAAAAAAAATTCTGCCAATACTGTGACTATACAGGTATAGTCCATAATCAGGGCTTTGAACTATTAGGTGAAAATGTACTCAATCCATGCCCTAAATGTGTAATTCCCTCCTGTAAATGCAATGGTGAGGAGCCGTACTATACTTTCGACGGAGAAAATATTCTCCCCTGTTCATGCCGGGATGTAAGGATGAGAATTGACCGTGTAATAAGCATATACTATTCATCCGGTATCGGAAAATACTTCAGATGGAAAACATGGGGCGATTTTAAAACCGAGAGCGATCAGGCAAAAAAAGCATATAGTGCAGCTTATGATATTGTAATGGATTTTCCCGATGTAAAAAAAGGACTCTATCTGTGGGGAAATCCCGGAACAGGCAAAACGCTCCTTTCTGTAATAATTCTCACTGAACTTATAAAACACCACGCGATAAACGGAAAGTTCATCAAAATTTCGCGTGATTTTTTCAATACACTTAAGTCAACTTTTGTTGAAGGTTCAGAGAGATACGGCGAATCGAGTAAAATAGAGAAGGATCTTGCTAATGTTGATGTACTTGTTATCGATGATTTCGGAGTACAGCGTGATTCCCCCTGGGAGCAGGAGACTCTTTACAATCTCATTGATGCGAGATATGAAAACGAGAAGTTCACTATAATTACTTCAAACAACAATCCGGAACAGTCATTAAAAGAACTATCCGGAGGACGGATTCTTTCCAGGCTTAGAGAGATGTGCAGAGTTCTTGAACTTAGCGGGAAAGATTACAGAGAGAAAAAGTAATGGCTATAGTCTACATCGGACTTGGAAGCAATATGGGAAACCGCAAAGAGTATCTCCGGAATGCCGTAATTAATATTCTGAAACAAACCGGAGCAGCCCTTATGGCAGAAAGTTCAATAAAAGAAACTAAAGCTGTAGATTTTGAAGATCAGCCCGATTTTTTAAATCAGATAATAAAGATTCAGACAGAGATGGAACCTCAGACACTTCTTAAAATACTGAAAAAAATTGAAGAGGATATGGGGAGAATTTACAGATTTTCAAAAGGCCCGCGTGAAATAGATTTGGATATCCTGCTTTATGATGATATTATAATAAGTGAGAGTATGCTGAAAATACCTCATCCTCAAATACTGAAGAGAGATTTTATTCTGGAACATCTTATAGAACTTGATTCTGATTTAATTGAACCGGTTTCAAAGAGAAAATATTCGGAGGTATATAACCATGGCAGTTTTTAAAAATATTAATGATTTTGCTAAATCTAAAAAAGAAAAATCACCTATCTCAATGGTGACATGCTATGATTACGGGTTCGCACGGCTGGTGGAGCAGACTGATATAGATGTTATCCTTATTGGAGATTCACTGGGGAATGCGATTGCCGGTTATGAAAGTACAATTCCGGTAACTGTCGACCAGATGATATATCATACAGAAATCGTAAAGAGGGGTGCGCCGTCCAAGTTTATCGTCTGCGATCTCCCTTTTATGAGCTACCACGTTTCCGTTGAAGATTCTCTCCGCAACTCGGGAAGAATAATGAAGGAGACAGGGTGTAACGCGGTAAAGCTTGAAGGGGGAGAAGATTTTGTTCCGGTTGTTAAAGCTCTTGTAAAGGCTTCCATCCCTGTAATGGGCCACCTCGGACTTACTCCTCAATCCGTGCATAAACTCGGCGGGTATACAGTCCAGGGGCGGGATGAGGATAAACGGAAGGTCATGATCCGTGACGCGAAGATGCTTGAAGATGCAGGCGCTTTTTCCCTTGTCCTTGAAATGGTTCCGGAAGAACTTGCGAAGGAGATAACCGAATCGATATCAATTCCTACTATAGGAATAGGCGGAGGGCGCTACTGCGACGGACAGGTCCTTGTCATAAATGATCTGCTCGGTATGAATGAAACTTTCACTCCGAAATTTTTAAAGAAGTATGCAGACCTTTCTTCTATAATAAGAGGGGCTCTGAACGAATATAACAGTGAAGTTAAATCCGGCGCTTTCCCGGGAGAAAAGAATGTTTTTAAAAGTGAGAAGAAGGATGAGGCGGGTAAAGTTTATTCTAAATAGTTAAATTTCCGGTTTTTATGTGACTTTTTATACCTATTGTAGTTATATTATTTGAGTTGAATGTTTAATGATCTGTTATTTTGAAGAAGCTGCGTAAAGTTAAATCATGAAGTTTGTGACTGGAAAATATGTTTAACGTACCGGTGAGTGTATACTTAGCCAGGTTTCTCTTCCGATGATTTGATGCAGGTTCGGAATGTTATGGATGGAGCTTGTTTAAATGACGGACTGTTACATTAAAAAAAGCAGGGATTCCCTGAAATTATAAAAATAAAGTTTTTACGGAGGAGCATATGGGCACAAAAATATCTGTTAACGGTTTCGGTCGTATAGGGAGAAATATTGTTAAGTCAATTTTCATGTATCCTGAGAAATACGGGTCACTTGAAATTGTAAGTATAAATGATTTAACTGATCCGAAAACTCTCGCACACCTTTTTAAGTATGATTCGATTTTTGGAATTTTCCAGGGAGATGTTTCCTATGACGAAAAGTCGATTACAATTAATGGTAAAAAAATTCTCGTTCACTCTGAAAAAGATCCTTCAGCTCTACCGTGGAAAGCTGAAGGTGTAAAAGTCGTTATTGAGTCAACGGGTAAATATACGGATAAGGACAAAGCATCAGCTCATATAGCTGCAGGTGCCGAGCGGGTGATAATTACGGCTCCCGCAAAAAATGAGGATATTACAATAGTAATGGGTGTTAATGAAGATAAATTTGATAAATCAAAACATAAGATAATATCGAATGCTTCATGTACAACAAACTGCCTTGCGCCTGTCGCTAAAGTATTGAATGATAAGTTCGGTATTGAAAAAGGGCTAATGACTACAATACATTCGTATACAAATGATCAGAAGGTTCTTGATGCTCCGCATAAAGATCTTAGACGGGCAAGAGCTGCCGCACTTTCAATGATTCCTACAACAACCGGCGCGGCGAAGGCGGTTGCCCTGGTTATTCCTGATCTTAAGGGGAAACTGGACGGAGGGGCTATCCGTGTACCGACCCCTGATGTTTCAATAGTCGACCTGACATGTATAGTAAAAAAAGATGTAACTGTTGAAGAGATAAATGCTTCAATAAAAGAAGCATCTCTTGGTGCAATGAAAGGAATAATTCAGTATTGTGATGAACCGCTGGTCTCTACAGATTTTATCGGGAACAGCTACTCTTCAATATTTGATGCTGAATTAACAAAGGTCAGCGGCGGCAATCTGGTTAAAGTTCTCAGCTGGTATGATAATGAGTGGGGATATTCACTACGTTGTGTGGATCTTGCACTGTATATTTCAAAATAAATGTATTTAGATTTAACTGATTCAGGTACAATTTTAAATCCCCCTGCCCCCCTTTAATAAAGGGGGGCAGGGGGGATTTTTTAGTTCAATTAAACTGAATGTATTAAATAAGGAGACTAACAAATCAATGCAAAGAAGAAAAATATTTGCCGGAAACTGGAAGATGTACAAAACATATAGTGAGGCGCTTGAACTGGTGGAGGGACTCACTGCCGGATTAAAGAAAACTGACGGAAGGGAGTATGTCCTGTTTCCTCCGTCACCTTATCTTAAAGATATTTCATCTTTATGTGTATCAACTCCATTTGTTACCGGCGCTCAGAATATGTATTCTGAAAATCAGGGTGCTTTTACCGGGGAGATATCGCCTCTCATGGTAAAAGACTGCGGGGCTTCATTTATACTTATCGGTCATTCGGAAAGAAGGCATGTGTTTCATGAAACTGATCCGGATGTAAACAAAAAAGTAAAAGCAGCTCTTTCTCACGAGATTGAGCCTCTTCTCTGTATTGGAGAACTGCTTGAAGAAAGGGAAAATGGCGGGACTGTTGCCGTACTGAACAGGCAGATTCGCGGAGCATTTTCGGATATAGAAAAATCCGATGCGGCTAAAGTATCAATCGCTTATGAGCCGGTATGGGCAATTGGAACCGGTAAAGTTGCTACTCCTGAAATTGCGGAAGAAGCACATCTCTCTATACGAAGCATTATGAAAGAGCTTTATGGGGACGATATCGCATCTGCTGTCCCGATTTTATACGGCGGTTCTGTAAAACCTGATAATATTGCCGGATTATATAAAATGAAGAATATTGATGGATTTCTTGTCGGCGGAGCAAGCCTTGAGGTAAAAGCTTTTTTAGAAATAATTAATATATAAAACTTGTTATTTATAGTTCATAGAGCAACAGTTCACCTGTTTTTTGCAAAATCAGGTGAATGGCTCCCGTTAAAAAGCTCTACAGGGGGCATCTATTATTATAAAAATGGTGTTTTTACAATAGCTGTTAATTTTAACAAAAAGTATTTCTTGACATCAAACTTATCAGTCATTACCCTGTCTTCTGATTGTTTTGGAATAATAAAAATTGAAAATATCCCTGCTGTCAGTTGCGGTGAGGATATTGATTCATAATTTAAACAATAAATGTAAAAAATAATTTATTAATATAAAAGAGGCAAAAATGGGAGTACTTACTTCGGTTTTAACTGTGATATTTGCAGTTTTATGTGTATTACTTGTAATTATAATACTTTTACAGGCGGACAAGGGTGCGGGAATGGGTATTCTCGGCGGAGCCGGACAATCAACATTCGGTTCTTCTACAGCTGATATTATTACTAAAATTACCACGTTTCTGGTGGTTGTTTTTATGTTAGGATCATTGGGTCTGTCTGTTTTAGGATCAAAAAAGACCACATCACTAAAAGATAAAATTTTTAATTCGGAAGAAAAGCCTTCAGGAATGATAGAAAAAGCTCCTGTTCAGCCTGAATCCGGAACAAAAAGCGGAAAGTAATCCGGTATTCTCTACAGCCTCATCTCACCGGTAAATCATTTAAGATAAAAATCGATAAAGGAAGGAAAATATATGTCACAAAAAGATTTTATTTTTACATCTGAATCTGTATCTGAAGGTCATCCTGATAAAATTGCAGATCAGATTTCTGACGCCATTCTTGATGCACATCTTGCGGGTGATGCAAACTCGAGAGTAGCATGTGAAACACTCGTTACAACAAATAGAATAATTGTAGCTGGTGAAATTACCTCATTAGTCACGGTTGATTATGAGAAGATCGCAAGAAAAGTTGTAGAAGAGATAGGATATAATGATCCTGAAATAGGATTTGACTATAAGAATTGTGAAGTACAGCTTTATGTCCATGCCCAGTCTCCTGATATTTCACAGGGAGTTACAGAGGGTGAGGGACTTTATAAAGAGCAGGGTGCCGGAGACCAGGGAATGATGTTCGGTTTTTCTGTTGCCGAAACGGATGAACTTATGCCTATGCCTATACTTGCAGCCCATAAACTCGTGAAAAGACTTTCCGAGGTCAGAAAAAGCGGAGAGGTGAATTTTTTCAGACCGGACTCTAAATCCCAGGTAACTGTGAGATACGAAAACGGTAAACCGAAAAAAATCGATACAATTGTAATATCTACCCAGCATACTCCGGAAGCAACTAATGAACAGATAAGAGAAGCTGTAATTGAAACTGTGATTAAAAAAGTTATACCTGCAGATATGATTGATGGTGATACTAAATTTTATATTAATCCCACAGGACGTTTCGTTGTAGGGGGGCCTCATGGTGATACAGGTTTAACAGGACGTAAAATTATTGTAGATACATACGGCGGAATGGGAAGACATGGCGGTGGAGCTTTCTCCGGAAAGGATTCATCAAAGGTAGACAGATCTGCCGCATACATGGGGCGCTATATAGCGAAAAATATAGTTGCATCAGGGCTTGCGTATAAATGTGAAGTTCAGCTCGCTTATGCTATCGGAGTTGCTGATCCTGTTTCCGTAATGGTTGACACTTTCGGTACAGGCCATATTCCTGAAGCCGAAATAGTTGCGAGAGTCAGAGAATTCTTTGATATGAAACCTACAGGTATCATTAAAACTCTTGATCTCAAGAGGCCTCAATTCAGGGCTACAGCAGCTTATGGCCACTTCGGACGAGAGGATGAAGGCTTCAAATGGGAACTCACTGACAAATACGAAGTATTAAAGTAAACCGAATATAAGACCGGATTTTTTAAATATGAATAATTCATTAAAAATAAACGGAGCTCTACATGAGGGCTCCGTTTATTTTTTTATGAAGAGATTCAATCGGCAAATCCTGACAGTAGTTCTGATCCTGCTGATTTTAATTACATCAGATAAAAATATTTTTGCTCAGGACAATAAGGAAATTACCGGGAATGCATCTGAGAATTCTGCCGCATCAGCTTCATCAAAGACAAATTTTGACGGAAGAATGCTTGCCGGTTTAAATGGTGATTCGATGTTTTCTCTTTCAATGACTCAGGGTCTGAAGGATTTTGCGTACCAGCTGAACTCGAATGTATCTAACAACAATGACTTTGGAAACTATAATAATTCAAGTTTTACTACAAATGAAACCGGTTTTACCGGCGAGATATCCATCCTGGACTTCTGGAAAATTATTCCTGAATTTGAGATAACAAACAGTTCTTACGGCATGTTTGAAAATCCGTATTTCAGCAGAGAGAATAATGATAAAATAAGTCTCAGATTGAAGAATGAATACAAGCCTGTGCCTGCAAGATGGGATTTTGATCTGAATTATGCCAGATATGATCATGTATTAAAAGAGACTGAAACCTCTACAGTTGAGGAGGATACATTCCATTCAATGCAGGGTATAATCGGAATGGAATATATCTGGTCAGCATCGAATAAAATTGGAATCAGAACTGAAAACGGATTAAATAAATATCCGGAACTGTATGAAGATGACAGTTATTCTAATAATGAATTTTACGTCAGTTTTAAAGTGACAGAGTACACGATGCTAACCCTTACTCCTATGCTCTGCTGGAATAAAGATGGTTCCGATTTATTATATTTTAAGGGAAACATTTCATCAATAAACCTGAAATATCTCTCGATGGAACTTCTTCATGAATATAAACTTTCCTCATACAAACCGGAAGAGGTTATGTATTCTCAGAAATACATGTCAAATGTATACGATCTTCCCCCTGCAACGATTAATCACACTGAATTTAAAAGCGAACTTGAGGGTGAAACCGGTATTGATGCTGATGCACTTATCGGAGTTAAGAGTGCCGGTTTAAGGCTGGCGGGAATATATGAGAAAAATAATAATTTTTATAATTATTATCCTCTGGTTGAGCAGATACTTAGCGCTGAAGCAATTCCTGCTGATTATTTTAATGGCAGAATTGAATTTGTAACTACAGTAATTTTATTTACTCAGGTAATAGATATGGAGTTTAAATATGATTACTACAGGTATAGTCCTCAGGAATCTTATGATGAAGTGAAAATTACATACAGGCCGGAAAATATTTTTACATGTAATCTCTCATATGAAGGAACATGGCTTGAAATAAACTGGGCTAACTCTTTCAGGGATAGCGTATATGTTGATCCGGCAGATGACAGAAAACTTGGGAATTCAATTCTCGGGACGCTGGATATTCATTTGAAGCTTTATGACACTTTGTATCTTCATTCCAGGATTATAAATCTGTATAATGAAAAGTACAGTTTCAGAGAAGGTTATCCGGAACCGGGTATTCAGTTCTTTACAGGCCTTAGAGTTATTATTTAAAAATAAATATCTATAAATGGAATCTTATAGTATGAGAATACTTTAATATCCAGACAGATTAAGGCTGCAGGATATTAAAAGAGATGTCCATAAAAAAGCATTATGTTCTTATTGAAAGGGAAACACCTTTCTGCATCAATTTCTGTAAAATCATTTTTCTTGACATTCAGGTAATCAATATATAAAGGGATTGATTGATATACTTGCGAAAACATTATGCATAAATTCAACCGGGAATAGTACTAAAATAATGACTATAAAAGCAAAATCTGTCTACTTAATCACGGCTCTGCTGGTTTTTCTGATCTCTCTAACCGCAATATTTAAAGTCCTTTCATCCGAACCTTCAAAGTATGAGGGGAAGATGGTCCGTAAAATCGAGTTCGAAGGGCTTAAGAATGTTGATGAAGAAGATGTTAAGGAAATAATGCTCACTACCGAGGGGTATCCTCTAAAAGCAGCAGAGGTAAGAGAAGACATTAAAAATATTTTTGCTCTTGGCCAGTTTGAAAATGTGAATGTCAAGATTGATGATTTTTCAGACGGAGTAAAGCTGAAAGTTATTCTGGAAGAGAGGCCGGTAGTAGAAAAAATTGAATTTAAAGGTAACGAAGAGCTGATTGAAACAGACCTGATTGAAGCCATGAAGCTGAAGGAGGGTGATGTTTACAGAAAGGATTTCCTTGAAAACAGCATAAAGTCTATAAGAGAGAAGTATGAAAAAGACGGTTATTTTAACGCTTATGTTACCTATAAGGTTAAAGATGGAGAGGATGAGAATACAGTTTTAATTGATATTATAATAGATGAAGGTGAGGAGATCAAAGTGAAAAAAGTAGCTATTCTTGGAGCTACGAAGATTTACGTAAAAGATCTGCAGGGCCTTATGGAGACAAAAGAAGACACAATTTTTCAGGACGGGGCTTACAAGAAAGAGGTTTTCGAAGAAGATAAGAGAAAGATAATCGGTTACTACCAGCAGGAAGGTTATCTGGATGCACAGATAGTTGAAGAAAAGGCTGATTATGAATGGACCAATCCTCTCGAGATGGGTGAACGCTGTGTTTACCTTGTTCTGAAATTAAGTGAAGGCGACAGATATTATTTTGACGGTGCATATGATCTTAAAATAGGCAATGGCAAAAGCAATGTCCTTACTGATAAAGAAATTGAAAAATTAAAAAAATCATTTCTTCTTCAGGAACAGGGTGAACTCTTTGATAATACAAAATTTCTTAACGATAGACAGTCCATCAGTTTTCTTTATGCGTCAAAGGGATATATTTTTGCACGGGTAGTTCCTAATAAGACTATAACTGAACGTGAAGTAGATGTAGATGGAGTTAAGGAAAAAAGAAAGTTTGTTAAAGTCGATTTTGCAATTGATGAAGGAAAAAAGGCATATATAGAGTCGATAATTATAAAAGGGAATAAAAAAACTAAAGATAAAGTTATAAGAAGAGAGCTTGCGGTTAAAGAAGGTGAGCTTTTTGATTCTGAAAAAATGCAGGTTTCGCGAGAGACAATTTATAATCTCGGTTATTTTAAAGAGGTAAATTTCGATGTAAGGCCTGGAACGCGCGACGGTTATATGAATCTGATAGTTGATGTTGAGGAGCAGCCTTCGGGAACAATATCTCTGGGTGGAGGCTACGGGTCAACATCGGGCTTTTCGATTTTTGCGGATATAAAAGAAAATAATTTTATGGGTAACGGACAGACTGTAGGTGTTAAATTCGAATACGGCCCTGAAAAAACATCAGTAACTCTCAGTTTTCAGGAGAGATGGCTATTCGATTATCCTGTTGGATTCAACAGTTCTGTTTTTTACTACATTTATCAGTATGACACCAGTTCAATTTTCCCTGAATCTGATAATACATCGAATTACAAAAAGAAGGGGCTTGGATACTCACTTGGTTTGAGCTACAGATTCTGGTATTACTGGGTTACCGGTGCAACATGGATTCACACATTTAAAACATATTTTGATCCATCAGGTAACAGCCCTGATGAGGTATTCTTATCCGTTGACAGGGGAAAACAGAGTAAGCGGACAATGAAATTTTATGTTTACCGGGATTCAAAGGATAACTATCTTAATCCGACAAAGGGATACAGAACTGGAATTTCCGCAGCATTTACAGGTGGTTCTGTATTGAGAGGAGATGATCATTTCACTCAGTACTCTCCGGAATTTTATCTGTATTATTCGCCATTTCATATACCTTTTCTAAAAACTCACCCTACTGTTATTGAGTTAAGAGCAAGCGGTGATTTTATTACACCCCCAATCGGTAAAAGCTGGGTAGCGAATCATAGTCCATATGAAGAAAATGAATGGCTTGAGTCCGAAGACCGGCTCGACATTGGCGGTCCGGAAACTGTGAGAGGATGGGATTATAACGACTCGTCCATGCCCGAATCGTGGAGATATGTAGGTTTATATCACAGAATTTTATATGGAGCTGAATACCGTGTTCCCCTCCATCCCCAGATGCTATGGCTTGCTTTCTTTTTTGATGCGGGTTCCCTGTGGTCTGATAAATTCTGGGAGGAACAATTAAGCGATACTTATAAGGATTATGTGAATACTGATCTTGCATCAGGCAAGCTAAGAAGGATAGACCAGATAACCGACGGCAACCTTCTTCCGTATTTTATTTATTCCTACGGTATGGGAATTAAAGTGCAGGTGCCGATGATGCCGCTCCGGTTCTGGTTCGGGAAAAAAATGATTTATGATGACGGGTTTAAAACTATCAGCGGTTATAATTTTCAGTTTTCTATAGGGGATATAAGGTTCTGATGAAATGGCAGCCGGAAATATTTGTTTTTATTCTCGCGTTTATAGTAATCTCATGTTCAACCGGAAATAATAATACCGGTAATGATTATGTTATAAGGTATATAAATCTGAATTCGATATACGAATATGTTTATAATAACAGCAACGAAGCTCAGGAAATTAAAAGAAAAACAGATTCACTCAATAAAAAAATAAATGAAATAGAAAATTCTGAAGTAACCGTGTCAAAAACAGAATTGGCTTATTATAAAAGTGAAATCAATAAACTGAATGAACAGGAAAAAAAGCTTAAAATCGAGTTTTATTCCAGGATTAAAACAGCTGTTAACAGTATAGCTGCCAGGCATAATACAGACTTCATCCTCAACTCCGGAGATGGAGTAATTTACTCCAGGCCTGTATATGATCTTACAAATGAAGTGATAAAAGAATTAAAAAGCCTCAATGACAGAACATCGCCTGTTTATAAATAGCGAATCAATGCCGGAGACTTTTTAATGGACAAATGCTCTCTGGCCATGTAAAGGATATAGTAAATTTGACTGACCTATAGTTTAATAAAAATCCGGGTGTTATGAAAAAAATATATTCAATACTACTAATGATTTTAATGCTGAATTCATGTGGTGATGCAAAAATGGAATCACTTAAGAAAGTCCTTTCAACTTCCCGCGGCGGATATGCGCTTGTAATAATCAAAAAGAAATTTACGCTCGAAGTTTACAACTCAAGTTATGAAAAAGTTAATTCATATAAAATAGGCCTTGCACATAATCCTGATATGAAGCCGAAACTCTACGAAGGCGACGACAGGACTCCTGAAGGAATCTATCAGATCAATGAAATATTAAGCATGGATGCAGGAAAAGAGACTGAATCATACAGAAAACTTCTGAACATGAATAAGGTTTATTTTAAAAAATCAAAGGGGTATCATAAATACGGGCAGCCGGAGGCTGATCTTGGAGACAATGCTTATGGCCCAAGGTATTTCGGCATCAATTACCCGAATGAAACAGATTTAAAAAATTACAGGGCCGCATATGAAAAAGGGGAGATTCCGGCTGTTAATGGTACCCCGATCGATATCGGTTACGGGATAGCCATTCACGGAAATAATGATGAAGATTCAATCGGGCATCTCTGCTCCAGCGGTTGTATAAGGATGTACAACAGGGATGTGATTGATCTTGAGAAATATATAATGCTTTCTACACCTGTAATTATTATGCATGAATAGCTTGCCGGCGGTCCTTAACAGGTGATTTTTTAATGGATTTCGTTCCTTAAACCGCAAATAATTATAGTAATGCATTTGTAATTGTCTTAAATTAATAAGTTGACATAACCACCTTGTTATTAAGTATTGAAAATACTCAAAGAATTTATAATATAGGATGTGGAATATGTTTGGAGTAGCTTACGCACAGGGGCAGGGCGCAGCCGGATCAAGTAGTTGGATGAGTTTTGTTCCAATAGTGCTTATGATTGTTATTTTTTATTTTCTTCTGATCAGACCCCAGCAGAAAAAAGAGAAGCAGCGTGTGGCTATGATTAATAGCTTAAAAAATGGTGATAAAGTTATTACGGTAAGCGGAATTTATGGTGTTGTTACAGGTATCAAGGATGACATCATTACTGTTAAAGTAGCATCCAATACCAATATTGAGTTTGCAAAAAGCGCAATCCAAGCCAAAATTTCCTGAAGAACAGGTGTGAAGAATATATTATGAAGTTGTTAAAAGTATTAACAATAGTATTATTTTCACTGTTTTTTTCCTTTTCTGTTTCGTTTACTCAGGAAAATAATACAACAGATACCGTAGTAAATAATCTTAAACAGGAAAGCAATATCGGTACTGTACCAGCTGCAGAAACAGTAAAAACTGTTACCGAAGAGATTAAAACCGAAACTGTACCGGCAGAAAAGAAAAAAATTCCTGCAAGTGAAAATAAGTCAGGAGTGCAGAAAACAGTCAGCAAAAAAAATCCTGAAAAAAAATCCGTTTCCGAAACCGTAGAAGTTAAGGAAGAGAATATAATCCCGGTTAAGATAGATGGTGATCTTCTTCTGATAAATGAAGGTAATTTTAAATATAGAAGAATTCCTGATATCAAACTGATCGAAATAAAACCTGAGGCTGCTGATACTGGATCTCAGGTTGCCGCAGTACCGGAAAACGGGCAGAATGCATCTACCGGGTTTCTGGGTTTGAGTAAAACAGCATCTGACGTCATTGTTAAAGGCGGGGTACTTCTGCTAATCCTTTTTATTTTTGTTTTATACAAATCAAGAATGTCCGGCCCGGGCAAGAAAAGTTCAAAAAAAAGAAATGTTTTAAATAGTTACAGGAAATAATATTTCATAGAGGCTATAGATGACTAAAGGAATGGTATATAAGAGTATTTTTATATTACTGCTGATTACTTTTTCTGTACTCCTTATTCTTCCTACCGTGGGTACAAAGAAAATGGAAATCAGGCTGACTGATTCAGTAACAGCTCAGGATATTGAAACAATAAATAAGCGTTTTTCATCAGGAAGTTACAAGCTGGAGATGAATGATAAAATAATTATTGTTTCAGGAACAAATATAACAGATGCAATAATGAATGAAGTAAAAATCTATACCGGCGTTGCTGACGTAAAATTATTGAAGCACTGGGTAGAAACATATTTTCTCGCAAAAAAAATCAACCTCGGACTGGATCTACAGGGAGGAATGTACCTTGTGCTTCAGGCGAATTTCGAAGGTATCCAGGCTAAACTTGGCAGAGAGCTTACAGAAAAAGATAAAAATGAAATTACTCAGCAGGCTCTTGAACTTCTGAGAAACAGGATAGATAAATTCGGTGTATCTGAACCGTCAATAAGACCGAGAGGGAATGATGCTATCGAAATACAGCTTCCCGGCGTTAAAGATCCGTCAGGCGTTAAAAAAGCAATTGGTACAACAGGAAGTCTTGAGTATAGACTCGTTGATGATAAATATACCGCTATGGCATCTGCCTGGTTTGCTCAGAATTACAAAGATAAAAAGCTCCCTGAAAGTCAGGATGAATACAAGGGAATACTTTTAGAAATCTCAAAGGCGATTTCACTTCCTGATACACTGGAAACGTTATTCTTTTATAATCGTAATAAAGACACCGGTGCAGTAGTTCCGGAATATCCGATCGTTCTGCAGAAAGAAATATCTTTAAATGGAACGGACATCCAGGAAGCGACAGTTGACAGAGATGAATATGGCCAGGTAGTCGTTGTTTTTAAAACAACTGCCGATGGAGCAGCGAAATTTGCCAAAGCTACTTCTGAACCGAATCATGGCAAGAAACTGGCAATCGTTCTTGATAATAAAGTCAGGAATGCTCCAAACATAAAGGAGACTATAGCTTCCGGTAGTGGTAATATAAGCGGCGGATTTGCTTATGAAGAAGCTCTTACACTTGCAAGGATTATCAAAGAAGGAGCTCTTCCTGTAGATCTGAGAATAGTTGAAGAAAGAACTGTCGGGCCATCTCTCGGACAGGATTCAATCGAATCGGGTGTAAAGGCATTCGCGGTTGGTATAATCGGAATTATGGTATTCGCGATCGGTTACTACAGAATGGGAGGAGTGTTTGCTAATTTAGGTTTAATCCTGAATATGATTTTCACAGTTGCTATTCTTTCTCTTCTGGGATTTACTCTTACAGTTCCCGGTATAGCAGGTTTTCTTCTTTCTGTAGCGATGGCTGTTGACGCTAATGTCATCATATATGAACGGATAAAAGAGGAACTTAAAAAAGGTAAATCTATAAGGATTGCCATTGAAAACGGTTTTGACCGTGCTTTCTGGACAATATTTGATTCAAACCTTACTACTATACTCGCTGCGTTTATCCTTTTTCAGTATGGTACAGGTCCGATCAAGGGATTTGCCGTAACACTTTTTGTTGGAATTATCGTAAGTATGTTCGTGGCGTTATATCTTACACGATTTGTTTACGAATTACTGGCACTCAACAAAAAGATGAAGAAACTGAGTATATAAGGAGAGAATTTTGGAAAAGACTATTAAGTTTCTTAAATATAAGTATATAGCCATTGGAGGTTACTGGGCAGTGGTTATTATGCTCCTTGCCGGTACTTTTATTAATGGAGGATTTAATTATGGTATCGACTTTGCCGGTGGTTATAAAATAATAGCTAAGTTTCAGGACAGTTCGGTAAGCGAAGGTGTAATCAGAAAAGCATTAAATGATTTCAATCCGACTGTTCAGAAAATCGGGGAAGAATCAAAAAATCAGTATATTATTACGACAAAGCTTGAAAATACCGCAGTCGCTTCGTCAAAGGATTCTGCTGATCAGACTTCAAATTCAAAATATGATATGCTTAAAAAGACTCTGAATGAAAAATTTACTGGTGTCTCTATTCAAAGTGAAGAAACAGTAGGGCCGGCAATCGGAGATTATCTGAGAAAATCAGCATGGAAACTGACATTTATGGCGGTTCTTCTAATGTCCATTTATCTCGCTTTCAGATTTGAAGTAAAGTATGCCGTCGGAGGTATGATTTCATTATTTCATGATATGATCATGTCTGTCGCATTCTGCGGTATAATGGGAATTGAAATAAATGTTCAGATACTTGCAGCGCTATTGACGCTATATGGTTACTCAATAAACGATACCATTGTAATTTTTGACCGGATTAGAGAAACAGACCAGCTCCGCGCAAAAACAACTTTTGAGGATGTTATAAACAAAGCTATCACTCAGACACTGACCCGAACACTCCTCACCGGTGTAACAACCCTTTTTGCTGTTTTAGTTCTTTTCCTGATTGGCGGAGAGGCTCTGCATGAATTTTCACTTGTTCTCCTGTTTGGTATAATTGCGGGAACATTTTCTTCTATCTATATAGCATCTCCAATAACACTCTGGTGGGAAAAATGGAGAGCAGCAAAGTAAAAAAATATTTTCCCGGATTATTAATGATCCGGGAAATAGTTTAATAAATTGAAACATTTTAAAATATTTTTTTTAGTCATATTTGTAACTACTCATACAATGGTGTTTGCTGAAGAATCATCATTGTATGATGATTTTACCGCGGAAAAAATTTCATCGTTTGTCTGTTCTCTTACTGAAAAAGGGGAGTATTACCGGGCATATGTCGAACTCCTAAGGCTTAATTCATTTTATCCTTCATTTATTGACACTTCTGTTTATGGAATTACTTCAAATTATCTGTTTTATAAAAGTAAGAGGTATAATGATCTGCTAGGTCTTGATTCTTCAGGAATAAGTGATAATTTATATATACCTTTTTCATTATTCCGGATTGATAGTTTAATCAGGCTGGATAAAAAAAAAGATGCTGAATCTGAACTGATAAGTTTATATGGAAGATCGGATTCGGGAACATATTCTGATTATTTAAAAAAAAGGGCAGTATACTTATCGATTTTAAATAAGAAGAATAGTAAAATCGATTTTTATAATAAATTTACCGGTTATGAAGAATTGTCTGTGTATTCAGATAGTATATATAAACAGCAGAAGAATCCGTTTATCGGGGCGCTGGCAGGATTAATCCCCGGAATGGGATATGTTTATGCGGGAGAACGCGGCACCGGGATTGTATCCATGATTGTGGTTGGGGCCGGTTCAGCTGTTACATACGCATCATACAGCAATGGGCTTGATTCACTTGCGATTGTCACCGGCGTAATTACTTTCTTTTTTTATGGGGGAAGTATTGCAGGAGGGTATATGCAGACAGTGAAGTATAACGATCGCCTGATGGAAACTCTTGAAATGAGAGTAAACAGGGAATTAATGCCTGAAAGAGATCTGGAAGAAATTTATTTTAAATTCGGGTTAAACTCTAATGATTGTAAATGATTTATATATGAAACGGGCTTGTGAAATTGCTTTTTCCAGAATTGGCAGAACGTCACCTAATCCTGCTGTCGGAGCTGTTATTGTCAAAGATGGCAGCATTATTGGTGAGGGGGGAACTGGTGCATGCGGATGTGATCACGCTGAAGTTACTGCGATAAAGGATGCCAGGGCAAGAGGCTGCGACACTGCAGGTGCAGAGATATTTGTTTCACTTGAACCATGCAGCCATTACGGCAAAACTCCGCCATGTACGGAAGCTATCATAAATTGCGGGATACGTAAAGTTTATACACCTCTGCTTGATCCTAATCCGATTGTTTCAGGGAGCGGCATAAAAAAACTCGTATCGGCGGGGATAGAAGTAAACATAATGCACGATCATTTCCGTGCAGCTTCAGAACTTATTCGAAATTTTAAAAAATATATTCTTCGCGGTCAGCCTTTTATTATTAATAAATGTGCCATAACTTTGGACGGCAAAATTGCATCTTCTTCCGGTGATTCAAAATGGATATCCAATGAATATACAAGGCTGCTTGTGCATAAGCTTCGATCAAAAGTTGATGCTGTAATAATTGGAAGTAATACGCTTATGATGGATAACCCGATGCTGAATGTCAGGATAGGTGACTTTAATGATGATATAAAAAGTGTATTAACAGCAACTTCCGGAATGATTAACGGCAAAGACAATTTTTTTCTTGCAGAACTGCTGAAAGCGGAGATAAATGATTACAATGATCCTT
>Ga0116171_10002567_pt1 | contig 17191 bp, 7 predicted proteins | sample AD_JPNHW2_MetaG_FD_89798 | JGI IMG/M metagenome (GOLD analysis project Ga0116171, IMG submission 89798) | Active sludge microbial communities of municipal wastewater-treating anaerobic digesters from Japan - AD_JPNHW2_MetaG | ecosystem: Engineered > Bioreactor > Anaerobic > Digestate | place... | reverse complement strand
ATTCCTGCAAACAGGGGCATCAGGACTGTTAATGAGAACCGACTCTTCTTCTCGACGATGCCTTTTGCGGATTTCTTTGTTTCACGGGCGGCATATGAATCGGTTGAGCACCTCGGACCATCATTAAGTTATGAAGCGGAGATGATCAATCTTATTGACCCGGAGGCGGCATCCGTGGGATCGAGCTACGGATTCGCGTTCAACAAAACGGAACCAGTTACAAGATACCTGCCTCATGTTGTGTTTGAGAACTTTCTCCCATGGGAAATCAAACAAAAACTCTCAGAAAAAATTCTTAAAAAAAACACTATGTCATGGTGCAACATTATTGAGAGTAACAGGATACTTATTGATGCGGTAGATACTGTGAGAGAACTTTCTCTTCCTTTGAATATGGATCTTTTATCCAGGAGAAAGGAAATCGGCCCATTGGTATTTGCAATGGGGTATTTATTAAATACGTTTAAAGACAAAATTAAATAGACTATGAGCGCTGTCGGGATTGCAAAAAGAAGCATTGCTTGTTTTTTTAATTTTCGGGTACGTATGATTCTGCATAAAAAGGTAAAAGCAATTGAACGGCTTCAAACCAGAAAATATGCATGGCAGAATCCTTCACCTGAAATCCTTTCATCTTATCGGAAGCTCTGGGAAAAAACAGGCTATAAAGCAGATCCTGCCTGGCTTAAGATGTATGGTAATATAAGTGGTAACTGGGACCACAGGTATATTCCGGAAACACTTTATTATATTGTAGCTGAACCATGTCTGAACAACAAGTCTTTTTCCAAGTGTTTCTCAGATAAGAATCTTTCATCATTGTTCATTGGCGAATTTGAATTGCCTTGTATTCTGGCCTCTAATATTGAAGGGGTGTATTACGATGAAGGCTTTAACATTAATGATTTTCAGCATATAAAAGAGCAGATTTTTTCACAGAAGGAGTTTATCATTAAACCTGCAACGGATTCAGGGGGAGGCAAGGATGTTACTTTATGGAAGACAGAAGGAGAAAAACTCATCTCTTCAAAGGGAGAGGTTCTGACATTTCCCGGGCTGTTGGAAAAATACAGGAAGAACTTTGTTATACAAAAAGTTATTGATCAACATCCTTTCTATAAACAATTTAACGACTCATCGGTAAATACCTTAAGGGTGTTTACATACCGTTCTCCTGTTACTGAGGAAGTGCATTTACTTCATTATATACTGAGGGTTGGAGCTCCCGGAATGGTTACAGACAACCAGGCTTCAGGTGGTTTTGCGTGTGGTGTGACAAAAGACGGGAAACTCTCAGGTGTAGCGGTTGATAAAAAGGGGAACAGATACAATTCAATAAATGGTATCGTGCTTGATAAAAACCTCAGGCTTGAGTTTTTTGATGAAATATCTGACACCGTTAAGAGAGCAGCCCGGAAATTCTATTATTCAAGATTGCTCGGATTTGATATATGTGTGGATAAGGACGGAAAGATCATCATTATTGAGGTTAACAATCAGAATAACGAGATCAACTTTTATCAGATGACTGAAGGGCCTTTGTTTGGTGAGTATACCGGGGAGGTTGTAGATTGGTGCGCCAAGAACAGACGCACCTTTATGATTGATTATGAGATATAGTTTCTTTTGATGATAAAGGTACATATATGAAAGTATTGTTTGTATCGGCAGGGACAAGAGCCGGTACTCCGGCTGAGGTGGTAAAGAACCAGGGAGAGGCATTGGCAGGTGCAGGTGTTGAACTGAAACACTTCTGCATTGGAAGGGGCGGTTTGTGGGGTTATCTAAGGGCACTTCCAAGACTACGCCGGGAGTTAAAGCTTTTCAGGCCCGATGTTGTTCATGCTCACTACTCTTTATCAGCATTCATTGCAGCAATGTCAGGGTTCAGACCAGTGGTTGCTTCAATTATGGGAAGCGAAACAAACGGATCCTCAGTTCACCGGCTATTGATAAGGTTATTTATAAGATTTTTCTGGACAGAGACCATTGTCAAAACAAACGCTATGGCATTGCAACTCAGAAAGGCTGATGTGCATATTATCCCTAATGGGGTAAACACAGACAGGTTCAGACCGATGCAAAGAGAAGATGCCATTGCAAAGACATCACTTGACAGGAGAAAGACAAACATTATTTTTGTTTCAAACCCTGATCGGTTGGAGAAGAACTGGCAACTGGCGGCTAAAGCAGTTTCTTCTTTAAACGATGAGAGTGTACAGCTCACGGCTGTTTTTAACATAAACAATTCAGATCTTGTTTATTATTATAATGCAGCAAATGTCCTTTTGCTTACATCTAAATGGGAAGGATCACCAAATGTTATAAAAGAAGCGATGGCTTGTAACTGCCCGGTTGTTTCAACTGATGTGGGAGATGTAAGTTCGATTTTAAAGGATACGGAAGGCACGTACATAACATCATTTGATTATAAGGATATTGCAGAGAAATTATCTGAAGCGGTTAGGTTCACCAAAACAAAGGGCAGAACTAACGGACGGGAGAGAATAATTGCAAAAGGGCTGGATTCCAAATCGGTTTCAGAGAAACTGATTAACGTTTATATGTCAGTGATAAAATAAAAAGACAATTTTAATCAATAGCTTTGAACCAGAATTGTATTGACTTGTAATGAAGCCCGGTGAAAAAATAGTTCTGGATGCAGCTCTTGTTGGAGAGGACAAATGGTCTCAGTTTGTCAACCAGCATCAGAACGGGAACATCTTTCACTCACCGGTTCTGGTATCTTTTTATGAAAATGTACCATTTTACATGCCGGTTACAATTTTTTATCTGGATACGAATGGTGAAATTTTAGGGCTCATCGTATCATATATTTTGAGAGAGAGTGATGGTTTGTTAGGTTCTTTTTCATCCCGGGCTATTGTATGGGGCGGACCTCTCATTAAAAACGGCCATGAAGAGATACTCAGTGAGTTACTGGTGGTATTGAAGAGTTGTCTGAAAAGGAAGGTGAGCTATATCCAGATCCGCAATCTCTTTAGTACATCAGAAATCAAAAATGCAATTACCAGTGAAGGCTTTGTTTTTGAAGAACACCTCAACATATTGTTTACACTTAAGAAACCACTGGAATCTTTATGGAAAGATGTTCATCCCACAAGGAGAAAACAGATAAACAGAGCAGTTAAAAAGGGGGTTGTAATAAAGGTTGCCGACAAGCTGGATAGTGATGAATTACAGCAATGTTATGAGATTTTAGAACAGGTTTATCATAACGCAAAACTTCCATTTCCGGAAAAATCTTTTTTTGAAAAGGCAGCAGGAATGATTTCCGGAGATGGTGAATTTAAAGCCATAATTGCCTACTGGAATAATGAAATTATAGGCTTCCGTTTTTTTCTCCTTTTCAAAGGTCTTATATATGACTGGTATGCCGGGAGCAATCCCGCGCATTACGATAAATACCCAAATGATATACTGCCATGGGCTTTGATTAAATGGGGGCATGAGCATGGATGTCACACTTTTGACTTTGGCGGAGCAGGGAATCCTAAAAGAAAATATGGGGTAAGAGATTATAAGCTGAAGTTTGGAGGCGATACGGTTAATTTCGGAAGATACCTTTTTGTTTGTAAACCCTTAATCTACTATCCGGCAAAGCTTGCCTTTACAATATTGAAAAAGAAATAGTATGAATATACTTATTGATATAGGACATCCGGCGCATGTCCATCTTTACAGGAACTTTATAAGGATAATGCAATTGCGTGGTCATAAAGTTACAGTAACCGTAAAAAACCTCAAGTCAGCCATTGACCTCCTTGAAGGATATGGCATTCCATATATTGTCCTGCCCTCAAAAGGGGACACTATAATCGGGAAATTTTTCAGGCAGATATTATTCAATTTCATCGTCATTTCATTGATTTATAAGAACAAGATAAAAATCGGTCTTGGTTCTTCAATTACCATTGCACAGGTCTCAAGGCTGACAAGGATGAAATCAATCATTTTTGATGATGATGATGACGAAGTGCAGCCGCTTTTTGTAAAATATGCCCATCCATATGCTGATCTGATAGTTTCCCCCGATGCTTTAAAGGGGAAACGAAAAAGGACAGACACTTTGTATTATGCAGGGTACCACGAGCTTGCGTACCTTCATCCTGCCACTTTTACTCCTGACCCAACTGTCCCTGCAAAACTGGGATTGAAGGAGGGTGAAAGGTATTTTATCCTGCGCTTTAACAGCTTCAAGGCACATCACGATATTAATGAGACAGGATTATCTCATTCTCAAAAAACAGAATTAGTAAGGTTCTTTGAAAAGCATGGACGGGTGTTTATTTCTACAGAAGGAGAAACGGACCACGAGTTCATTGACAGACGGCTTAATATTTCGCCGATGGATATCCATTCGCTGATATACTATGCATATATGTTTATTGGTGATAGCCAGACCATGACCACTGAGGCTTCAGTTTTAGGGACTCCTGCATTGAGATGTAACACTTTTGCAGGACGAATTGCAAGTATGGACGAGATGGAGAAAAAGTACGGATTGACATACTCTTTCCTCCCGAAAAATTTTCAGGAACTGATAATAAAAGCAGAAGAGCTTATTAATATGCCTGACTTGAAAACTGAATGGGGGAAACGAAGGGATGCAATGTTAAAAGATAAGATCGATGTCACTTCGTTCATGGTAGATCTTGTTGAGAATTTTCCAACGAAAAAGGTTATAACAGACGGGAAAGATTCTCATAAATGAAAGGGGATAAACAAACAGGTCATCTTAAGTGGACTCTTACACAGATGGTCATGGCAATTCAGTTTTAATGTATTTAAACTTGCCATTTTCTTCGGAGGGGATGAATGGTACCTGTGTTATTGTAAAGTTGTCAAAAAATATCTGCAGAGAAGACCTCAGCCTCTCTAAAGCTGAAGAAGGGATCCCGTTGGTTGTTTCCAGTAAAAAGTCCACTGATCCGTTTTTATGTTGAAAAACCTGGAAACGGTTTATCATTTTGGTGGTTATATCTACCTCGTAGAACAGGTTCGAAAAGAACACGCCATTTGCTTTGGATCCGTCTTTAAGTGTTATTACGTCAAAGGTTCTTCCATCAATATGGCTCATTAAATGCGATTTTACTCCACAGGTGCATTCCCCGGAATACAATGATGCAATATCCCCGTTATCATACCTTATAATTGGCATAATATAGTTATCGAGTGCTGTAACCACTACTCTTCCAGGTGCGTCAATAAGAGTGTTACCATTAATGTCAAGACACTCAACAATTACATGTTCCTCATTGACATGCAACCCTTTATGCGCAGGGCACTCATATGCAATTGCAGATGCTTCGCCGGAGCCATACTGGTCATATACCGGAACCTTAAAGGTATTTTGAAGCAGCTCTCTGTGAAACGGCAGTATTGTCTCTGATGTACCGCAGACAGCCTTTAGATTTTTATTTGGTGGAAGGTTGTTGTCTTTCATATACCCGGCAAGCATAATAAGTGCTGAAAAGTATCCTTTTAATAAAACCGGGTCTGTTTTTATCACTTTTTGATAGTAGGAATCTATATTCCTGTTGCTCATTGAAAAAGCATCAAGTACTATATTGTTTTCCAGTCTGGTGGACAAATAATCCTGTATCCTGTTCTTGAGTGGTATTTTAATTACACGTCCTGTACCCCAGAGAGTCAGGACCTTCTCTTCTTTTCTTATACCCAGCCAGCTATACCATCTGTAATATGAGGCCCATGCAAAGGAACGATCGTTGGTGTCTTTAAATATTTCCAATGGGGCTCCGGTAGTTCCGCCTGTCTTTCCTACCTTAATATTATTCATGGAGATGTTTTCCGCTAAAAGCCGTTTCTGATTCTCTCTGGCAATTTCTTTAGTAAGTACCGGTATTTTTTTTATGTCATCAAGGCTTTTAATATCGGTTGGGTGGATATCATTTTTAGTAAACAGATCCCTGTAATATGGAACATTGTTATATGCATGATCAATCAACCTCTGAAGCTTTAATAACCGGTATTGATGCATCTCATCCTCAGACCAGAACTGGCTCTCCATCAGTGATTTGAGAACAGTAACTATTTGTGTTCTTTTTACTTTGTCGTGAATGAAAAAGCCCAGTCTGGCAATATTTTCCCCTTTACTCATTTGTTCTGTTATTTTCGATCAAATGGTTTTATCTTAGCAATATAATCGGATAAGACAAAGTTATAATTTTTGAGTTATTAGAGTTTCAGGCAGAAAATGGATTTCACTCTTGATATTTACAGATCACTATTGATTGCATTGAATAGTCGTGGATATGAATTCAGGGGCTTTGAGGCATTCAATGCCGAAGAAACGGGACGGATAGTTGTTCTCCGGCACGATGTTGACCGTCTTCCACAGAACGCTCTTAAAATGGCCAGGATTGAAAAGGAGCTAAGCGCGAAAGCCAGCTATCATTTCAGGACAGGCAAATCGGGTTTTGACAGATTGGTTATCAAGGAAATAGCTGACATGGGGCATGAGATAGGCTATCACTATGAAGATTTGAGTCATGCTGCAAGAAAACTAAGCAAGAGAGCAAAATCAGGGAATAAGCTCTTCGAAAAAGCTTACAGCATGTTTGCTGATAATCTGAGGAGCCTGAAAGCAATATATCCGGTAAGAGTCATTTCGATGCATGGCAGTCCGTTATCGATTTACGACAACCGTAAACTATGGAAATATTACAGTTACAGGGAGTTTGGTGTTGTGTGTGAGCCATACTTTGATATTAATCTGAGTAAAGTGCTATATCTGACCGATACCGGACGAAGATGGAACAGCGATAGAGCCAATCTCAGGGACAGGGCTTTTCCCGGTGCCGACGGGTTCCATGCAGGCAAGGCATTCTACGATGGCTGGTGTGTTAAACCTGCAGAAGGAAGTGCAATGAACATGACTCAGCATGCCAAAGCTTTACAGGCTTCATACAAATTCAGTTCCACCGAAACGTTAATCAGGAATATTTATCTGGGAACGATACCTGATAAGATTATTATAAGCACTCACCCACAGAGATGGAACAATGGTGGTCTTCCATGGCTAAAAGAGCTGGTGATGCAAAACATTAAAAACTCACTTAAAGTGGTTCTGTCACTCTCAAGGGCAAAATTGTGGGGAGAATAATTCTGTTACTATCTTTTTATCACCGTTGTTACACTAATACCATTTTTACCTGTCAGTCTTAGAAGGTAAGGACCATCGGGCAGCTTTGGGATACTCAGTGTCACCTCGGTCTGGCCGGTTATCCGCTGCGATGTGACCAACTTGCCACTAATGGTGCACAGGGAAACGGTGTTATAACTGTTATCCTCTGTTGTAAACCGGATTTTTATTTCGGACTTAAATGGTATTGGGTAAATGATATAACCCTTGTCGGGTGGTTTGCATCCATGAACAGGAGGCCTGGGATTCTCGTTACACCTGCAACAGATAGAATTATCTGACGATCCCGGGCATTTGCCAAGTACATCTCCATGATCAAGATGAGCCTTAACAGCGCTTGTGGAGACACAAATCTCGTGTCCTTTATGGCAGAGAACAACTTTTTTGCCTGGTATAAGTGAGTAATAATAGATGTGTTTGTTTGTGAATTTCCATTCATTATTTATCCATTCTCTGGTAAGCAGCTCATGGACATCACCATAAATATCGTAGACATATGTCTGGTAGTTGACATTAACCAGTAAAACTGACTTAAGCTCGGGCACATACTTCAGCTGTTGAAAAATGCGATATGACAGTCTACCGTTCTCGCTATAGAAATAGCTGGTTTTCCAGAATACCAGCCCTGATGAAATATATTGTCCGTAGAGAACAGAGAGGTTCCCCACTGAGTCATACACATAATAGTGATGAGAGATGTCGTTCCATACCCCATTGGCATCTTTTACTTTACGGAGATAGCTGGATTTTCGTCCCTCTTCATAAGAATAAAAGTGCTGTTGATAAGCTTCCCATGCATTATTTGCATCTTTCCTGTTGAAGATCTCCTGGGTGAGGTTATTATCTTCATCGAAATAGGAGTCGGTGCGTGATACGTCGGCCCATTGTTCGTTTTTCCACTCCTGGTAAAGATATGTTTCAAGGTTCCCTGACGTGTTATAACTATAAATCTGATAATATGCCTGGGTTCTGAGCGGAAGATTGATTCTTTCGGCATTGAGCTGCTTTCCGTTATCATCAACCGTATATTTTATTACATAAGCAGGAGTAAACGAGCTGTCAACGGGGTTCAGTATATAATTTACAAGAGAATCCAGTTTTTGAACCCTGATATCGCATTTGCATTTTTCACTATCGTCAGGTCTCTGGCATTTCTCCATCTGTGCAGCTGCAGATAAGGAGACCAGGGACAGGAAGAGGAATGGCAATATAAGATTCTTATTCATAGGAAGATGATTTAATAAATTACGGTATAAAAATAAACCCTTAAAGGGTTATTTTGTTCAAAAAGGGAGGTTTTATTTAGATCTGACTTTCATGATTGAAAGAGAAGTGAAAGAATCTGTTTATTTCAAAAATCCGCATGCAACCATTTTATGATAAATAAAGTCTTAAATTTACTGTGTTGTATCTGATAAGACAGGAGTCTTTTTTTGTTGCAAACTAACCTACTGCAAGATGAAGCTCAGAACATTTGTTACGGTATTGTCACTGGCTTTTTCATTTGGGATAGCCCAGAGCCAGCCAAACTGGTCAACAACACCCACTATTACCTCGGTTGGGGCATTAAATGTAACTGTGAATTTTGGAATAGATGTCTCAGGGACAGTTTATATAATTGTTTTTAATTCAAATGTTACAACCGCTCTAACCTCCAACTATGTAAGGAACAATGCAATCTCTGGACCGTCAGGTGGGCTTGTTGCCACAGCCGTTATTACAGTAACAGCCGGTCAGGCAACCATGACTTTATCGCAGTATTTTGACTTGTTTAATGTTAGCAGGATGCATGCCATGTATCTTGTTGCAGCAAATTCATCAGGTACGTTACAGGCTTCACCCGTAAGGCTGGGTTTCACCACCCTGGCTTGTCCGTCAATGAAACTAACAACCTATTTTGGTAACCTGGGAGAATGCGTAAACAATGGTTCAGTAGGTATGTATTCCCCGTCGCCTATTCCGACGGTTCCTACCGGTGTGTTAAAGGGAACGGTATGGACTGTTGACTGGGGTGATGGAAATACATGGAGCTATACATCCACTGCTGACGGTGATATTCCTTCGGCAACACATAACTTTACCACCATTACAGATTGTAATTATGTTGGTACCTGGACGGTTCAGAATCCCTGCGGGGAGTTTCTGAACGGCTCATCTGTCTTTGTGGTGCACGGACGTGAGATACCCACTGATGGTGACGGAGATATTCAGATGCAGGAAACCGTTACCGGTGATGTGGATATTACTTATGTGTGTGAAGGGGCTCAGCATATAATTTTTCTCAGGGATATTACTACCTGGAACTGTCAGGATCCCACCGTACCGCCGCCATTGACGGCCAAGCCAAACACCTCAAACAGGAACTTCCAGTTTGTTTACGGCGAGACCCCGGCAGGAGCCATAATGAACACTATAACAGGTGATGTTTACATTGGTGGTTCAAATATTGCTAACTCCAGTGATGGTTATATAGGCCCTGTTCTTGGCCCATATGCCCCTCCCAATCCTAACGTACTGACCGATGCTATAACTATCCCGGCAACCTGTAAAGCAGGAGAGAGGTTTTATGTTTATGAAAAATACTGGAATAAGTGTAACCCTTATGTCAGTCAGAATCTCGATTATGTTGATGATTTCTTTATTATTGAGATTATTGCAGCGCCGCCGGCACCCAATGTCACATCTCCAAATACATACTGTTTTGGCAATGTGGCGCCCACTCTTTCGGCGACGCCGAATCTCTCGGGTAACACCATCAACTGGTATGCTGATGCAGGTCTGACCACTCTGTTGTACACTGGCACAACTTTTACTCATGGTATAACAGCTGTTGGTACCTACACCTTTTATGCCACTGAGACCAGTGGAGTAAATACCTGTGAAGGCCCTGCCGCACCGGTTGTGCTTAATATTATACCTGTGATAAGCAATAATACTATTGCCGCATCGCAGAATCTGTGTTCAGGTGTAGCGCCGGCAGGCCTTACCGGTTCGACGCCGACAGGTGGTAATGGTACCTATGCTTATTTATGGCAAAGCAGCACTACGTCTGCCACTTCTGGTTTTTCTACCGCGCCGGGCGCTGCCACAGGCATTAATTATACAATAGGTACGTTGAGTACGACAACATGGTTCCGCAGGCTTGTTACTTCAGGTCCATGTACAGATTACAGCACTGCTGTTCAGGTAACTGTTTATTCGCCTCTTTCTGCTGGCGTTCTGGCTAACCCGGCAGCAATATGTTACAATACGGCTCCTTCAGCGGCTATCACGGCCTCAACAGCTGCCTCCGGAGGATCCGGGACCTATACATATCAATGGCAGAGCAGCCCGGACAATTCTGTATGGTCAAATATCACCGGAGCAACAGGATCATCATATACTCCCGGAACACTTACCACCAACACTTATTACAGACGGATAGTCACGGATGCTCTTTGCGGAAGTGCAACCACGGCATCAGTACTGCTTATTGTTGCAGACAATCTTACAGGAGGATCTATTGCAGATAACCAGACAATATGCTATAATACCGTCCCGGCAGCATTTACACAGACTGCTGCTCCGACAGGCGGTCTGGGGACATATTATTATCGTTGGTATATCTCAACCAATGGTTCAAGCTGGACACAGATTTCCGGAGCTAATTCATCGACATATGCTCCTTCGACTGCGTTGACGGCAAACAGATATTACAGGAGAAGAGTATCAAATACCTGCGGAACACAGTACAGCAATAATGTACTGGTTACAGTTCTTGGGCAACTCACTCCGGGAACTATTGGAACGGCGCAGAGCATTTGCTATAATACTGATCCGGCTGCTCTCACAGAACTTACTCCGGCAACCGGAGGTGTGGGCACTTATACATATCAGTGGCAAAGCAGCACAAACAACTCAACATGGACAAATATCACCGGTGCAACATCTGCATCATATGACCCCGGATCACTTACAGGAAGTCTTTATTTCAGAAGGGTTGTAACCAGTGGCAGTTGCGGATCGGCAAACAGTGCGTCGGTTCTTATAACCGTTTACAATGACCTTACACCGGGAACGATCGGCTCAAATCAGTCGGTCTGTTATAATACTGCACCATCAACCCTCACTGAGCTCACTGCACCCTCCGGGGGGACAGGCAGTAATACATACCAGTGGCAGAGCAGTCCTAATAACTCCACCTGGTCCAATGTTACTGGTGCAACAGCATCAACCTATTCACCACCGGCATTGACTGCAACCACATACTACAGGAGAAATGTGATAAACACCTGCGGAACAGTAAGCAGCGCACCGGTTACAATAACTGTAATGCCTGACCTCACACCGGGAAGCATAGGCTCGGTACAGACCATATGCTATAATACAGCCCCTGCCACTCTTACACAGGTAACTGCTCCGACAGGTGCAAACGGCACATATTCATATCAATGGCAAAGCAGTACCGACAACATAACATTCACAAATATTTCAGGAGCGACTTCACAAACATATACTCCGGGAGCACTCACCGTGCCAACATATTTCAGAAGAGGCGTAATAAGCGGATCATGTACTCCTGTATACAGTGCTTCGGTGCTGGTTTCTTTATATTCCACACTCACTCTCGCACAGCTGAATTCAGATGCAAGTATATGTAACAACTCCTCTACTAATTTCATGGTAGCGATCACCGGAGGTACGTCTCCTTATACCGTTAACTACACCCGCAATGGTGTTGCACAGACTGCAATAACAAACTACATCAGCGGATCCAATATTTCAACAGGTAATTTATCTACAGGCTCCTATGTCTATGCATTAACGTCAGTTACAGACTCGCATGGTTGCACGGCGCAGAGTCTGGGTACGAGCATTACGATCATTGCAGGGGCAAGTCCTACAGCAGCAACATTTACAGGCAGTGGTGATGTATGCTATAACACAGCCAGCTATCTTACATCTACCATTACAGGAGGAGCTCCGCCATACAGGCTTTCTATTACAGGGTATGCCGGATCGCCGGTGAACAACTTTTATTCAGGTGATCAGATTAACCTTGGGGTACTGGCTCCCGGAACTTATACGTATGTTCTTACGGCTGTAAGGGATAACTGCGGAAACAACCTGGCATCAGGGTTGCCAATTACCTATTCATTTACTGTTTTTGGTCAGCTTCTGGGTGGAACCATTGGCAGTGCACAATCTATTTGCTTTAATACCGTCCCTGCCTCATTTACTAATGTTACCGGTCCTTCAGGAGGAACCGCACTTACCTATCAGTGGCAAAGCAGTCCGGCAGGTTCAGGGACATGGACAAATATCTCCGGTGCCACAGGTTTGACATATACTGAGACAAACTCCCTGACGGCATCTACAGATTACAGGCGGGCAACGACATCAGGAAACAGTTGCGGAACAGTATATTCGAACATCATCACCGTTACTGTTTATCCCGATCTTACTCCGGGAGCAGTAGGCAGTCCCCAGAGTATATGCTATAACACTACTCCTTCGACTCTTACACAAAGCTCCGGTCCATCAGGTGGTAACGGCACCTATGCATTCCAGTGGCAGTCGAGTGCTGATAACAGCACATTTACAAATATAAGCGGGGCAACTTCATCAACATATTCCCCCGGATCACTTACCTCCACAACATATTATCGCCGTAACACCACCAGTGGCAGCTGCGGCACTGTAAGCAGCGCTTCAGTGAAGATCACTGTATATCCCGACCTCACTCCCGGCACAGTAGGATCAGCACAGATAATATGCTATGGAGCAACACCTTCAACACTTACTCAGACAGCCGCTCCAACGGGAGGCACAGGCGCATATACATACCAGTGGCAGTCAAGTACTGATAACATCACCTTTTCAAACATAAGCGGGGCAACCGCTACAAGCTACTCTCCGGGAGCTCTTACCACCACAACATATTATCGTCGTAACATCACCAGTGGCAGCTGTGGTACTGTAAGCAGTGCATCTGTAAAGATCACTGTTTACGCGGATCTTACTTCCGGTGCTGTTGGCTCGCCACAGAGTATTTGTTATGGCACCACTCCGGCAGGATTGACAGAAACGACCGCCCCGACGGGAGGTACAACAGTATATACATATCAATGGCAGAGCAGTCCGGATAACTTAACATGGACCAATGTTAGCGGGGCTGCATCAGTAAACTATTCACCTGGTTCTCTTACGGCAACAACATATTACCGCCGGAATGTCACCAGTGGCAGTTGCGGGACAGTTAGTTCTCCATCTGTTAAAATAACCGTTTATGACAACCTTACTCCCGGGTCTATTGGTTCAGCACAGACAATATGCTATAACACCGTTCCTGTATCACTCAACGAGGTCACAGCGCCAACAGGAGGAACAGGGATTTATTCATACCAATGGGAGAGCAGTACTGACAATATAAGCTGGAACGATATCTCAGGTGCCACTTCAGCTAACTATACTCCTCCAGCTCTCACGGCAAACACCTATTTCCGCCGTGATGTTACCAGCGACAACTGCGGAACGGTAATAGGCAATTCAATACTAATAACCGTTTATCCTCAGTTCACACCAGGTAGTGTTGGCTCCGATCAAACGCTATGCTATAACACAGTGCCGGCAGGCCTGACCGAACTGACAACTCCGGCAGGAGGTACCGGTTCATACACCTATCAGTGGCAGAGAAGTTATGATAACATTACCTACACCGATATAAGTGGTGCAAATACCAGTGTTTATTCTCCCGGTGCTCTTACCTCTACAACATGGTATCGCAGGAATGTCACCAGCGGAGGTTGCGGTACATTGAGCAGTGCTCCGGTAAAGATCACTGTTTATGCCGAACTGGATCCGGGTACTATAGGTTCACCGCAGAGCATTTGTTATAATACGGCACCTTCCGTGCTGACAGAGCTTACAGCAGCGTCAGGCGGCACGGGAACATATACTTATCAATGGCAGAGCAGTGCAGATAACAGCTTCTGGAGCAACATCCCCGGCGCCACATTATCAACCTATTCCCCCGGAGCTCTTACCGCAGGTATTTACTACAGGAGAGTTGTTACCAGCGGCAGTTGCGGAACTGTTTACAGTGCCTCGGTATATATTACCGTATTTCCTAATCTTACTGCAGGCTCGATAGGCAATGCCCAGACAATTTGCGAAACAACGGCACCATCAACACTCACTGAACTCACTTCAGTGACAGGCGGTACCGGTACATATTCATATCAATGGGAGAGCAGCACCGACAATTCTACCTGGACAGCAATAAGCGGGGCAAACTTAACTTCATATTCGCCCGGAGCTCTTTCTGTCTCAACATATTACCGCAGAAATGTAACCAGTGGCAGTTGTGGTACATTAAGTTCCAATGTAATTCTTGTTACCGTAACCCAGTTACCTGATATCTCTACACAGTCAGCCTCTGTTTGTTCAGGTGAAACGCTTGACCATTTTATCATACTTGACAACTATACAAATCCCGGCGATGGTGTGACATTCACATGGCCTGCTCCAACCCTTGACGGTGGGCTTACCGGGGGTACAGCACGTACTATTCCTTCATCAGCAAACCTGACGGATGTGTTTATTAATGTATCAGGTCTGCCTGGAACGGCTACATATTATGTGACGCCTCATTACAACGGCTGCGATGGGTATGTAACCCCGATAGTTGTCACTGTCGGATCGCAACCTGTGCTTGCCAACAACCTGAACCGGAGTGTCTGCAGCAGACTGGCAACTGGATTGGTTCTTGCAGTAGACGCGGCTTCAGTACCGGCAACAACCTATAATATAGTAACTATTACCAGGGATTTAGGCCTCGTGGCTGATCCGGCTAACGTACCGGCAGCTAATGGTGTTGCCGACAACTACCTGGCTGGAGATAAATTCACGAATAAGACCGGGGTGGACAAAACAGTAACATACAGGGTAAGACCTATTTATGGTCTTACATGTATCGGTGATCCTGTTGATGTGGTTGTAACTATTCATCCTGAGCCTGTCATTCAGCCAGGTCAGACAGCAACTGTCTGCTCCAATGTGGCAACAGGAAAAGAGATATACCTTGTACCTCTTAATCAGCCTGGCGGGACTTTATTCTCATGGAACATGCCTGTTATGGATGACGGCAGCGTGCAGGGAACCTCAGGGTCGAACGTAAGTGCCGACCCGGCAGGAACACCTCACCTGAATGATATATTTGTAAACTACAGCGCGGCTCCTATAACCGCGACCTACAGTGTTGTTCCGGTGAGTTCCAACGGTTGTGCCGGTGATGCATCAGATATTAAGATAACCATAAATCCTGAACCGCCTGCTCCGGTGATATCAGGTGATAATGAAGTATGTACGGGTACGACAAATATTGTCTACACTGTGCCCTTAACTGCCGGGTCATCATATATTTGGACCGTTCCGGCGTCAGTAGGTACCAAGACATTTGATTTTAATTCTAATGCCATCATTATTGATGCTGCAACTGTTGCAGGAAGTGGAAATATTGAAGTCCGTGAAAGAAACAGTTATGGATGTACAGGTGTGGCAGGCATATTCCCGGTTAGTGTGGTAGCTCCGGTTTCTGTTGCTCCTGTTACCGGCGATAATGTGGTTTGTGCCCTTGAGACTGCCACATACAGTGTCCCGGCAAATATTGGGTCAGTTTATACATGGACTGTGCCTACCGGTGCCGCCATAATAGGCGATAACACCTCAAACAGTATTATGGTAACATTCAGCACTATTGGCGGAAATATTACAGCAAAAGAAGTCAATTCTGCCGGATGTGAGACAGTGCATACCCCTCTGGCTGTAACCGTCAATCCTCAGCCAACTGCAGTGATAAGCAATTCTGGTACTGTATGTTCTGAGGACACATTCCCGGTCAATGTCGCCCTAACAGGAACGGCTCCATTTACCTTCGTCTATGCAATAAACGGTGCTGCCCAGGGTCCTGTTACCACAGCCCTGAATGCGTATACTATAAACGCATCAATGGCAGGGACATATACTATCATTTCCGTAACGGATGCGAACCTCTGTGCCGGTATTGGCAGTGGTACTGCAATAGTTAACTTCTACACAAGGCCAACAGCGACAATCAGTGGTACTACAGAGATATGCAATGGTAAAAACACGCAGCTGACAATATCTCTAACAGGCACACCGCCATTCACCTTCACATATACTGATGGAGTAACACCTGTAACTATTTCAAGCTTCTCAGCAGTCACTTACACAGTATTTGTTAATCCCATTGTTACCACAACCTATACGCTTACAGCACTTGAAGATGGTCATACCTGCGAAGGGGATCTTTATGGTTCAGCAGTTATAACCGTAAATGACCCGCCGGTACTTACTGCAACAGGAACTGATCTTACCTGTAATGGGAACAACAGCGGAAGCATTGATCTCACTGTCACCGGTCTTGCCTCTCCTTTCTCCTATTCATGGACCGGACCCGGAGGATTCAGTGCTGCCACTGAAGATGTTACAGGGCTGGCTGCCGGCACTTATTCGGTTATTGTAACTGATTCAAAAGGATGCAGCAGCACAACCAGTGTTGTGCTTGGTCAACCCACACCACTTACTCTGGGCAATACGGGCAACATTTCACTACTTTGCTTTGGCTCAACAAATGGGACAGGCACGTTTACGGCATCTGGAGGTGTTCCTCCTTATACATTCAGTAATCTTATCAACACAGCGGGAGCCACACTTAATGTTGCTTCACCAAATGTGACTGTTAGTAATGCATCAATAGGAACAATAACTGAACAGGTTACCGATGCCAACGGCTGTACTGCCAGCTCAACCATAAACATTACCCAGCCAACACAGCTTGCCCTTTCAGCGACACTGTCAATCAGCTCTGACGGAGCCTTTAACATCAATTGTTTTGGTGGATCAACAGGTTCCATTATTCCATCAGTTACCGGTGGCACGGCTCCATACAGTTATTCATGGAGTACTCTCAACGGAAGTGGCCTTGTTACTGGAGCTTCAAGT
>Ga0116171_10002564_pt1 | contig 17198 bp, 21 predicted proteins | sample AD_JPNHW2_MetaG_FD_89798 | JGI IMG/M metagenome (GOLD analysis project Ga0116171, IMG submission 89798) | Active sludge microbial communities of municipal wastewater-treating anaerobic digesters from Japan - AD_JPNHW2_MetaG | ecosystem: Engineered > Bioreactor > Anaerobic > Digestate | place... | reverse complement strand
CGTACGAGAATGATGAGCTGCAACACGAAACCGACGATAATGCCCCATATGGCGGGTACGGCGGTTATCAGCAGCTGCGCGTGCAGAACGTCCAGAAATTCCGCGCATGGTTTTTCGCAAAGGGCAAGGCGAGCGTTCCTGACGAGACCGGCGCAACCAAAGGCGAATCGGTCAGCTTCGGCAACCAGCCGTTGAAGGTGACCATTTCCGCTCCGAACTTCGGCCCGTGGAAGCGGGTCAAGGAGTTCGACACGGAAGCAGCTGCGAAAGCGTACATTGATTCAAAGCTTGGCGTTGTCGCTTGGCACAACATCGATGTGCAGGTGAACGGTGCCGGCGTTGGTGAAAGCGCCGCCCCGGCAGGAGTGACGCCTGTTGCGAACGCAGGCTCGTTTGAGCTTGTGATCACCGGAACGGTGACGGCTCTGTATGACAATGGCGCGGAGGTTTCCGGGTCCATCGCGAACGGGAAGTACGCGCTGTCTAATGTGGTCGCAGACCATACCATCAGCGTCATTTTCTAATGACGCTCAACACGGGAGGGGGCAACCCCTCCCAAACTTTTTGGAGGCGTTTAGAATGAATATCCCGAAACTTACTTACAATGCGGCTGCTCACTATGCCGGCCAGGAGAAGTATCCGGCGGGGCTTGCAAACGCGGTCATCGAAACTGGGAGACCCGGGTTCGATGCGCTTTGCTGGGCGCTCTCGGAATTGTCCACGCAAACAGAGCTGATACGGCGTGACCTCGGATATGACAAGCGCCCCATCCTGCTTCCTGAATACTTCGCTCGCACTTTGAAATTGCCGGATGTTGTTGCGGCAAAGGGCGAAGTCATTAAGGCGATTACTCGAGGATTGAACGCAGGCGACGAAAACGACGAGGTGGACGAGGTTCTTTTAGAATTACAAAAAAAAACGGAAACAATGGGGTGACTTTGCCCGTATATCTTGCGATAGCCGGGGGCGTCGGTTTCTCCATTCGTGATGCAATGCTTGCAGAGATAGCAACCGTGCTCAAGGCACACACGGCTCGATATGGGAGGAATCGAAATGGCTGAACGTAGAGTATCAACGCGGTTTGCTGTTGAGGGTGAATCCCAATACAAAGCCGCGCTCAAGAATATTAACAGCGAGTTAAAAGTGCTGGATAGTGAACTGAAACTCGCAAATTCGGGTTTAAAAGCAAACGGGGAAAGCATTGATGCGCTGAAAGCGAAGCAGCAGGCGCTCGCCAACGTGATTACCCAGCTGGAGAAGAAGATCGCGGCGTCCAAGACGCAGACAGATGTAGCAAGACAAGCGCAACAGCAATGGGCGCAGAAATCCGAGGAGGCTCGTCAGAAGCTAGAGCAGCTGCAGTCCACCACGGATGACGCCGGAAAAGAAACCGACGAGTACCGGCAGAAGGTTGCGGCGATCCAGGCGGAGATCAATCGGTATGAAGCCGCTGAGCAGAAAGCGAAAACGGCAGTCGAAGCGCATACCACAGAAACAAACAACGCGCAGGCAAAGCAGAACCAGTATCAAGGAGAACTCAATGAGACAAAAGAAGCCCTGCGGGGGCTTGGAAGTGCGTCGCAAGAACAGGGAGTAAAGAGTGAGGGCATGTTTGCCTCTTGGGCAAAAGGTGCGCTCACCATAACCGCTGTCATCGCAGTTCTCAGAAAGCTGGCAGAAGGCCTGAAAGCTTGTGTTGAGGCGTCCATTGAATATGAGGATGCTTTTGCGGGCGTTGAGAAGACCGTTGATGCTTCTACCGCGCAGCTCCGTGGCATGTCGGAAGAAATACGCAGACTGGCGACTGATATTCCGGCGACAGCAGACGATATTGCGAGCGTTGCAGAAGCAGCCGGACAGTTGGGCATTGCAACCGAGGATATCATGGGCTTTACGGAGGTCATGATCGCGCTTGGCGTTGCAACTAACATGACCGCGGATGAAGCCGCGACCAGTCTGGCGAGATTCATCAACATCACTGGCCTTTCGTCATCCCAGCTTGAAAATTTGGCCTCTTCGATCGTTGCTCTTGGCAATACGACAGCGACCACTGAAAAAGAAATCGTTGATATGGGGATGAACCTTGCCGCTGCGGGCAAGCAAGCCGGACTATCGGACGCGGAGATCATGGGCATTGCCGCGGCTCTTTCGTCTGTTGGACTCGAAGCGGATGCAGGCGGCACGGCTTTTTCTCGATGGATGAAGGATATGCAGGTAGCCGTCGAGACAGGATCGGATGATCTTGAAGCGTTTGCATCTGTAGCGGGCCTGAGTGCAGAGGACTTCGCGGCCTCGTGGAAAAGTAGCCCGGTTGATGCGCTCAATTCTTTCTTCCAAGGGCTGGGAGGCGGTTCGAAGTCCGCCATAGCTCTATTGGAGGAAATGGGAATCACGAACGTTCGTACATCTGATACGGCAATTCGCCTGGCAAATGCCGGTGATTTACTTACGGATTGCGTTGATCGGTCGACTTCATCTTTTTCAGAAAACGTCGCGTTGACGAATGAAGCCGAAAAACGGTACGACACCACGAAAAGCAAAGTGGAAGTGATGAAGAACGCGTTCACTGAGCTCGCTATGTCTATTGGGGATAAGCTTTCTCCAAAAACAAACCATTACATCGAGCTTTTGACAAATCTTGCACTCGGCCTTGCCGGTGTTGAGGAAGAAGCGTCCTTTGTTCAGAAAGCATTGGAGACCACTGAAACCGCATACAGAGACAGTACGGAAGCCGCTCTTGCGGCAGCGGACGTCGCTGGCCAGTATATTGATCGACTAGCTGCGCTTGAAGCCCAGACTTCACTTACGGATGCGGAACAGGCTGAATACCAGCAGATTGTTGCCTTGCTAGCCGGATTGATCCCCGGGCTCAACCTCGACATCGATGAGCAGAACGGCTTGCTAATGAATGGCGTGGAGGCGCTAAAGTCCCAGGTTGAACAGTGGAAGCAGCTGCAGATTGTCTCGTCTGTCGAGCAGGCGAGAGCCGGCTACCAACAGGCGTATACGGATGCGCTTGTAGAGCAGGGAGTTCAACAGCAGAAGGCCATTCGGGCTGAAGCAGAATGGAACGCCTCCATAGAAACAAGCATGGGCCTTCTCAAAGATAAAGCGGAGCTACTTGGTGTAGAGACTACCGGTTGGGAAAACCTTTCCCTGAAACAGGCCAATGCCCGAATCGAGCAAGCAAAGAGCGTGGATCTCACAAAAGAGCAGCAGATGGAGCTGGCAATGACGCGCGGGCTGCTTGGTGACGCGGCTCTCGGTTGGGAACACCTTTACCAGAGTCAGGCGGAGGGCGCGGGGCTCACAAAAGAGCAGCAGAGGGAGCTGGAACTGCTGAATGAGCGGATTGAGGATAGCGCATCTGTATCGGTGGGTCTCTGGACGGAGTGGCACGATGCCAGTGAAGCGGCAGAGGAACTCGGTGAAGGAGCCGAAACTGCACGGCAGTCTCTTGAAGACTTTGACGCGAGTGTAGAAGCAATCGACGGGTTGTCGGGGGCATTCGGTAGCGCAAGCGAATCTGTTCAAGCATTTACTGCGGACGAAGAAGGTCTTATAGCTTATCTAGGAGAAGCGACGGTTCAGGTTCAAGACCTGATTGCGAAGTATCAAGAGATGGGCGAAGCGGCGGTTGCAGGAGCCGAACAGACTGCTGGCGGTCTACTGAGTGTAGTTGAAGTTGTTCAGGTGGCCTCAGAAGATGTTATCACTGCGCTGCAATCGCAGGCACAATTCTTCAATGAGTACGCAGAGAACATCAAGGCTGCCGCGGAACATGGACTAAACGAGGGTTTAGTAGCAGCACTTTCTAACGGGTCAATGGAGAGTGCGCAAATTCTCGCGGGGCTTGCTTCCGAAGGATGGGCGAACGTGGATGAACTGAACGCCGCGTTTGAAGACACTAAGAGAGGCAAGGAAGCTTTAGAGACGAATGTCAGCGAGGCGAACGCCACTGCGGAAGGCGAATTGCAGAACATCGTTGACAACGTGAATGCGATGGTCGATGAGTTCAACCAGTCCGGCGAAGCAACTACGGCGGGCGTTGAAACGATCAACGCGTATGTTTCCGGATTGAATTCCAATATTTCAGGCGTATCCTCCGCCGTTACGGAGATCAACAGGGCGATCGCCCGGATCGTGCGCGACGTGTCGGTTAAAGTCAAGGTGAGTACCGACACCGGTAATAATGGAGGCAAAGCGACTGGTTTATCATACGTGCCGTACGACGAATTCAACATCAATCTGCACAAGGGCGAAATGGTTTTAACAGCGTTGCAGGCAGAAGCGTTGCGGGCGCAGCAACGGGCCGATAATTATGGGACGGTTTTGGACGCGAGTAATACTACCTTGCAAAACAACCAAACTTTCGGGGGAGACACAAAAATTGAAGTGAATGTTTCTAAACTCGTTGTTAGAGAAGAGGCAGACATTCGAAAGATTGCCGTTGAATTGAATGATCTCGCGTGGAAAGAAAAAAGGAAAAGGGGGCAAGCGTAAATGATAACGACTGGTTTTACATATAGGGGCGTTCACAGCTCGGTTTATCATATCGTGTGCGACCCCAGTACAAGGCAAATACTCCCGGAGAAAAGACGAATGTACACGGAGATACCAGGCAGGTCTGGGTCTCATATGCAGACAGACGGCACATATTCAGATAAGGTTGAAGAGTTTCACTGCTACTTCACGAACTTGAATGACGCAAAGACCATATCGGAACTGGCGCGAGAGATCGCTCTATGGTTGTCGGCTGATGGTCAGTTATGCTTCGACAACGAGCCCGATAAATTCTATGACGCTTTTTATATGGGCGCGCCTCCCATGGAGAAGCACCTGCGGCATGGCGCGTTCGATCTCACTTTCGGATACTCACCGCCGTTTGCATATACTGCGCAACAATCTCTCACAAAGGATATCACCAGCGAGTCGACACCGCTTGTGATTCCTGTTTTAGGATCGGCCGCAACGCCGGTGCGGTTGTATATCAGAAATACTGGAAACACCACAATTCAGAACATAAGAATTACCAGATTCAGATTGTAAGGAGGTCATAAAAATGCCTGCAAGTAATTATGTCAAATCAAACTCCCTGAACTTCTGGGCGCGAGGTCAGAACGTGGGGAATCCTACGAACGTCTACGCGGCGTTATTCGTGACGAACCCAACGGCAGCGAATACAGGAACCGAAGTAGCCGGTGGAGGCTATCAACGGCAGATTGCTGTTTTCACCGCCCCCGCGATTAGCGGAGACGCGGCAATGATCCAGAATACCTCTGCTATAACATACCCGCAGCTCTCCTATAACGTTGGAACCGCCGCGTATGTTGGTATCATGGATGCGCCAACTGGGGGGAATCTACTGTATTACGAAGCGCTTCCAACCTCAATAAATCTATTGCAGGGGTATACGCCTTACTGGGCGGCCGGTGAGCTAAAAATCACCTGCAAATAAGGAGCTGAAGAACGATGTACAACAAGACAAATTACAATAGAACGACATACAATCGCTTCGCGCAAGGCCTGGCGCCAATGTATGCGACGATAAAGAGCGAGTACGGGCTGACCGTGCCGCCTGTCAGAATGCTTGTTGACATCGGCAACACCAATATCGTGTCAGAATCAAGCCTTGTGATAGGCCGGATGGGTCTTCTAGTACCCATCGGGCTAGTGGTATGCGCGCAAGAGTATGGGGCCGCGGCGCGGCTATCAGCCATGGCTCGACTTGGTATCACAACTCTTCTATGCGAATACAATCTTACGACAACCTCTCTTCGCACGCTTGAGGGGGACGAGCTGTCACTCGACGGCATCAATCTTGCGCCCGGAGAGATGCTCATAATTGACACTGACACATTGGAAATTACAGTTGATGGAGAGATTGATGTCGATAGTTGGGTTACCGGAAGCACGTTTTTTCAGCTGAGCCACGGGTCAAATGAGCTGCGCTTCTATGACAATGCGAGCGATAGGGAGCTCTCCGTTACTGCAATTTGGGCCGATCGGTATCTGTAAGGTGGTGAGCCTGTGAATTACATATCAATCTATGACCATATTACCGGAAAGCGACTTGCGTTCCTACAAAACGCATACGACATTGGGTACGCGGAAGAGCTTAACCAACTGTGGACGGCTTCCTTCGCGCTGCCCTTAAGCGATGCAAAGAATAAACACTGCAAACCGTTCAACTATGTTGAGATATTCGATGGCCAAAGATACGTTGGCCTCTTTCGTATCATGCCATCACGAACAACGAAGAATGCAAAAAAAAGAGAGGTCACATACGAATGTGAGCACGTACTTGCCACGCTAATCGACGATGTTTTGCTCGGGTGGAATGAAATCGGTAATACGGGGGTATTCACCCCTGAGGTCATCCGCTACATTCTTGATAAACAAACGGTGACCAGATGGGTCCTGAACGTTTGCGATTTTAACCATCAGTTTCTATACGGATGGGAGGATGAGAACTTACTTGCGGCGCTTTTCTCCGTTGCTCAATCTTTCCAGGAGCAATATAAGTGGGACTTCGACACGTCTTCGACACCGTGGCTGCTGTCCCTAAGAGCAGTCGATCCTCAACCAAAAGCGGATATCCGATACAGGAAAAATATGCTCGGCATAATCAAAGACGTTGATCCATCAAGCATCGTTACTCGCTTGTACCCGTACGGGTACGGAGAAGGCGTCAACAAGCTAAACATTAAGCCGCTTAACAACGGAGTTGAGTATCTTGATTCTGATACGCAAAACAAATATGGCGTCAAAGTCAAGGTATGGAAGGACGAGAGATACCAAATGGTGGACAGTCTTTTCAGCGCCGCGAAGGCTATTCTGGAGGAGGCGAAGGAGCCGTATGTATCCTACTCCATAGATGCAGCGCACATTGGAAACCTCAAAAACTGCCGAACTGGTGATTTGGTTCGTGTTGTTGATGATGACGAGGGTACGGACTTGTACGCAAGAATCCTTACTATCGAGAAGGACAATGTAACCGGCGCACCAGATGAAGCGAAGATTGTGATTGCGAACAGATCAAAAGATTTAGCAACAACACTTGCCGACATATCTGATAGGCAGCGCATATCCGAAGTATATTCGCAAGGCGCCGTCACTCTGTTCATGCAAAACTTCTATGACAACTGTTCACCAGAATACCCAGCAGAGTTTCGGTTCTACATTCCATCAAATGTTGTGCACATTAATGAGATCAGCATAGACTGTAATGCAAGGCCGTTTCGGGGGTATACCAAGGGGACAAAGAACTCTGACCAAGCCCTTACAACGACCCAGGGTGGTGGCGGTTATTCTTCTTCTTCGGAACGGACGAGTTCCGCCGGCGGTACTCAGGCCGTGACCTCGGACGCTAATAATATTACGACTACGACGGCGGCTCTTAGTCAAATACGGGGAGATACTGGAACAAGCGGAACGACTACATCAAAAACCGCAGGGAGCGGTACACCTACATCTAGTGAGCAGCTTCTAACAGGAAGCACAAGCGGGCATAAGCATTACTATTATGGGTATACAAATCATACTCATTCGTTTGTAGCCGCGCAAAATCATTCACACGACATATGGATAAACGCCTCGCATAGTCACACACTGGATCACACGCACACAGTAAAAATTGGATCCCACACGCACTCAGTCACGGTGGATATTTCCATACCCGCGCACACACATCAGCTCACCGTTCCCGCGCATGCCCATGCAATTGAGTATGGCATTTATCGCGGCCCAACGGCGAGCTCATTAACGCTCGTTGTTGATGGGAACACCGTTGGCGCATTTGGGGGCTCACTGTCCGAGGTTAACATCATTGCTTATCTCGGAAAAGACGATGCTGGGAAGGTGACTAGGGGCCGGCATACCGTGCAAATCATACCCGACACGCTCACCCGTGTTGAGGCCGATTTGGTTTATCAGCTTTACGCTAATTCAAGAGGAGGTGGACAAAACTAATGAGCACTCTTGCAGCGATGTACCAGGCGCAAGCAAACAGTCCAAGTACAACCATAGCCGGGGATATTACAAACGCTCAAACGGAGATCACGGTCGCCGATGCGTCAATATTTCCACAATCCGTTCCTTTTCTGCTCACGCTTGGGTCAGATGTTTCTCAATCTGAGACCGTTCTCGTGACAGAAGTCAACGGGCTCGCTATCACTGTTGAGCGTGGGTGGGATGGTCCTGCACAGCAGTGGATCACCGGCACAAAGGTTGCCCGGGTATTTACGGCACGAGACCACAATACGCTTATTGAAAACATCGGGGAACTAAACACTGGAAAGGCAGAATCGGCGGATCTTGACACTCACGTTTCCGCTGCCAAGCCACACCTGTTCCGCGATGAGAACAATGCGACTTATCGATATGGTTTCCGCTCATCTGGCGGGAACTTGATCTTTGACTTTGAGGAGGTGGAATAAGTATGCCCGTAAGTTCTACGATGATTCCAAATCGCACAGACGTACTGAACAAAACGATCATTGCCACACCGGTTACTGGCGTGGCCACGGTCACGGCCACCGCGGCGGAGATATTCGCCGGTGCGTCTCGGAAGGCCAGCAGGCGCCGAATGCTAATCAAGAATGAGGAGACAGCCTTGCGGATCCGCGTGGGCGGCAGCGCTGTCACCCAGCAGAACGGGTTTCCCATAGAGCCTGGATCCGTACTCGAGATTGAGTTTGATCCGACCGTCGCCGTTCCCATTTACGCGATCAGCGAGGGCTTCTCCGCACAAGCGTCCGTCATGGAATTCTAGGAGGTAGATCATGTGTTACTACACGTTTACAACTGAGGTGCAGGATGATGGTGCGCTGCTCACCGTGATATGGCATCGCCCCGATCAGAGCGAGATCATCACCGGCGAAAAGCTAGTCCTTGGTGGAGAAACCGCGGCCACTTCTGAGGCGCCATTCTTTGCCGGCGATTTGAAACGCAATTTTGCGCATCTGTTCCCGATCCCCGTCACGTCACCCGAACCGATGGAAGGAGGGTTTGAATAATGTTTATCGCAGGGAAACACTATATTGGCACCATCACCAACGACATCAAGGCCGTTGAGCTTGCGCTCACGAACCGTGTGCTACAGGGCGGCGCTATGACCGCCGCCGAAGCAAACGAGTATGACCGCAAAGTGCAAGAACTTTCCGAGGGGCGCAATGTTGTCCTTCTCGGCGCGGGCGGCTTGCCGTCCGTTATGGTGCGCTTGCAGCCGTACAAATGCTCCGAATTGATCTCAGGAACCGGTGATCTTCCGCACCCAGCGTTTATCGTTGCGAATACGATGAAGCCAGAGATCTTTGTCGCGAAATATCAGGCGAAAGTTATCTCTATTGGCTCGCCGCTGGTGGCGTATGCTGTTTCGCTTCGCGGCGTCGATCCCGCTGCGACTATCGACTACACCAACAGCAAAGCCGCTTGCGATAACAACGGGACTGGCTGGCACATGATCACAAATGCGGAGTTCGCGTTTATATCACTGCTGGCGCGTAAGCGTGGATTCTCGTTCCGCGGGAACAACTACTATGGCGCCGCATACGACATTACGTCCGAAGTCGGCAGGCCCAGCAGCATGGACGCGACGAGAGTGCTGCATACCCTGACCGGTTCCGGGCCGAACACGTGGGCGCACGACGGTACTCCGTTCGGCGTCTGCGATCTGAATGGTAATGTATGGGAATGGTGCCAGGGTTTGCGTACTATCGGCGGCGAAATCCAGATTATAGCCAATAATGACGCCGCGGATAAAACCATTGATACCGGCGCGTCGTCCGCACTCTGGAAAGCAATCACGGCTGCAGATGGAACGCTTGTCGCGCCCAACGGCACTGGAACCACAACTGGCGCGCTCCGTTGGATTTGGGTTGATACCAAATGGGTGCTCAGCTCAACCACAGCAACGCTGCAAGAAGTGTCGAGAGACTGTGCCTTTAGTAACGTTGGGGTTCAGGAAGGTGTCGCCGCTCCGAATCTTTTGAAGCTACTTGCGCTTCATCCGGAAGGCACCTTGAATCACGTCGGGCGCTTTTACCTCAACGACGTGTTATCAGAGCGCGTCCCGAGCCGTGGCGGGGCGTACTACAACACGTCCAACGCCGGCCCGTTCGCGTTGTACCTCAACTACAATCGCGGCAACACGTACGCCGGCCTCGGGTTTCGGTCCGCTTTTGTTAAGCTGTAAACTGGTTGCTGTGATCTGCTGACCCCGCGATAGCGGGGTCTTGTTTCCGCGTAGCGGTAAAAATTTTTTAGAATTTTGCCGTAACGGAATACGTTATTTTATACCCGAACAGAACGCGAAAAAAACAGCCGAAGTATAATGATCGGTATGTGACAGATGGAGGCGCCAAGTGGCAGAGGAGTTCAAGACCAAGCAGAAAGTGTACGACATGATGCTTTACGCATATCCGGCGCTTGCGCAGTTTCCCAAAAGCGAGAAATATGCATTGGCCACGGATATCAAACGGTGTATGCATATGCTGTATGCGCTTTGCATTTCCGTCGAAAAGAAGTATTACAAGAAAAACACACTTCAAGACATGGATGTCGAACTTGCCACACTGCAAGGCTATATCCGGCTGGCACAGGAGCTCACCTTCCTGCCGTTCAAAAAGTATGAATACTGGAGCGGTCTGCTGGTTGAGATTGGAAAGATGCTTGGCGGTCTGATTAAGGCTGCAAAGCAATAGGGAGTGCGTCAATGTTTCCGAACCGTGGCGGGGCGTACAACAACACGTCCAACGCCGGCCCGTTCGCGTTGAACCTCAACAACAATCGCGGCAACACGAACGCCAACATCGGGTTTCGGTCCGCTTTGCCTTCAGTCAGAAGTTGCAGGCTCATGGGCTTACATCCAGCACAAGGCGATAAAGGGACGTGCCCCCGCACCTTGCAAAAGCAGGGAGAAAAACATTAAGCTGCGTATGCCCTCCGTACCGGCCTCATCGGGATGAGCGTAAAGCGCAGCGGCTTTGAGGTTGGAAGTGGAGAAGCATCGGCACGTTTTTGAACAGATGTATGATTACGAAACCCTCTACGGTGGGTATCTTCTTGCCCGACGCGGGAAGCGGTTCAAAGACCAGGTGCTCCAGTACACTTCCAACCTTGAAGAGAATTTGATTGACGCGCAAAACAATCTGATTTGGAAATCGTATGAGGTCGGGCAAGCGCATCAGTTTTACGAATACTTTCCGAAAAAGCGCATCATCTATGCGCTGCCGTTCGCGGATCGCGTCATCAACTGTGCCGCTTACAACACGCTCATCCCGATCTATCAGAAATCCTACTACGAGCACTCATACGGGAGTATTGCCGGAAAGGGGCCGATCAAGGCCGCAAAGCAGCTCCAATACTGGATTCGACTCGTTGGAAACAAACCTGAACCTTGGGTGCTTGTGAAGTGCGACGTGGCCAAGTTCTTTTTCCGAATCCCGTTCGAGGTTCAGATGCGGGAGCTGATGCGGCCTATTGATGATCCACAAATGGAATGGTTCCTCGATACGGCGCTGCGCGGAAACGGGCAGGCGTTCGGTTTGCCACTCGACGTCGTTGACGTTGCTCTTTGCGATAGGGTGGCTGGTATCGGCATGCCGGTTGGAAGCCTGCTTTCGCAAACCACGGCAAATGTGGTGATGAATCGCACCGATCAGTTTATGAAGCGTGAGCTTCATGTCCCGTACTATATGCGATATATGGACGACATGATCTTCCTTGTGCCCAGAAAGGCCGAAGCGCATGAAATCCTCCGGGCGCTGAGCGAATTTCTACAATCAGAACTTGGCCTGAACCTGAACAACAAGACAGCTATCATGAAGCCAGATGCCGGCGTGGAGTTTGTTGGGAAACGCATTTGGCCCGAGAAGATGGAGCTGCGCCGCTCCACTTCGTTGTACATGAAGCGGCATCTCAACTATATCAGGGAGCATTACGCGTCCGGAGAACTCGATTTGGACTATGCCACCAGCGTGATCAGAAGCTATCTTGGCATGATGAGCCACTGCAATAACGATGCGCTCATAGAAAAGGTTCTGGCAGACTACGTTCTGATTCGAGACAGCAGCGTTGTTGAGATTCCGGAAATCGAGGGAGTTTTCACAAGATAATATTGACAGGACACCAAAGCCGTGGCGAAAGCTGCGGCTTTTTTGCGTGCCAGAAAGGAGAAGCACATGACTTATTCAAGAATCCTTAAAAGGTATATGACCGGCGATGATGTCAAGGCAGTTAAGGACAAATTGCTGGAGATCGGCTTGCTTCATGCCTCTACGCATGACAAGTACGGGAACGATACTTACAAGGCCGTCAAGACGTTTCAGGCTGCAAATGGTTTGGACATTGATGGTGTTGTCGGAAAATACACGTGGGCGGCGCTTTTTGCCACGGAGCCGGGAGCAGAACCAATTGGAGCTGTCACGGTACCGTCGCACATCGGCGCGGATGCTGCTGAAGCGATAGGTAAGTCTCTCGCACTGGTATCGGATATTCGACGCAAAATTTGTCTCGATGCTTTGAATCAGGCCATCGATCCATATGAGGGAGAGGAATATCCGCGAAGCTTCTACATACGCGGTGGGAACCTCTATAACAAAGACCTAAGCCTCAACGTTATGGCCGAATCCAAACTCAACAGCTATTTCAGCCGATCCGACTATGCACCATATTATAGTGATGGACGCGAGGAAATGATGCGCGAGGCAGCAGAGCGTAGCGGGTATACCATCACTGGCGCGGATTGCTCCGGCGGCATCGTCGGCCTGTGGAGGAAGCACGGAGTTGAAAACAGCGGGTTTGATGCCAATGCCAACACGCTCTATGGATCACATTGCGTACAGACGAATGCGCCGCAGGCGGGCGACCTTGCATGGCGCTCTGGGCACATCGGTCTTGTTGTTGGCGGTGGGTACATCGTTGAGTGGGTCGGGGGCGCTTACGGATGCCAGCTCACCAAGATGAATAACCGAAAGGTTTACGACTTCATCGAGGGGCGCATTCGCCCGATGAGCAAGTGGAGCGCGTATGGCGACCCGAAAAAATATTAAGAAACGGCGCGGCCACAACAGCGAAAGATTCCTCGCGGAGTTCTGCCAATTTGCCTTTGTGGCCATTTTCGCCGTCCTGTTGTCCGGCATCATATTGTGGTGGCTTTCGCATCTGATCGGAACGTCGCCGGAGCCGGAAATTGTAATCACGCTTTATAGCCTGTTATGCGTAGACTACCTTGCTTACTGCGCATACAAGATGAAACTGAAAAAATCATTGAACGACAACAAACTCGGCATCGATTCACGAGGGAATACGTTTAGGCTTGATGCCGAAGATTCTGATGAACAAGCGGAGGATTAAAGGATGGCAGCGTACATTACCCCAATCATATCGGGCATTTTTGCAGTGATCATTTGTATCATTGAAGTTCGGACTACTCGCGAACGAAAGCGAACAGAAGCGCGCGCTGCTGTCCGCGCTGAAGAATCACGCCTGTCGATGAAGCAGGCAAATGCAAATACGAAATTAGCCTTGGTAACGGCCAAAGCAGTAACCCATCAACACATCAACGGCGACGTTGAGGATGCGATCAAATCCGCAGAAGAAGCTCAAAAGGACTACGAAGACTTCTTGGTAAAGATTACATCCCAGCATACAACTAAAATATAAGGAGGAGTTATCATGGATACCATTTACATTTTCTTAATTATCCTTGGCGCTGTAGCAGCCGTAGTGTTTGGGATCTACATCGTCATTCCGAGGGCCGTCAAGAAGGGCATCGACTTGTCTGGCGTGCTGACCACGACCACTACCGTGCTTGATACGGTAGAGACCGCCATCGACGGCGTACAACTGCTTCTTCCCGAAAACCCCACTCTCACCCTTATTGACAAAATTGTTGAGTGGGCGCAAAAAGGTGCCGAAGCGGCCGAGCAAATGTACAAAGCAAGTCAAATCGAAAAAGATGAGCGCAACAAGACGGCAATTGATCTTGTATATCAATGCCTCGGCGTTGCTAAAATTGAGCGCACCCCGCAGATCGATAGCGTCATTGCAGGCATGATCGAGGCCGCGGTTCTCGCGCTACCCAAAACCAACAAGTAAGCCGGCGCGCGCAAAGGGGTCATAGTGAATCCGTCTGAAACAGGGCGGCTGCAGCTCCTGTCGGCATCTGAGAGCCCCCGTTCCTAATTGGAGCGGGGGCGTTTTTTTTCGTTTTGGGCCCATTCAAAAAGGCGAGCTCCATTTGTCTTGATTTCCGTTCTGTTTGACAGTATGCTTTAAAAAAGAATTGGGGGTATGAGGCATGATAGACTTAATGGATCACAAGCAGTCAGCAATCGACGCGGAGATTAGAAACAAGGGCCACTACCGACATACGATTATTTCTTTTCAAACCCTCTTCCAAAACGAGCCGTTCTACGGGCGTCCTGATTCCTTGATAGCGCGCACGGTTGGGCTGCCGACATTAACCATCAAAACTATGCGCAAAAACATGCCGGTATCAACGGAGGCCGTTCAAAAGATATGCGCATATCTGCATTGCCAGCCGGGCGACTTCATGGTCGCCCTAGACACAGAATACATTCCGGCAAGGAATGAGAAGACCCCCGCCCGGTAGGACGGGGGAGATGAGAATCGTTACCGCGACTGTTTTCGTATGTCTTTCCCTGCGCGGGTATGCTCGATCTTGCTTTCTGGATTCGGCACTCTTTGGATAAGGTCTGATAGCTCGCATCCGAGTGCTTCACAAATGAGGTCAAGATGCTCAAGGTTCACCCTTTCGCAGATTTCATGGTACATTTCATTAATCGTAGTCGGTCTGATTCCCGTCATTCGGGCAAGGTCTGATTGCGTCCAGCGCCTTTCGCCTAAGCGCGTAGACAGTAAAATTCTTATCATCGCCCTTCTCCTTTGTTAGAATTTACCAACTATTGTAGAAAAGCGCCGCGTTTAGTTAAGATATCACCGGATAAATAACGATTAGCGATAGAATCGAACGAAAAACGGCATGAAGAAAAACCGACAAGCATCTCACTTGTCGGTTTTTCTTTATGAGATTTTGCAAACCATCACGAACTTTGCCCCGATCATGTAGATCGAATCAACCGGAGTTCGCTTGGTTCTGCTATGGTGGCTCATACCAGAGCTTAAGCGAACTGCCCCCGCCGATTCCGATACGAGCGCAAATGAAAGCGGTTCTTTGTCATCCGTACATCCGAAGGTGATCCGCATCTCATCATCATACAAGTAAATTGCTTCGATAAATTGGTTTACGAGTGATCGCCTGAACCCTTGGTCCTTGAAATCGCCGTCGCGGAACTTCTCAAAATAATACCGCACCCGTTCTCGCGATTGTGGTTTCAAGCTGCAAGTGAGGATCTCGATTTCGCGTTTCTGCTTATCTTCTTCCGTTTCGAGCGCCTCCAGCTTTGTTTTTGTGGAACGGGTGAAGATTCCCTGCGCGATGGCATCAACCGTGTTCTGTATCTCCGCCTGAATTTGATCGAGCTGTTTCTGCGCCGCTTTAAGCTGCTGGTTCTCAAACGTGTTCTTCTGATACTCCATGAACGTATCGACCATCCAAGCAATCTTCTCATCCGACATCAGCAGCTCGCGTATATGCAAGATCACCGCGTCCTCTATGTAACCTCGTCTGACGTATTTCTTGTCGCAGTCCCCAGACCCTCGCACCGTTTGGCATGCATAGTAATAATGCATTGCTCCTGTTCCGCTTGTGCCGGACACCCCGACCATAAGAGCGCCGCACTTCCCACAATACAGCTTACCCGTCAAGATGTAATCACCAGTTTCACGGTGCCGACCCTGCGCGTTCTTCTTGGTTTTTAATTTCTCCTGCACTCGGTAAAACACTTCCTTCTCTATGATCGGCGGTATGCCATTCTCGACACGGACATCGGCCCATGAGTAGACACCGATATATCGTTCGTTGGTTAGTATAGATGCGAAGCTGCTCTTGGTCCATGTTCCTCTAAGGCGGGTTTTAATTCCGCGCGCATTGAGCTCGTTAGCGATGTCGACAAACTTCTCGTCGTTAAGGAACTTCGTGTAGATCGCGTGAATGACCTCCGCCTCTACCGGTGCAACAGCATACTTTCCGTCGGCTCCCTTGCAATATCCGAAGGGTAAGCGCCCGTTGTTCACCTTGCAATTAACGGCGTTGTCGCGCATGCCTCGGATGATGTCCTCGGACATGTTCTCGCTATAGAACTGGTTGAGGTTGAGCATGCTTCGGAATGCAAAGCGCCCGGCAGGCGTGTTTCCAAATTCCTCGCGTACATACATGATGCGAACACCGTGCCGATCCATGCGCTCCTCGAATTGGAGAGCGTTAAGCATGTTTCGCCCGATGCGGTTTGATTTATACGCGATGATGACACCGAACTTATGCTTTTCGGCGTCGCGGATCATGCGCTGGTAAGCGGCGCGGGTTTCTTTTCTTCCGGTGATCGCCTTGTCTGAGTATATCTCGATTACGTTCAGACCTTCGCGTTCGGCGAAGCCCTTGCATTCCTCAACCTGCTGCTCAATGGATTCTTCCTTTTGCGAGTGAGAGGAATACCGGGCGTAGATTACCGCATCACCGGACGCAAGTGCGTTTCCGTCCTTAACCTTTTTCAAATGAACACCTCATGCGTAATCACTCGTCAGTATTTCGCACCAGTATTTTTATTCCGAATAGGTTTTTCTCTACGATTATTTCCTTTTCATCGTATGTAGTATTGATCTCAAATGCCTCTGAACGTTCGGGTAATAGGGCCGTAAATGCAGATAGGCTATGAACTCCCACATTGCAGCGTAGAGATACAGCTTCACCATGGCGAATAGAATATTTTTCGTTTTCGTCTACTATGAGATAGATCGCCGCGCTTCGCTTTAACGTTTCACCCACGGTAATAGCTACATTGTCAAAAACAACAATCCCGCGTGACCTACGTTCACCGTCGGCAGCTTCTCCATTCTCGGGGTCCATGTCGAGCACGCGGTTATAATACTCTACAGCTCGCCCATTATCTCCTTCGTTTTCAAAGCGAGAAGCTCTTTCTAGCAAATTCTTTATCTGCATCTTTGTGTCTATGGACACGGTACCAGACACACTAACAGACGCTTTATCGTTAATCATTTTTGTCCCGCAGTATTGGCAAAATGCTAGCTCCCTGCTTTCGTCTATTTCGCAGGCT
>Ga0116171_10002563_pt1 | contig 17200 bp, 19 predicted proteins | sample AD_JPNHW2_MetaG_FD_89798 | JGI IMG/M metagenome (GOLD analysis project Ga0116171, IMG submission 89798) | Active sludge microbial communities of municipal wastewater-treating anaerobic digesters from Japan - AD_JPNHW2_MetaG | ecosystem: Engineered > Bioreactor > Anaerobic > Digestate | place... | reverse complement strand
TTCTTCTGCAGCGAACTTGCCGCGAAAGGTGAGTGGAACAAGGAAGAAGTGGCTGCCCTGGTAACAAAGGGAATCGAGACATTGGGAATCAAGGGAAAACAATACTATCAGCCGTTGAATCTCGGATTTTGGGGCGAAACGTCCGGTCCGGACATACCAACAGCCATCGATATACTCGGTGCGACTGAAACAATCAGAAGATTTCAAGCAATTATAATATAAAGGGGTTAACATGAAATACTTAAAGAAGTTAACAGGCGAAAGAGTTTTCCTTTCTCCGCATAATCCTGAGGATTATGAACGTTTTGCGGAATGGGTGAATGATCCTGAAATATGCATCAGTATGAATATTCTTCCGCAAATCTACAGCATGGAAAAGGAAAGGGAAATCCTTCAAAAATTTTCATCCACTGATAAAGGCTACCACTTCGCTATTATCGATAAGGAAACAGGTAAGCCCATAGGCGGAACAGCTTTGCTTGATGTAGACCATATTCATCGAAAAGCGACATTCGGTATTTTTATAGGCGACAGAAATTACTGGAACGGCGGGTTTGGAACAGAAGCGACCAAGCTGGTGCTGGACTTTGGATTCAATATCCTGAACTTGATCAATATTGACTTGCATGTTATTGCCTTCAATGCCAGGGCTATCAGGTGTTACGAAAAATGTGGATTCAAACAGGTTGGAATCCGCAGACAAGGTTACTTTGTAGCAGGACAGTATCATGATGAATTAATCTTTGATTTACTTGCAGAAGATTTCAAAGATTCATATATTAAAACCATCCTGGATAAAGCACTGGCTGACGACCACAAAAGCAAGCTTTCCATCATTTAATATGCTGAATCAGATCAAGGGACAGGAACAGGCATTATCTGTTCTGAATCATGCGATTCAATCCGATAAGGTGGGACAGGCATACCTGTTCTTTGGACCTGAAGGTGTGGGGAAATTCACGACAGCCCTGTATTTTGCCATGGCATTGAACTGCCAGGATACAGGTGAGGGAAAGCCCTGCGGAGTATGTAATTCATGCAGGAAATTCCTGCAATTCAACCATCCTGACTTTATCTACATCTTCCCTACACCAAATCTCAAGATCACGATGGAAGGTGATATCCAGGAATCAAAGTACCTTCCTGAATATAAGGCGTACCTTACCAATAAGATGGAAACACCCTGGAAGGAGTTCTTCTTCTCTGCAAATACGGAGATCAGGATGGACAGTATCTGTCATCTGCAACACCGTCTGAGCACATCGATCAATGAAGCGAACTATCGTGTGTGTATCATTGAAAGCGCTGAATGCATGAATAACAAAACCGCCAACGCTTTCCTGAAAACACTCGAAGAACCTCCTGCAAGAACAGTCCTCATTCTAACAACCGTCCAGCCGTCCCTGCTTCTTCCCACAGTACTTTCCCGCTGCCAGCATCTGCGCTTCAAGACATTGGCAAGCCGCGTCATGGAAGATGTCCTCGAAGAAAAGATATCGGTGGATAAGGTGGCAGCCAAGACATTTGCCCGTATCTCGAATGGGAACCTGAAGAGAGCGTTGCGATTATGTGAAAGCGGAAAGCTGGAGGCACGGGGCTATATGATCAACCTGCTGGATATGATCGTAGCGCGTGATGACCTGAAATTCATGGATTTCATCAATGAAAAGAGAAGTGGGAAGGGACCTTCCTTCATCTCCGAGATCATTGACCTTCTGATTATTGTGATCGGAGATCTTGCCTTTCTACACGATGCACCTGAGCATATTGTGAATATAGACCTGATCCCGGTGATGGAAATGTGCTACCAGGTAAATCCGCAGTTACATGAGGAATTACCCAAAATGCTGGAGAAGATGGAAAAGATGTATTTCCGGGTAGAACAGCACGTGAACCCGCAACTGATATTAACAGGCATCTATAATATCTTCCAACAGGCTTTGTATCCTAATGATTGATAAACTAAATCTGCTGGAGACCTCTTCATTCCAATAGAAGTATGTTGTTTCTCTAACTACTTAACAATCAACAATTAAACTTTACCTTCTATCCTGAACTACTGCATCTTGAATTTCCTTAAAACTATCGTAAATATATATTGGCATATAAATTATTCAAATTAGTATATTGTTTATTAGCCTATAAACTAATTCTTCTATATAAATCTTTATGGTAACTATAAGTAATTCAGGCACAACGCCAAACGAAGGAGAAAAAAATGGTTATGAACAAATTTTATTTATTCTTGTTGCTACTTCTTATTTCGTACTCTATGTTAGTGGCTGAACCCTTCGATACTAATCTTTTAAAGAATCCCGGATTAGAAAACAACTTAAACAATTGGACTGTCATTAATGGTGGAAATGGTTGGGTGATGATAAATGGGGATAGTGTCAATCCATCGAAATTTGTCGCCTCATCTTATGCCTGGAGTACTTTATCCCAGGAGATTGACCTCATAGCTGCAGGTTTTTCAGCTTACGAACTTGATCATAATAACGGTCTATCTATTTATTATTCACAATGGATGTCTGCTTACTGGGGAGGTCGTTACTATATTGAAGTGAAAGCGCTTGATGGGTCTCATCAGCTTATATACCAGTCAAATATTGGCCAGATAGATGATCCTGTGATTTTGGAATCAAGCGATTACTGGAAACAGGCATGTATGGAGTTTCAAGCTACATCGGGAATGAGATATATCACTTATGAAGTAGGTGGTATGGATGTTCTATTTTGGGCAGGATATTATGGTACCCGTATTGACGATGCAACATTGCTATTATCCAATGATGTCACGGGTGTGAATGATGATCATAATCCTGCAATACTCAAACAATCAATCAAAGCCTTCCCCAATCCCTTCAATCCGAACATTACTCAAATGTCTGGGACCTATGGCTTATCGAAGGGACAGAATGTTGAGGTTGCTGTATATAATATCAAGGGGCAAAAAGTCCAAACAATAGAAACCGGATACAAGAGTCCCGGCACTTATCCCATCAGTTGGAACGGGAAGGATGATAAAGGTAGGACGTTCGCGTCAGGAATCTATTTCCTGAATTTACGTACCGGTAATTACTCTACATCCGAAAAAATTGTCATCATTAAATAGACTGGAAATACTTCACTGATTCTATACAGAAAGGGAGCATAAAATGCTCCCTTTCTAAATCACCTGATTTTACAGTAATCCCCCATTTCCCATTCTTAATTTCGATTAACCACCCAGGTTAATCTGTCTTGTCTTGAAACCATATCCGAGCACATCATATACATCTGTTACAATCATAAAGGAATCAGGGTCGATATCTTTCACAATATCGGTCAATTCAGGTACCTGACGTCTGTTCAGGACACAGAAGAGCACATTGATATCCTTTTCTTCAGAGCCTGTTTTCGCTTTGATAAAGGTTACACCACGATTGATGTTCTCGTAGATCTCATCCCGCATTTGCATCACATGATCGGATATGATATATACGCCCTTGATGTAAGGAAGACCTTCACTGGCAAGGTCAGTGATCTTGGTGGAAATGAACAGGTTGATATATCCCCAGATGATGAGCTTCATATCCTGCAATATCAATCCTACTGAGAAGATGATCAGGGTTTCCACGATCCAATAACCAGTACCAATGGAGAGACCAGCCTTCTGCTTTATAAGTGCTACGGGTATGTCGGTACCGCCTGTTGAGCCACGGAAACGGAATATAAGCCCCAAGCCAAGACCCAGCATCACAGAGCCCGCAATGGCTGAAAGCATCATATCGGAAGGTGCAAGCATGGCAATGATGGTATGTCCTCTTCCATCATGAAAGGTATATTTCGCCAGGTCTTTGATGAATCCCAAGCGATGCAGGGATTCCGGACTCAGCAAATCGGTCAGGAAAGAGCTCACCAGCATACCGTAGACAGATTTCCCGCCAAATGACTTGCCGATCAGTAAAAAACTCATGATGAACAGGGGGATATTGATCACGATCATCGTGATACCCACCGGGAAGCCAAAGAAATAGTGAAGAACCTGCGCAATACCTCCAACACCGCCGGGAGCAATGTTGTACGGGATCAGGAACCATGAATACCCAATGGCAAAGAAGATACTGCCGAATATGATCCCAAGGTAGGATTCTATTTCTTTTTTAAGTTTTTTCTTCCGAATCATTTGAATTTCCTTTGCAATAAGTGGACTGTCATTGATTAAATACTATTGGGCATACCGATTACTATGGGTCAATATATTTCTGAAATCGCATACTGATTCTTGAGATTTTAAGTTTTATTCTTGACCTGTTTAACACAACTAATTACCAAATAATGTGATAAGGAGAATAAGATATGAAGATATCTATCTTGGCGATCCTGATATTCATTACATATTGCTTGTGCCAATGTTCGGAAGTTAATCCCAACCTAACTGGTGAACAACCCGCACTGAATCCCTTAGAACTTCCCAATCCTTATAGTCCATCCTATACATTAGGGATTTCCGATGGAGCTCATATTTCTACAACTAATGCATATGTAAGTGGTTTATTTTGGGGACTGACATTCAATTATATTGGAATTATCATAGCATCTGGAGTAACGAAAAAGTCAGAGCCTATCGTGTTTCCAGATGGTGTAAACATATCGGATTATAAGAAAGGCTATTACGAGACATCAAAAAGGCTAAATCGATCTTCAGCAGTCAAAGGGGCATCTACTGCTGCAATCATAGAGACTGTCCTTTTGATGGGTGCCATGATATTTGCAGCAGGAGATTGATATTAATTCTAATGCTATGTAAATCTACCTTCAGAAAATTATCTTGTCAATCTCAAGCCTCTAATAATGATACCTTCAAGGTAAAAAGATGAAATTATATTTGATAATCATGCTATTATTATTACAATTCAGTCTTTTCTGTATAGAAAAGCCCAAACTCGCACGTCTGCAATATGACGGTGGAGGGGATTGGTATAATGACGCAGAGATACTCTCCAACCTTGCTAAATTCGCCAATAATACAATTCATACGGACTTCTCGTTAGATCAGGCAACAGTGAAGGCAAGCGATACCAAACTGTTTGAATATCCGTTTTTATTCATCACAGGTCATGGAAATATCAGGTTCACAGAAAAAGAAGTCGAACAACTTCGTGATTATCTGCTCCGTGGGGGATTTATCTATGCAGATGATGATTATGGAATGGATGAATCATTCCGCCGTGAGATAAAGCGTATCTTCCCTGAAAAGACCATGACTGAACTACCTGCATCCCACCCAATCTTTCATTGTTATTATACTTTCCCCAAGGGGTTGCCCAAGATTCACAAACATGATGATAAAAGACCCCAGGCATTTGCCCTTTTCGATGATAACGGCAGGATGATGATGCTCTATACCTACGAATCCAATATCAGTGATGGATGGGCAGACCCAAATACGCACGGTGACCCTCAGGAGATCAGGGATACTGCTCTCAGGATGGGTGTGAATATGCTTCAATATGTCATGACAAATCCCCAATGATAGGTAAAATATGAATATTTACATCGTATCGGACATGCATATAAAATTCAGTGAGCGACAGGAAGACAGGGATCGCCGTGAGAGAGCCGTTGAATTCTTCGATTCCTTGAAAGGCAAAGCAGATATGCTTATCCTCAATGGCGATATCTTTGATCTCTGGTATGATTGGAATAGCGTCATCATCAAAGGGTTCTTCCCAATTCTGAAGAAACTTGCAGACTTACAGGAAGCCGGCTGCAAACTGATTCTCATTTCAGGGAATCATGACTTCTGGTTTGGTAATTTCCTGCCAGATTATCTCAAGGTAGATGTTCATCTCAATCGTTACACAGATACCATTAATGGAAAGAGAATATTAGTTACCCATGGCGATCTGCATACGGCCAATGACTTGCGCTATCATGTCTTCCGGACAGTCATTCGTACCGGTTTTGTCAGAACCATATTCGGCATGATTCACCCCAATATCTCCCTTTGGCTGGGTAAGCAGTTATCTCGTTCCAGTCGTAAAAGAAAAGTACCGAAACAACTACGTGAAGCACAGGAAAAAGGGCTTAGTTCATTTGCCGAAAAATCTTTCTCGCAATTCGATATCATTGTAATGGGACATTCACACAAGGCACTGAGAATCGATTATCCCAATGGTGTCTATCTGAACAGTGGTGAATGGTTCTTTAGCAATAGCTTTGTAAAAATAATTGACGGCAAGGCAGAACTTTGCCAATTTACGCAGTAATGAATTCAGAAGGAGTCAAAATGACCAGAAAACACCTTTTACCCATCATCCTCATCTTAACTATTCTCATGAGTACGATCACTTTATGCGCTAAGAAAACCGACTCGAATAAAACTACAGCACCAAAGGAAGAAGTAAAGATGCCTACAGACCTGACAAAGACAAAGACAATGGTTACGATCAAGACCAATCTTGGAGATATTCAACTTGAATTGTGGCCTGACATGGCACCAAAGACCGTTGCCAATTTTGTGAAACTGGCAAACGAGAAATTTTATGATAACACCTATTTTCACCGTGTGATTCCTGATTTCATGGTCCAAGGCGGTGATCCAAATACGAAAGACACGACCCGTACGAACGATGGACAGGGCGGTCCCGGTTACAAATTTGAAGATGAATGCTACACGTATGGTGCTCCAATCACTGGAGATATCAAGGATGAAGCCACTGCTCTTCAAGTTTTCACTGATCTTTTGATTCCCTATTTCCAAACCACGGAAAAACCCGACACGATGCTTACAAACCTGGCTCAAGCATGCCAGACTGCCCAAAGCGGTGACCCTCTGAAGGCTCATCCGATTGACTGGTACCTGCAAAAGACAGGTCAAAAGGAACTGCTGCATAAGGAACTGAAAGCCCATATTCTTTATGGTGAGATCTGTATGGCAAATTCAGGTCCCAACACCAATGGTTCACAGTTCTTCATCGTCACTGCAAAAGATGGCTGCCCCTGGTTGGACGGAAGACATACTGTTTTTGGGAAAGTAACGAATGGAATGGATAATGTCCTTAAGATAGTGGCTTTGCCGAGAGATAAATCAGATAATCCTCTCGTTGGCAGCCAGGCATTTATTCAGGGTATTGTCGTTAAATAAGTTTAAATAAGCGCCAAAGGAGTAACCTTATGGCGAAGGTAAATGAATCTGCATTACAAAGTGAAGTAATGTCCTATTTTGGGCGTTATCAGTACGCCTATCTCTCAACTTGTGATAAAAATCAGCCACGGGTTCGTCCCGTGGCTCTCTTCTATGTAGAAGATCGCTTCTGGGTTGTCACTTTCAGTGGTGATGCAAAAGTCTCACAAATTCGAAGCAACCGGAATATCGAGATTTGTCTCCCCATCCGTGAAGCAGGAGATACTGGTTATATTAGGGCAACAGGAACAGCCCACATCGATAATGACAGTTATAATAAACGGGAAGCATCCGAATTCTGCTACTTCTTTGAAGAGTATTTTTCAGGCGTCGATGATCCTGACTTTACACTTCTGGCTCTTCAGCTTGATGAATTTGAATACATGCGACCCGGTGAATCCTTCAGTCAGAAATTCACTTTAAGAAAATACTGAGGTAATCATGAGCGTTATTTTTTCTTATCAGGAAAGTCACACAGGCAAGATTCACACAGTCATTCCCAAGATCAGGGAAATCTCAAAAGCCATGGGAAATGTCATAATCACCTTCGATAATGGTGATAGAAAAACGCTTGATGTTGAAGATGCAGATGCCCTGATCGACCATTTATTAACGGAATTAGAAGATTACTACAGCAAGAACAAATAATTCGGATAAAATCAGGAATCTCATTCTTCAAGCCAATGAAAAATGGGATATGTTCTCCCCTGATGATGTTCTTCTTATCGGCATCTCAGGTGGAAAGGACAGTTTGGCATTACTTTCTCTGTTAAACCAAATTCATTCTCACGTTCAATCGATTCATATTCCATTTCGGAAAGATGAATCAACGCAATTTCATGATTACTGTAATGGCTTGGCGAAATTTCATGTAGCTGAGACAGATATTGAATCACAATTGCATGATTATAAAAAGAAACCCTGTTATTACTGCTCAAGACTCAGACGTAAGTATATCCTGGAATATGCCCAGGAAAACGGTATCAGCAAAATCGTCTTTGCACACCACCGTGATGATGTGGTTGAGACCTTCCTTATGAACATGCTGTACCAGGATGAAATCAGTACCATGATGCCAAAGCAGGTTTTATTCGGTGGAAAATTCGAGATCATCCGCCCTTTCTTCATGGTTCCTGAATACTTGATCCAGAAATATGCAGTAGAACAGAATCTTCCGGTTGCTAAGAATCCTTGCGCATTCACGAATGACACGAAGAGAGAGAGTGTAAGAGAATTACTAAAGCACATGCAAAAACAGAATCAAAGCAGGGATATTCGAGAGCACATCTTCAAATCGATTTTACATATCAATCCCGAATTCATGCCATAAAAAAAGCAGACCGTTACCATAACAGCAACAGTCTGCTTCTCCTTGAAAATCAATTAAAAGTGATATGTCAGTCCAAAGTTCCCAGCAACCAGTGATGTATTGTATGTTCCCATCATATTATCTGCAGCCTGGGTTTTGATAGTACGTTCCTTGAAACTGATGTATTCACCATTCAAATCAAGACCGAATTTTCCGAACTTAAAGCCGAAACCTACATTACCGCTCAACTTTTGGCTGATATCAGGCCAGGTTGGGCTGAGAGACTTGTTTGGTATCGGTGAAAGGTCATACCAGAACCCGAGACGAACTGCGACTGGATTGAATTGGTACTGAGTACCCAAACTGAAACGATAAGTATCCATCCATTTGGTTTCAAGGGCTCTTTCATTAATCACGACCGTGCCGGTTGCAGTATGAATTTCAGCAGCAGGTTCCATCTTGATCTTGACTTCGCTAAGAACAGTCCACCATGTATAGGCAAAATCACCATTGATCGTCCATCTGTCATTAGCCTTTAAGGAAAGACCCAAACCAACATCACCGGGAAGATTCATGGTTGCTTTTGCATCTGTTGTATCACCAACAACCGCACCCGGGATCTGGTCACTGAAATGAGGATAATGCACTGGGTCCAAGGCATGCATTGTCTGATAAACGACAACATTATTCAACCATGTCCTGATCTTTGCATCACCGGAGATCTGGACTGAAGACGGCAATTTGCCTGCAAAACCGATACTGAGAATGGGATTAGGTTTCCACATTACACCAACATTACCGCCAACACCCCAGCCAGTACCTTTGAGATACATCGTGGTTGGAGCATAATAACTTGCGTTTGTATCAGGAATCAGCTTGGCAATTGTAATCATACCGTAATTTACGCTCACTCCCGCACCGACGGCAACTTTATCGGAAACCTGGTAAGCAATTGTCGGATGAATGTCGACGACACCAATGGAACTTTCCATTTCATTCTTCGGGAAACCGGAAGCCCATTTCAAAGTTCTCAAAGTATCATTGTACATCATGGCTGTGGGTAATGAGAAAGCATCCCATGTTGCACCCAATCCATAAGGAACATAAACACCAATTCCATATTTCAGGGGATTCTGATTCGCGTGAATGGCAAAAAGATTTGGAAACATCCAATTCTTCTTCTCTGCAGTTATTTTCTTATTGAGTTGAAATCCGGGGAGACCAAAACCAGGTACCAAGGTGCCTGTACTTGTAAAATCCATTGTTGGAGTGATCATTGCACCAGCAACCGTAATACTGCTTTGGTCCATTGAAGCCAAACCGGCAGGATTCCAGTACATGGAAGAAGGATCATCAGCCATTCCGCGGAATGCTCCGCCAAGACCGATCGCTTTTGAACCAATCCCTGAAAGGGCAAAACCGCCGGCAAATAATGCCGAAGATAAGGCAAACATCATTAACAGAAAAATAAATAGTGCTTTTTTGTTCATAATTCCTCCAAGAGTAGATGTGGACAATAATTCGTATAGTATGTATTAATTTGTCTTAACGGATAATGATTCCGTCAATCTATTTTTTTGAATTGACACTGATCTAAATGCGGCCTATAGTTTTAACTATTCATATAATAATAAGTTAGCATAATGAATATTACTCATGTGCTTTGAACGTTATTCAAATCGCAGTGTATTCAGGAAAGAAACATTTCCAGGGATTTGATAGACCGCTCAGAGAATAATTGCTTCTTCAGGGGTTTATTCTTCCCCGCCATTTCAATACCTGGTAAAATCCCATAATTGGCATTCATCGGCTGGAATACTTGCTCTCCTGCAAAAACCAAATGACGCCACAGCTGTCCGCTTATCGTTTCTTCGGGGAGCATTGGTAATCCGGCATCAAGGATTTTTGCCACCAGCAAGCCGCTTAATATCGATTCAACATATCCTTCAACACCCGCCAATTGACCCGCAATATAAACTCCTGGTTTTTTACTCAGTGACATATCCTGATTCATGATCTCCGGTCCGTTCAGATAGGTATTTCTGTGAATGGATCCATAACGGAGGAATTCAGCATTTTCAAATCCCGGGAGCATGCGAAATACCTGTTTCTGCTCTCCATATTTCATCATGGTTTGACATCCAACCAGGTTATATGCTGTTTTATCCTGGTTCTCAGTCCTCAACTGTAAAATGGCATAGGCTCTTTTTCCGGTTCGTGGATCCTCGAGACCTACCGGACGCATTACACCAAACCGCAAAGAATGCTCTCCCCTCCTGGCTATTTCCTCAATGGGCATGCAATTCTCGTAGAATTTGTATTCAAGGTTGTGAAAAAACTGATTCTCAAATTCCTTCGCCTCATGTTTTTCAGCATCTTTCAACGCTTGTACGAATTCATAGTATTCTTCTTTATTCAAAGGACAATTCAAGTAATCTGCTTCTCCCTTGTCATATCGTGTCTTGGAAAACAGGATATCCATATTCAGTGAATCAGCACTGACGATCGGTGCAATCGCATCAAAGAAATAGAGATGGTTTTCCCCTATGATTTCCTGTAATGATCGTACCAGTCCATCTGATGTTAATGGACCCGTTGCAATGATCACAGGTGGTTCGGGGATTTCGATGAGTTCCTGCCTGATCACTTTTATATGAGGATGCTTGCCGATCCTGGATGTCACGTCTTTCGCAAACTCTTCCCTATCGATTGCCAATGCATTCCCAGCCGGTACTGCATGTTCTTCCGCGATTTCAAGCAGTTTGGAGCCAAGTAATTTCATTTCTGCCTTCAAGAGACCGGACGATGTATCAATCAGTTTTGATTTGAATGAATTACTACACACCACTTCAGCGAGATTCCCCGTACTGTGGGCAGGTGTCATTTTCGTGGGACGCATCTCATATAATGTGACTTCCCAATCCCTTTCTGCCAGGTATAATGCGGCTTCACAACCGGCTAAACCTCCACCGACGATCGTTATTTTCTTCAATGCATGCTCCTTATTTCTTTCAATTTACATCATGCAAAATAGCCTGGCAGTCAAGCGTTTTTCGTATATTTGACTTTGCGACACACACTATCTTATTATATTCCAATCTCTTTCCAATGGGATACCAATCCCATTCCAATCTCATTCCAATCCCTCGAGATTGGAATGAGATAGGTATTTGATTGGTTATGGATAAGTATTTGATAAGAAATAAAAAAGAGACACCATGGAAAGTGTCTCTTTATTCTTGCATTATTTATGATTTATTTGATCATAACAAGTTTCTTGGTCTCTATGTGATTAATAGTTTTGAATTGATAGAAATACATACCAGAGGCGCATTCCTGGGCAAATAGACAATTGGTCATTAATAGTATGAATAAAAAAATTGTGGTCTTTAACATTGCTCCTCCAATGATGACATTTTTAGATTGAGATTTAGATTCATGTCAATAATAACTTTGACTTTTTACAGGATTCTATTATCATATTCAAAACTTATTTAGGATGTTGCAATGAAATGCATGGACGTAATTCTTTCCCGCCAGAGTGTCAGGAGCTTTTCAGACGAACCTGTTCCTGAAGAGATCATTGACCAGATATTGGAAGCAGGACGGTGGGCTCCCTCGACACAGAACAGGCAACCCTGGAGATTCATCGTTATTAAGGATCGTGAGATCATCAGGAAACTGGCTGTGAATAGCGGGTTCATCGGACTTGTGAACCACTTCATCAGGGATGCAGCTTTTGTCATTGTAGCCTGCGCTGAGCCGAAAGAAGATATGGTGCTGAATGGTCAGCCTTATTACCTTGTGGATACAGCCATCGCACTACAGCAGATGGTTCTTGCTGCTTGGAGCTTCGGTATTGGATCATGCTGGTTGGGTGCTTTTTCCGAAACCAGTGTAAAAGCATTTCTTGACATACCAGATTCTATTCGAGTAATCGCCATTACTCCTTTTGGGTACCCTAAAGACAGGAAATCATTGTATTCCAAGGCAGTAAGCAGTTTTGCCGGAAGCAGGAAAAGACGCCCGAAGGAAGATATATTTTACATTAATAAATGGAGAAAAAAATGACACCTACAACAAAGACAAAACTAAGAAGAGAATTCATAGAAAAACTGCCCAAGGCAGATCTTCATGTGCATTTGGATGGTTCTGTAAGAATATCCACAATTCTTGATTTGGCAAAGAAATTCAATGTGAAGCTTCCAGAGACAGACCCGAAGAAACTGACGAAACTCGTCTGCTGCTCAGATGCCTGCGAAAGCCTTGATGAATACCTGCGTGGTTTTCATATCGTGAATCTTGTTCTTCAGAATCGTGAAGGACTGTTCCGTGCAGCCTATGAACTTGCGGAAGATGCTGCCAAGGAAAACGTCAGATATATGGAAGTCCGGTATTCACCGATCCTTCATACGAACCAGGGAATGAAGCTGACGGAGATCTCTGATGCCGTGATCGAAGGTCTGCGTGCTGCAGAACGTGTATTCAATATCAAGACCGGTGTGATCATATGCGGTATTCGCAATATGGATCCGGCTACTTCTATGAAACTTGCAGAATTGGCGATTGCTTACAAGAACCGTGGCGTCATTGGTTTTGACCTTGCCGGAGCCGAATACAATCACCCGGCAAAGGAACATCGTGAGGCCTTCGAACTTGCATTGAAGAATAACCTCAATATCACCATCCATGCCGGAGAGGCATACGGTCCGGACAGTATTCATCAGGCATTGCATTATTGCGGTACTCATCGTCTCGGTCATGGTACAAGACTTGTTGAAGACGGGGATTTGTTGAATTACGTGAACGACCACCGCATTCCAATGGAAATCTGCCTCAAGAGTAATTTTCATACAAAGGCTGTACCATCAATCCAGATGCATCCTGTTGACTTCTACCTGGATTATGGCTTAAGAGTCACCCTGAATACAGATAATCGCACTGTATCCAATACAACCGTAACGGACGAATATATGCTGGCAATCGACTTGCTGGGTTTGAATTATAGAGATATCAAGGGAATCATCATCAACGGTTTCAAGAGCGGATTTGTCCCCTATAAGGAACGTATCGCCATCCTTGAAGCAGCCCTTGCTGAAATGGAAAAACTCGAAGAAGAGGAATTCAAGGCTCAGACGAGGATTTTAGAGAAGATTTAAATCTTCTCCAATTAAGAATTAAAAGTTAAAAATTAAAAATTAGAAGAATCTGAAAAGTAAATAACAAAAAAGAAAGGGTCTTCACTATAAGACCCTTTTGTATTGTTCAAAAGAACTTTGAATTATCTGAAATCAAATTCCAGCCTTATTCCTATTACAGTAATTCGTTTTTCTAAAAACTCCCTTCTGTAATTTTTAATTCTTACTTTTTAACTTTTAATTTTACTTGAACGGCCAAACCCTGATTCCAACGGCTGCTCTAAAGTCTCCACGGGATTCAGGTTGGAATTGCATCATTGGTACGAATTCCAGGAACATATCCAGAGGAATTCCTTTGAATAATAGATCAAATCCAATGGGCGTACGAAGTTTTACAGTATTGGCATGCCCGGAAAAGTCATTACTTGTTGCATGAGTATCAGATCGAAAACCTAACCCAAGATAAGCAACAAGCCTTCCCATAGAACCATCATCAATAGGATTTGTATGCCAAAGATAATCTGCAGTGATTATGGTATTGTGACTGCCGTTTTCGCTTGTCCATGCTGCGGACATTGCAATAGCTGTTTTATCATCTATCCAACCTTTCGCGCATATGCCTGATGGTTCAGAGTATGAGATTCCAACCCCGAGCTTTGAGTCCTGGCTCCATAACAAACTACAGACAACAACCAGTATCAGAATGAGAACTATCTTTGTCATAATGCTCTTCCTTTATTTCATGGGTAATGCAAATATCCTTTGAGCGTCGGCAGGAGTTGCCAGGGGTCTGCCCACTTCCTTCGCAATGCGTGCTACACGTGCAACCAATTGGGCATTCGAATCCGCAAGCACATTCTTATGATAATAGATATTATCCTCAAAGCCGACACGAATATGCCCACCTGTTGCCATGGCAACCAGGATGGAAGGAACATGCCATCTCCCGATTCCTGCAATTCCCCACGTGGCAGTGGGAATCTCTTCCTTGAGATGTTCTGCCATATAGAGAATATTCTTCGGTTTCCCACTCATTCCACCGGGTACACCCAATACAAATTGGACATGCAGAGGGTCATGAACGATATGACCTTTTTTGATCAATTTTGCTACAATATCGATCATGCCTGATTCATAGACCTCAATCTCAGGAACAACTCCATATTCCTTGAAACTCTCTGCCAAACGTACAATATCCTTCGGGTGATTGAGGAAGACCTCATCTCCAAAATTCAGGGTACCGGCATTGAGGGTAGCCATCTCGGGTTTCAGTTGCAATGGGGCAATCCGCTTTTCAAATGCTTCACCAACTGCACCGCCTGTACTGATTTGAATGATAATCTGGGGTACAGCCTCACGTATGGCATGAATGGATTCAGCAAAGCGTTCAAGCCTTTGGGAAGGCTTACCGTCATCTTCTCTCACATGGAGATGAATGACTCTCGCACCTGCTTCGAAACATGCTTTTGCTTCTTCAGCCTGTTCCCTGGGTGTAACAGGAAGATTAGGCTGGTCTTTCTTTGTGGTTTCTGCGCCAGTAATGGCAGCAGTGATGATCAAAGGTTCCATGTAATCTCCTTCATCAGGCAAGTTTCTTCAATTCATCGAGACTTTCTTTGATTGCATTTACCGTATATGACAAGTCTTCATCCGTATGACGATAACAGATATAACCATGATGGTAAGGCTGAAGGAATACTTTGCGACGAATCAATTGAGAATAAAATTCGTTGCGCAAGACCTTGTATCTCTTGTCAGGATCGGCATCGAAGGTAATAAAAGGCATCCAGGGAGCACCTGAGAATGTCACAGGAAGACCTGAAGCATCAATAACCTTCTGCACTTCCTTACCGAACTTGTCGCCTTTTTCCATGATCTTATCCAATATGCGATCACGTTGAAGAACTTCGATGGTCTTGATGGCAGCCACTTGTGAATCACTGTTCGGGAAATAAGTGGATGAAAGGAAGACCTTATCAGTCAACATGCTCATGAATTCCGTCTTACCGACCAGAGCACTGATGGCATAACCGTTAGCCATAGCCTTTCCAAATGTGGAGAGGTCCGGAGTCACGCCAAAATATTTCTGTGCCCCACCAATACTTACGCGAAAACCGCTTCGGATCTCGTCGAATATCAATACGATGCCGTATTGGTCTGCAAGAGCGCGGACGCCTTCCAGGTAACCCGGTTTGGGCATTTCCACTTCATGCGCAAGTGGATGTCCGACTGGGGTAATAATGATCGCAGCCATGTCATTTGCATTGGCTTTCACGATGTCTTCCAATTGCTGAAGGTCGTTGTAATGGAATTCGATCACATCTTCATACAGTTTTTCCGGAATACCACCCTTCACTTCCACACACCAGTCATGCCAGCCGTGATAACCACAGCGAGCCACCTTGGTTCGCCCAGTCTTGGCACGAGCAACACGGATGGCAATGGTAGTTGAATCAGAACCTGTCTTGGTAAAGGCAGCCATCTCACAGGATGGAATGACCTCTCTCAGTTTTTTGACCAAAACGTTCTGAGTAGGCTGTGTAAGTGAAAAACAGAAGCCTTTGTTTCTGATTTGTTCAATCACCGCATTATCGATTTCTTCTTCCCTGTGCCCGATAATGATTGGACCATAGGCACAAAGGTAATCTATGTATTCATTGCCATCAACATCCGTAACATGCCCGCCTTTAGCGGAATCAAAGAATATTGGATATTCACCCGGCACAAAGTTATAGGGTCTGCGAATCCCTGCAACACCACCGGGAACTAATTTCTGGGCTTCTTCGAACATTGCAAATGTCTTTGTTAGATTCAGTTTATCTGCCATGTTGAACTCCTTATTTCCTTTCCCATGTCGTGGCAATACCCATACCGCCACCGATGCAGAGAGATGCAAGACCCTTCTTGCAATCCTGCTTGATCATCTCATGCAGCAGGGTAACTATGATACGGGCTCCGCTTGAACCAATCGGGTGCCCGAGAGCAATAGCTCCGCCATTCACATTGACGATGTCGGAATCGAGAGTACCGATACCGGCTTCATGCAAACCCTTTACAACAGCGATTGACTGAGCAGCAAATGCTTCATTCAATTCCGCCAGTTCAATGTCATGTAATTTCCAGCCCGCTTTTTCCAGTGTCTTCTTGATGGCAGGGACAGGTCCGAATCCCATATAAGCCGGATCAACACCTGCAGAACCGTAGGAAACAAGATAGGCAAGCGGAGTCAGGTTCAGTTCGATTGCTTTCTCTTCGCTCATGAGAAGCAGCATCGCAGCACTGTCATTGATACCGGAAGCATTCCCTGCCGTGACTGTTCCATCCGGCTTGAATGCAGGTCTCAATTTAGCCAATGCCTCTAGCGTAGTTCCCTTGCGTGGGAATTCATCCTCCGTAACAATTTTTGGTTCACCCTTTCTCTGTGGTATCACGATGGGAACAATCTCTTCCTTGAATCTACCGGAGATCATCGCGATCTCGGTTTTATTCTGGCTTGCACAAGCAAAGGCATCCTGCTCTTCACGGCTGATGCTGAACTTGGCAGCCAAGTTCTCAGCAGTCATACCCATATGATAATTATTG
>Ga0116171_10002561_pt1 | contig 17212 bp, 14 predicted proteins | sample AD_JPNHW2_MetaG_FD_89798 | JGI IMG/M metagenome (GOLD analysis project Ga0116171, IMG submission 89798) | Active sludge microbial communities of municipal wastewater-treating anaerobic digesters from Japan - AD_JPNHW2_MetaG | ecosystem: Engineered > Bioreactor > Anaerobic > Digestate | place... | reverse complement strand
TATAAAAGGGAAAGCTAAAAATGAGCTGGGCATTCCCCCCGAAAAACTTGTAGTTAGCATTGGCTACAGCAGCCATGTAGAGCAACATCAAGTCGAAATAATTGAGATCCTGGCACAAAGGTTAAGTCCGGCGGAGCTGGAATCCCTCTTCTTCATATTCCCCCTTACCTATGGTGATACAACGTATAAAGATAAAGTAGTAGATAGTGCCAGGTTGCATGGTCTCAACTTCAAAGCTTTCACCAGCACGTTGCTAAAGCAAGACGTTGCCAAAATCAGACTTCTTTCCGATGTATTTGTCCACCTACGGGATACTGACCAGTTTTCGGGCTCCTTTCAGGAGTATTTATACTGCAGGAATATTGTTATCACGGGTAAATGGCTCCCCTACCAATTCCTGGCAGATAAGGGCGCATACTTTCGAAGGCTCGATAGCATTGACGATCTGCCTGAAACGCTAAAACAGGTGGTTGGAAATTATGAAAATGAGTATAGCAAAACTACCGTTAATAAAGAGATTATTGCTGGGATTAGCCACTGGAAAAATATAGTGGACCAGTACCTCACCATTTATAGTTGATATGTTAGCCATTTAGGATGCCCTCTAAATCATTCATCAAATCTTCGTTCATCTACACAGTGGTAGGCTCGCTTCCACTGGCTACAAGCATTCTACTGCTTCCATTCTACGGAAACTCCTCACTACTTTCAACAGCTGACTTCGGGTTGCTTGCCATATACATCATTCTTAGCGAGCTGGCAAAGATTCTTTTTACTTTTTCCGCTGATAGCTTTCTGGGATTCAACTACATACACTACAACAATAGCAAGAGCAACCTGCAACGTTTTATTGGAACCACATCCGTATTCATGCTGGTTTACGGCGTATTAATGCTATTGCTATTTTGTGTTTTGGGCGGCTCAGCCATTAAGCTGCTCTACCCGGGCAAAAACATAAGTTTTTATCCCTTTGGATTTCTTTCAGTGTTGACGGGTCTTCTCAACGGCATTTTTAAGGCATACTCAACCCTAATGATATATCGTGAGAAACCTGCACCTTTTTTATGGTCCAACATTATTCACTTCACCCTTGTGCTGGCGGTTTCCATTACCGGCCTGTACCTTTATCCCCAAACCCTCCTGGGACCTATCTGGGGACGCTTCGTAGGGGCAATTGCAACATTTCTTTGGTCGCTAACATACTTTGTATCGGCCAGCCGATTTAGGGTTGATTTTAATATTCTTAAAAAACTACTTTCCTACAGCGCACCGCTCTACCTTTTTGGAATTCTTTACTGGATTGTGTCAAACATTGACCGGTACTTCATCCTAGGCCTACTTTCGGAAAAAGATGTGGCTATTTTCGACTTTGCAGTTAAGCTAACGCTGGCAATAGAGTTTTTACAAAATGGGCTATCGTCGGCAATATACCCGAAGATTTTTCAGATATGGAAAAAGAATGACGACGTTCCGCATGGAAACGTGGAGATCAACCGATTCTTCCATGTTTTTGCCCTAATTACGGTTGTTGGGATTCCAGTACTCTACCTCTCGGTTCCCCTCCTGGTTCCATTGCAGGTTAACAACAGCGAACTTTACGCCTCATTCAACCTCCTACCCCTCCTTTTTGCCGGCATGGTGAGCCGTATCTGGTACTACTACCTTGTGGCGCCAATTTACTACTTTAAGCAAACCAAGGTAATGCCACTGGTTTTTGGGTTTGCCGCAATTTTTCAAATAGCCAGCACCTACATTCTTATCCGGCTTAACGGTATTGACGGTGCAGTATGGGCAAACCTGCTCACAAAACTTTTTCAGGTATTCCTTTTATATCTTTTTGTAAGGAGATTCTACACCCTGAGGGTAAATGTTAAAAAGCTAATTGTTTTCCCGGCAGTTTACATGATGCTACTCATTGCGGCAGAAATATTTTTAAAGCCGGTAAACATTTACCTGCTCAACCTCATTCACATTGTAATAATTACGGTGTTAGCCTATTCCTTTTTCCGTAATGAGCTTAAATGGGAAAACATCCGGACAGCTTTGAAAAAATAGCCCAACTCTCTAGGAGTTGGTTGTAGGTTGAAAGAATGCTGTGTAGGTAATTTCCCTACCGGTTTTTACTTCGTAAACAACCATTGTTGCGTTAACCTCTTTACCCTTTCGAGGGTTTAGTGTTACCATCTGGCGTTGCCCAACTATTTTTTTCCTTGCAGGGTCTAAATATGTCGTAACAAAGTTGTCCTTTACAGTATCGGAAAACAGAATTCGAACATTCTGGTTTGCTACCTCATCGTGTTTAACAGTAAATAAATTCTCAGCAGCCTTATTCATAAACAGAATTAGCCCATCGTGGTCGGTGGTTACAATAGCTTCGGAAAGCTCTTCCAGAAGTTTTTCGTTACGAACTTTAATTTTCTCCGTTTCCCTGTATTGATTAGTAATTTCTTCACGCGTTTCGCGTAATTTCTTATTTTGCTCTACTTCCTTTTGTTGGATTAACTCTTCCTGTTTTCTAATGGTTTCCTCTTTCTGCTGAACTTCAATGGCAAGGTGCACTTCACTGGTAATGTCATAAGCTATCAGTAAAACCTTGGCAATTTCACCATTCATATCGTTAACCGGGACGAGGGATACCTGTAGCCACTTCTCATCATTATTTCCCGTATTTACCCTTAGCTTTCCATCAAATGGATTACCATGAATAATATCATCCCATGCATCCTCAACATTTTGGCGGTCAACCGGTGAAACGGTTTCAAATATGTTTTTTTTCATGGCCACCTCGTAAGGTAGTCCCAGCGTTTCGATGTACATATCGTTTACTGCTATCATATCTCCGGTTGGGCTGATATCGGCTTTAACTACAGATCGGCTAAAGGCGTTAACCTGACCTTCCAGCTCAAGGTTTTTCGCTCTTTGGCCAGAAGCATCAAGAGCTAAAAAGAGGATTTTATCAACATCACCCATTGTATTTCTCATGCAGGTAAATGTGGCCAGAATCCATAGCTCCTTACCGGTTTTGGTAGCTAGCTTCATGTTACCCTCAAAGTGTTTACCACCTTTGCTAAGCTTTTTCCACACCTCTTCAAACCATACCCTATCCCGTCTATCTAAAAAAATATCCAAAGGTTTTCCTTCAACTTCGGCAGTTGAGGAGTATTCCAGCTTCTGCATGAATTTGGTGTTGGCGTAGGTTAGGGTCCCCTTAACGTCGAAATCGGCCCGGATCATGGTGTGGTTAACCGAGTTGGAGAAGCTGATGAACTTTTCCGATTGGCGGGCAGCTTCCTCCTGGGTGGCTTGCAACTCCTCCATGTTCTGACGCATTTGCTCCTCCTTTAGGGCAAGTTCTTCGGCCTGTTCGCGTGATTCCCTCAGCAACTTGGCCGTTCGTAGGTTTATCTTTACCGTGGAAATGGTAGTTGCCACGCTTTCGGCAATCTTTTCCATAAACTCCAGCTGGTGCTTCTCGAATATGTTGAACGAAGCAACCTCCAGCACGCCATGAACCTGATCGTTTAGCTTAAGGGGTATGAGAACCAGACAACGTGGGTTTGCCTTACCTAGTCCGGATGTAATGTTCAGGTAGCTGTCCGGTACCTTCTTCAAAAAAATAGTTTCCTTTTCGAGGGCACATGCACCAACCAAACCATCGCCCCAGGGAACAATTCTGTCAGCATACTTTCGACGCTCGTAGGCGTAGCAGGCAGTCATACGAAAATGAACATCAGCCTCATCGTCATCCTCAAGAAGGTAGAATGCTGCCTGGTTTGCACCAACATAGTTTACCAGGTTCCTGATTATTTGAAATGATAGCTCCTCAACGTTATCATTATTTAACCTGAGTATTTCGCCGAACCGGGCCATTCCCTCAGCGCTCCATCGGCGCTGCTCATCCTCTTTTCGCCGTATCTCCTCCTCCTTACGGCTTTGGCTAATGTTGTTGCGAAGATTTACTATTGCCTTGCCCAGCGCATCACCCTCATCCGGGATATACTCAACGCTTTCGTCTCCCTCCTGAAGTTTTTCAACAAAATGGTATAGCTTCCGCTGCCTATGAATCGTTTCTTCCGAGCTACTTTCGGACTCCATCCTGATACGTGAGATGTAGCGTGAAATGTAGAATGATGCCAGAGCTATAAGCAATGGGAAAATATCCAAAAAATATAAAACCGGCATAATGCGATGCATTTCAACAATGCCGCTGAAGTTGAAAGAATACCCTCCAGTAACCGCTGCAATAAAAAATGCAAGCAGAATAACAGCTAAACCGGCAATAAATCCTAAAATGGTTATTCTGACTACAAAGGGTTTTGAATATGCTCGCTCCATGGCAGTATTATTTTTGATTTTAAAAGTAGGTATTTTTTCAATTGAATGGAAAAATTCGATTCCAAATTTAGCGTGTTACCAGCCAAAATCGAGGCCCTATCCGATACCTATTCTTCCCAAAGTCAGCCCAGCTATACCGGATAAGTGCAAATGAACAAAATTCATAGCAAACAAACTAAAATCAACAGAACGTATTACCAGAACTACCTGATATTTTGAAGTATCAACAAAATTGAAAAAAATAAGCGCAATACCCGTAAGCACAGAATCAACTTTAATTATTGGGTGTGTCTAAAAAGCAGTATGTTTTTAACCAACCATATTCAGGAGGGGAGTCATTGGTTTTTCCACAGCACATACCATCGCACCTGAAATTTGCACTCAAAATCCTGAAATCTGCCTACGAAACAGCAGCATTTTTAACCTAAAATAATACTACAACACATATAGGTACTGCCACAATCAGACCTAAAGCATCCATGACCAGCAGTCCATTTAAGCTACCAAAACGCCAAATATGTGGGGCTTAAAAAAATTGTTTTTCTCTCACTCTCCGAAAGGTCATGGCTTGCTTCCGCACCATAAGATGAGCACGCTTATAATTCTTCCGGTGATTTTTTAAAAAAAGTTAAGCTAAATAGGGAAAAATTACGTATCATACAGCATTACCAACCACTAAAACATTAAATTGTATTAAGCAAAACATACAAACATGAGCAGAATTTTAATTGTTGACGACATCCACGTTAATCGGCTACTACTAAAGGAAATACTCACAAAAATCAGCGTTGACTGCCTTGAGGCTAAAGATGGAAAAGAAGCCCTGGAAATTCTTCAAAATGAAAAAGTTGATGTAGTTCTTATGGATATTGAAATGCCGGTAATGAATGGCGTGGAGACAACCCGGTACATTCGTCAGAACTTTCCGTTCCCCTTAAAAAGCATTCCCATAATTGCCCTAACAGCCCATAACCCGGCTGATTTCTTTGAAGATTTTCATAACACCGGTTTTAACTACCTGTTAACAAAACCCTACTCCATTGAAAGGATACAAAAGGCTATAGATGAAACTCTAAAGCAGGAAAAACAGCAAAACTGAATTTTCAAATTCCAATATTAAAGCAAGGCATTCCTTAACGTTTAATTATTCAGTAAGGCAAGCCCTTTTCCCAGCAAATATAGGTAAAATTGAACAGCACCCCGGTTTGCGAATAATATGGATAAACCAACTTATTATAGCCTATTCGCAGGTAATAACCTTCATTTTTTTTAAAGAGCTCCTTTTACTCCTTACTGTAAAATATTTTTAACTTTACAGCGCTATTTCAATCAAGGGAAAAAGGTAAAAATGACCAGCAGGGATTTAGCTCAGCTTATTGCCGCTCACTCCAGGCTAATTCTTCCAAACTTAGGAGCATTCCTCCACAAGGATGCAGCTGATGAAACGTTTAGCGCCAGTAAAGTTACCTTTAGCCCATTTCTAAAGTATAATGATGGAAAGCTGGAGGATTACCTTAGTAAAACAACAGGCATAAGCAAGGAGGAGTCGTTCAAACAGGTTCATGCGCTGGTAAGTAGCATTAACCAGCAACTTGAGTCGTCTGGGAAATACCCCATACCCGGTTTAGGACAACTTGTCCGCGATAACCAAGGAGCTATTTCCTTTGTTGCAGATACATCAGTAAACACCGACACCATAGAAGCTAATTTTTCTGGTAAAATTTCCAATTCCCCCCCGAAAGATGATGGCAAAACCGGTGAAGAAAGCATGATTACCGGGGACAACAAGGCTTCCAGCTACAATTCGACACCTGCAAATAGAGCTAGTTCAATAAAAATTAATGTTGAAGCAGATACGAGTAACCCAGATTCAACAGCAAAGAGTGCTATAATAGAAGATAATATCAATAAAACGGATAGCGAACCGGAAAAGCAAACCCAGGACAAAGCTGAGAATATTGGAAAATTGGAAAATGAACCTGTAAAAGGATATTTTAAAATGGGTAAAAGAAGTAGCGGTAAGAAGAAGAGCAAACTTTTACTACCAGCCCTGTTTGTGATAACATCGCTGGTCGTAATCTTTATTATCGCCCTTGTTATTAGGCATATAGCCCTAAGCCCAAGCTACAACTACTCCGATGAAGATGTAACCCCAGAAAACGATTATACCCCGGGTATTTCTAACATGACAACCCCAAAACCAAAGGATAAAATTGACAGGGCATACGATTCCCTAGTGGGCCAAATCAAAAAGGAAGAGAGTAACCCTTCAAGCCCTGAGCCTAGCATTGAGGACAAAATTGAGCAGGAAGTTATTGAAAACTACAAGGCTAAAGATGGCGAGCCAACAGGTAAATACTACCTGATAGTTGGCAGCTATAAAAATGCCGATAATGCTCGGAATATGGCTAGTAAGCTTAAAGATAAAGGATTTAAAAGTTCGGTTGTTTCAAGGCCTGACGGTATAAGCTGTGTTGCCCTAGGAGCATATTCATCAAACGGTGAAGCGGAAAAAGCCAAGCTAGCCTATGAAAAACAATTTCCTGGAATATGGATTTTGACCGTACAGTAGTCAATTTTACACATCGCCGGCTAATTTTTGATGTTGAACCCTCGTCAATTTAGAGACAAAATACTTCACAATGACCAGTAAATCAAACCCATTGTCGAATAGTAAAAAACTATGTACCTACCCATTAATTGGCGAAGTTTCATACATTCGTAAATCAGGATTAAAAAGAGTTTCTCTAAGAGTTAATGCCTACGGCGATGTACGGGTATCTATGCCCCCATTCATCTCGTTTAAGTATGCCGAGGAGTTTATGCTCTCAAACGGAGAATGGATTATTGAAAAAAAAGGCAGGTCCTTTTTGGGGAAAAATCTTATAGACAACGATTCAATCCATACCCGATACCACACCATCACACTATTTGAGGATAGCCAGTCAACCGGAATTAGGGTAATTCAAAGTAACAACCAAGCCAGGATTCACTATCCTTTAACCATGGCAAAAAATGACCCGGCAGTTAGAGAAGTCCTAAAAAAAGTTGTTGAGCATACCTATATGAAAGAGGCAAAAGATGACCTGCCCCTCAGAACAGCCAATTTAGCTGCCGCACACGGTTTCTCTTTTCGTAGGGTCTCAATAAGTAGGGCTACTACGCGGTGGGGTAGCTGCTCGCCTGAAAACAACATTCGTCTAAGCCTCCACTTGATGAGGCTTCCTGACCATTTAGTTGACTACGTAATAATTCACGAGCTTTGCCATACGGTGGAAAAAAATCATGGCATTAACTTCTGGAAGCTAATGAATGAGCATTGTAACGGACACGCGCGGCAACTTGCCAGAGAGATAAAAGAATACCACGCGTACTAGGTAATCTTTTAATGAAAGTGGACTAGCACAAGGATGGTTAGTAATCGAGCGAGTTTAACCTTTCGGTAAGCTCTACTATTTGGGTGTAAAATTCGCTTGCAACTTTCTGATAGTCAATATTTTTCCTACTTCCCTTTGCAAAATTTTTTCTCGAAAGCTTTGAAACAGTATCGCGCTGCAGTACTATTACATCGGAGATGATGTCTAAAATATTTTCCTGGTTAAACTCCGGTGAGAATGAAAGCTGGGTATAGCATTCATTCAGAAATAGCTTAACCATGTGTTTAACTTCCTTTTTAAAATCACGAATCTTAGACATCTCACCGTAAGGTTATTAACTTCATAATATTTAACTGAATAAATATATACTAAATTTATATCATAGTAAGCTAAATTGAATTATTTTATTCCTATTGTGCGTAAAATATTAATGAGCAAAATAAAACTTTAGAGGAAAACAAATTAAAATAGCTTAAATATCTACTTTACAGATAAGATAAAAGGCTAGTACCCATAAGCTCTTGCTTCAATTTTTTCAGGCAATATTTCGAAAACTTTAACATTTGCAAGCGCAGGAGTGCTATACTTAAAGTTCTGCAGGGAAGTGTACTTCAGCATAAATATCTCCAAAACTTCCTTTTTCTTATCAATATCATCAATTTCCTTTACCATACCGTAGATTAATACGCTTTTGTAACGCATGGAGTATGAGCATGCAACACTGTCATTTTGGTGATGCATTTGGTAGTCGGTGCTAAACTCCACACATACATTCGGGTTAGATTTCCAAATGCCAATCTTCTTACCCTCGGGGCCTGAATGGATGTAAAGCCTATCGTTCTGATAGCCAAAATTGAATGGCAGCACATAAGGCATTCCGTTGGTATCAACCATGCCAACATGGCACACCAGCGAGCGGTTTATGATATCATTCACTTCAGCCGGGGTTAAGTTGCTTCTCGATTTCATGTCTATCAAAAAAATTAGCTATACAACGTTACAATTATCTACATGATTTACCTGATATACAAAGCAAATAATGGTTAAAAAGCACTGCTTGTAAATGTTTCCTAATTATCCTTTGAAGCTGTTTTAAAGCAAAAATTTATAACGATTGAACATTATACAGCAGTACATTCTAACACTTTATCAGAAACAGGTTCAGTACAATACAGTAGTTCATAGCTTATCGGACTTTTTTTAAAGAAATCCGCTTAAAAAATCTGTATGCCTCAGGAATCCAAAGCACTAAAGAGGAGGCCACAAATATTTTTACCCAATCGGATAGGCTAAGCGGAACCGTTCTGAAAATTTCTCCACCCCACTGAATAATTACGACTTGACCTAAAAGTATAACAAAAGCAATGGTAATGAATCCCTTATTATGGAACAGTCCCTTTAGAGCAGAAGAGTAATCGCCAAGCGACCTGGAGTTGAATAGGTTCCAAAATTGAAGCATCACAAAGAGGTTGAAAAAGAGGGTAAGCTCATAGCTGCTAACGTTGCCGTCGCGGCCGAAGAAGATAAGCATACCTAACAGAATAATCAGAAATGATGCAGAAGCTAGTAGAATCCCTTTAAAAATTGATGGAGTTACGATAAATTCCTTTGGGCTTCGTGGAGGTTTATTTAGTACGCCTGCATGGGGTTGCTCTGTGGCCAGGGCAAGAGCGGCAAAGGTGTCCATAATGAGGTTCACCCAAAGCATTTGGGTTACTGTTAAAGGGAGCGTAATCCCGGTAAAGGGGCCGGTGAGCACAATTACAACTGCTAAAAGGTTGATTGTGAGCTGGAAGAAGAGGAACTTCTGAATATTACCATAAAGGGTTCTACCCCACCGAATGGCGTTTACAATGCTGGAAAACGAATCGTCAAGCAGAATGATATCGCTTGCCTCCTTGGCAACTTGTGTTCCTGACCCCATAGCCAACCCCACATCGGCTCGGTTAAGCGAGGGCGCATCATTAGTTCCATCACCTGTAACAGCCACTACCTGCCCGTTTTCCTGTAGCAACCTGACTAGCCTCATTTTATCCGAAGGACGTGCCCTGTACATTATTTTAAGCTGGTTTGCCATTCTGCGGGCTTCATCTTCGGAAAGTGCCTCAAAATCAGGGCCTGAAATGACATTTGCTTCGGCATTACCGGAGAGAATGTTTACTTGCTTCCCAATTGATGTTGCGGTAACAATATTATCACCCGTTAGCATCTTTACATCAACCCCGGCCCTGTGGCATTGGGCAACTGCTTCAGCTGCGTCGAGGCGAACAGGATCGGCAATACCCACAACCCCAATAAAATTAAGATTGGATGGCTTTTCGTTTTCATTCACAACCTCATGGTCTAGAAACCTATAAGCGAAAGCGATTGTTCTGAGTGATTTCTGCTGGTAGCTTTCAAGTAAACCCGTAAGCTTTGCTTGTAAAATATCGTCAACCTCACACATGCTTATTACAACCTCAGGTGCTCCCTTTACTAGCAATATTCTCTTGTTTAAGCTGCCGGCCTTCCCAACGGTGAGCATGTATTTTTTTTCTGACGAGAAAGGCAGCTGCTGCTCAATGGTAAAATCATTTCTAATGCTCTGGTAGTTAATACCTTGATTATTAAGCCATAGCAGGAGTGCAGCATCGGTTGGGTTACCAATAACAGCGGGAGACTTTTCAGTAAAATCGAGATGAGCAGTAGAGTTTACCGCCATTGAATACTTAATAAGTTCTGCATTAAGTGAATTTTCGGAGATATCGTCAACAGCGGAAAATGATGACTCAAGAACTGCCATACGGTTCTGGGTAAGCGTGCCGGTTTTATCGGTGCAAACAACTGTTACGGCACCCATAGTTTCGGTGGCCTGCAGCTTCCTTACCAGATTGTTGTCGGCTGTCATCTTACGCATGCTGTAGGCTAAACTAAGGGTAACGCTCATGGCAAGCCCCTCAGGAACAGCAACTACAATAAGAGTCATGGATACCATGAAATAATTCAAAAGCTTACTGATAAAATCAACCGAAAACCAGTTTGCACTGTCTGCCAGGTCTATGCCTTTGGCAAATGCAATTGGTATGGCAACTACCACAACAGCCAACCCTAAAAGAAAGGAAAGCAGATACGAGTTAATCTTTGGTTTGGCAAATATATCAGGTATTCCCCTTTTGGCCCCGAAGGCTTTAACTAAGAAATTAAGGGAAGGTAGCCAAAACTTCATGAGCGCTACCACAGCTGCAACTACAAGCGATACAAGAATGAATTGCTGGTTAGAGCTAAGCCCGCTTGTCCCCTTAGCAACATCAGCAACCACTAACAGAACAAATATCAGAATGGCTAAAAGAAAGGCAATTGAGCCAATAAAATCGCTAAGCCGGTTTAGCTGCTTGGTTAGGGGAGTTTGAATATCAACCTGTAGGGTTGATTCTCTGGCGGTTTTGCCAATCTCAGTACTATCGCCAACTGATGTTGTTTCGTAAATTCCATGCCCTTCAACAACAGCTGTTCCCTTGTATACCCGGTTAATCGGATAGGTGTTATTTCCTTGATCAAGTGAAGAATCATAACTTTTCTGCGCAATTGGTTCTCCTGTAAGCGACGATTCGTTCACCGAAAGGGACACGGATTCAAGTAAAACGCCATCGCTGGGTATCTCATCACCCCTGTCAACAATAACAATATCACCTACTACTACATCTTTCTTGGGGATGCTGGTTACTCCGCCATTCCTTATAACCTTAACCGGGTTTTCCTCGTTTACCTGGTTCAAAATATCAAACTCCTTCCCTGCCCTATACTCATTGATAAACGACATAAATGTGGCCAGAAAAATTGCCACAATAATACCTACACCCTCAAGGTAATGACCATTAACAGCCCCAACAGCAATAGCTATAACAGCGGCAATTGTTAGAATCCTGATAATGGGATCGTTAAATTTTTCCAAAAGCAACCGCCACCAAGGTTTACGCACTGGGGGAGTAAGCACGTTTTCACCAAACTTAGCTCTACTCTCAACTACCTGCTCCTCCGATAAGCCTTTATACTTTATTTCCACCATAATTCAAAAATTTTTGGCTAAAATTAGCATTTCAATCAATTCTCATAGGTTAATATTCCTTAAAATTTAAAAATAAGCATTTTTGTTCAAAAATAATTGAACAGCCAATCCCGAAATCAGGATGAAATATCTTGGAAATCGGGTTAGAGAAAAAATTAAAAATTAAGAAAATATTTTTTGCCTAAAAGTGGAGAATTTTCATCATGTAAACTAAAAAATGTAGGTTTGCAAACTTTTTGATAGAAAACAAATAGCAAGTAATGGGAAGAGCATTTGAGTACCGCAAAGCACGCAAGCTAAAACGGTGGGGCAACATGGCCATTGTATTTACCCGGTTAGGAAAGGAGATAACAATGGTGGCAAAATCGGGCGGCGCAGATCCTGACACCAACCCTAAACTCCGGTTACTGATTCAGAACGCCAAGTCGGAAAACATGCCCAAGGATAATATTGAAAGGGCCATTAGGCGTGCAACCGATAAGGATACCAAAGAATACAAGGAGGTCGTCTATGAGGGCTACGGACCTTATGGGGTTGCCATCCTAGTTGAGACCGCCACAGACAATCCTACACGAACGGTAGCGAATATCCGAAGCTACTTCAACAAGCATGGAGGCTCGCTTGGAACTTCAGGTATGCTTGACTTCATGTTTGAGCATAAATGCTCATTCAGAATAGATGGTAAAGACAGCATTTCGCTCGATGAGCTGGAGCTGGAGCTTATTGACTACGGGGTTGAGGAGGTGTTTGTTGAGGACGATAGTATCCTTATATTTGCCGACTTTGCACAGTTTGGGCCGGTTCAACGTTACCTGGAGGGAAAAGGGCTACATATCCTAAACTTTCAGTTTGAACGCATTCCAACAGATACTAAGAAGCTAACTCCCGAACAACAAGAAGAAGTTGAGAAACTGGTGGATAAAATTGAGGAAGATGAAGACGTTACCCATGTTTTTCATAACATGGAAATTGCTTGACCTGCCCTATTTTTCTGAAAAAATTTTACAGCTGCATTTCGTATGAGTTTCAGGCCTGGAAAAGTAAAACAGGAACGTTGGACTGGTAAAGCATTTTCTTGGACAACGATGGGTTAAATAGCTTGTAGATAAGGCTTCTCTTCACGGATGTTAATGCTACCAGGTTAATTTTCTTATCATAAATATAGTCAATAAACGACTTCACCATATCCTTACATTCAACAATAGAGTATTCAACCGATAATTCAGGATTTACCTGGTATAGGTAATTTTTAAGAGACGACATCAGCGCCTTAATTTCGACATTATCGGGGCGGTTTGTCATGTTAACACAGTGAAGGTTGAAGTTAAAGGGTGATAGAATCCTTATAAGTTTACGAATTGAACCAAAATCGCTTTCGTCAAGGTTAGTAGCATACAGGACATTTTTAACCTCATCAACACCCTTAAGGACAGCCTTTTCAGGAATTGCCAAAAGAGGTACCTTTGTTTCTTCAGAAACCTCGGAGGCTACACTACCGACCAACTCGGTACTTTTAAAACCTTCGCCCTTTGTACCCATTACAATGATGCCGGGTTTGTACCTTTTACTTACCTCTACAATTCCATAGGCTGCATATCCCTCCTGAAGGGTATATCCAATTGAAACCGAATTGAACCCCATCTGTCGGGCAAATTCAACCAAATCGGCATGGAATTTAATGAGCTTTTCCTTGGCAGCTTTGTAAAGCAAGTTGAAGTTAATGTCAAAATCTATCTGAATACCCGATACATCCGCAAAAGGTATCATATCAACTACGGGAGAGTTAAAAACATGCAGCAATTTTATCTCGGCATTATACTTTTCGGCCAGCATCACGGCAAATCGGGCAGCATTTTGCGAAGGCTCGGAGAAATCGACAGGTACCAAAATTTTTCGTAGCGGTTTTTCCCTCTTTTTTGCCTCCTCGCTAAACTTCTGCTCGGATAGTAGCCGTAAGGCTTTTTCGGCATCGGACTCCCGGATCTGAACCTTAACCCCTTCGGAAACAGCTCCCTGCAATATATTCTCGTTTCTTAAAAAGCACTCTATGCCGTTAGCTTCAAGGTACGACTGCAACACAACGGCTTTAGCGTAACTTTCAATGGCTATGACTATTAGCTTCTCGTCCATAGGTAAAAAGTTTTTTGAAATATACACTATTAAGCGACAAAAGTGAAGAAAAAGAGGTACTCCCTCGCAGGGGCAGCTTCTAAAGAATTCAACATCAGGATGCTACTCTTCTTCAAGCAAGCTCTGGATAAAGGCTGAAATTTGAGGCATTAACTCCTCAGCGTTAACCTCTGTACCATCTGCATAGATGAATTTTACGGTAAGTTCGCCGGTTTCAAAATTGCGTACAAAACTGAAATGGCCAATTTCCCTATCGGAGGTAGTATAAAGTTTTACGCTGATGTACTCATTCAGGTCAACATTTGGGTTGGTCTCATAGTCAAGGTCGTCTGTATTAAAATCGGCCGTAGCAGTAAACTTGAGTGAATTCATAATCAGTGTTGCGTTTAACTTGACGCTGGTGTTGGTTTCACTAATCATGCTTACATTCAGGTTCAAGTCAAGGGCGTAAAGGGTTGTATTCCCCTGCTTAAAGCTAATCTGCAACTTGGATAGAGAGTATATTTCGGAACTGCTATCGGAGTAATCAATAGAAACGGATAACTTGTAACCACCAAACTCAGCAGTTAAATCGAAGGATTGGGTTGGAAAGTAAGTTGAGGCATAAGTTAATGAAAGCACGGTAACACTGCCTAGCTCAACTTTTGCCTTTAAAGCAGTAATTTCCTCATAATCTTCAATTAAGGTAGTTTGGTAATCATAGAGAGTAAGGGTTGCATTGTTAGTTGTATTTTCTAAAGGATAGGGAAATTTAAGTACAACAGAATGTGCAGAAGATGGTTCGAAGCTCCAACCGTTAGGAGTCCATGTCCATACGCCCTCATAATCAGTAATCCCGTAGCTAATTATACTTTGAAATGCCTTAGCCAGCTCGGGAGAAATACCCGACTGTAATGCAATAACCGATGACCTGTCTAGCTGTTTGGACGATTTAAACATAAGGCCTGGGTTAACTCTAGCAGCCTTATCGGGGATTTCGGGTAAGCCCATGGAGTTAAGCTGCAGAAGCACCTTGATACCATCGTTATCCATAACTACCTGGTTTGTGCTAACAAAATCACCATCGGCTTGGGCAATAAGCTGATCTGCATCTTCTTTTGGGAGCGGATCATTGTTATCGTCCTTGCTACAGGAGTAAAATGCCGTTGCACCGCCCAGCAGCACAGCAGCTAGTAATAAATTTTTGAACCTGTTAGTTTTCATCGCTTTCGTGTTTTAGTTTATGTACCAAGGAGAAATTCAAAAATCATACCGAAAAAAAACATTTTAAGAATTCAAAATAGTGGTAGATATAAAATGTTCAATAATTTAGTATCCATTATTTCAATTTATCGGTTGAAAGTTAAGATTTTGCTTCACCGAAAACATATAAAGTTATAAAGCCTCTTTTTTGTTTGCTAAATCAAATCCGAAGAATTTATGATTCGAGCGCCCCGTTCTACCATTTCGGCAATGGCCTTTTCACCATCATCTGGATTCAGGTTGACCGGCATAACGGCATCAATTACAACATCAACCTTAAACCCTAACGTAATAGCGTCAAAAACAGTATTCTTAACGCAGTAATCGGTAGCTAACCCGGTTACAACAATATGATCAACATCCATATCGTGAAGCCATGATGCTAATCCGGTTTGCTGAAACCCTGAGTATGCTTCCTTTTCAGGTAAAGTGGCTTTTGATACCAGTATGGCAACCCCTGGGAAATATAGATCTGCATGTAGCTCTGCTCCATGGGTACCAGCGACACAGTGCACTGGCCATATGCCCCCGTATTTTTTGAACGATGAATGGTTTGCCGGGTGCCAGTCGCGGGTAAAGATTACGGCCATTCCCTCCGATTCAAATAGCTGCGACAGCTTGTTGATGGGTTCAATAACAATTTCTCCTTTCGCTACAGCCAACGCTCCACCCGGGCAGAAATCATTCTGAACATCCACAACTATCAAGGCTTTCATAAGAATAAAATTTAGTTGGTTGATATAAAGGGCTGCAGCCTGGAATTAGGGCTATACTTTCGTCCTACCTTAGCCATTGGTTCGTCTTCGACCAAAACAATATCGGCAGTATAGTCATAGCTGCCCTGCATCAGGTAGCTCCCTACACCGTAGGCATCAACCGGAACCCCCATACTTTCGAACATGCCTATTCGCTCAGGTGTAAAACCACCGGAAACGACAATCTTTACATGCTTAAAACCCTCCTTGTCGAGGGCTAAACGTACCTTTTCCACCAGCTTGGGATTTACTCCTGTTGGTTTAAAAGTCCCCATTTCGGGGAAAATGCTTTTATCAACCAAGTTCTCGGAAGTATCAAGCCTGACTCCCCATAACTTGTCGCCCAGCTCGCGGGCACATGTAAGGGAGGTATTCACGCAATCGTTATCAAAGTCAACAAGCGCAATAAGATCTGCGCTCGGGTAGGTTTCATGAAACAGTTTAGCCGAGGTAACAGTGCTCCCCCCGACCGATGCTATAAGGGCATGGGGTATTGTTCCGGAAGCGCCAGCTCCCCACCACTCACCTTGAGCATCAGTTGAAACACCGGAAGCACCGCCAACAAAAGCAGCATACCCATCACCACCCTGCACAGCCCAATGGTCGAAACGAGCTGGGAAGTAAAGAACTGTTTTTCCATTAGCAGCATTAACTACACGCCTTACGTTGGTGGCAACTCTTGTCCGACGAGCAAGAATGCCCAGGTATATGGTTTCGAGATGGGCAAAAAGCGAAGCATCACCATGGATATGCATAGCCGTTTCGTAGGGTGAAATGGAATCGCCATCCCAAAGTGCATCAATTTTCAAATCGGAAAACCCGTCAACCCACAACTTATCAAGAGCCTGGGAAACTTTCATTTTCTCCTCCTCCAGCTGTAAGTATTTCTTTTTGTCAGTAAGAAATACTTTTCGGCCCATCCGCTTAAGCTCAATAAGCTTATCAAACAGCTTATACGCCTGATCGTAGTCGGAGTAACGCCCACTGGCAACCTTTAGCACCGCAACTGCCTCATCAATGCCACACACTACTGCCTCATTTTTCTGAAAAACCTGCATGGTAACATGCGGGTGGAGGTTATGGCTTTCAAGCACAACCTTCTCGCGCCAAAAATACACATCGCTTCTATAACCCCGGCGAAGCTCTTGAACCGGAAGGTCGAAGGTTGTGCTATGCAAACGCTCCTTCATTATTCGTGCAATAATTAAATTCAACAAACTTTAAGCAAAAGCATTTAAAATAATAATAGTTTAAAGGGTTAGCTCATTTTTTGCCTTCCGTTCAACAACTACTCCGATTATTGGAACTTTTACCACCGGGGAGTTAGC
>Ga0116171_10002556_pt1 | contig 17224 bp, 37 predicted proteins | sample AD_JPNHW2_MetaG_FD_89798 | JGI IMG/M metagenome (GOLD analysis project Ga0116171, IMG submission 89798) | Active sludge microbial communities of municipal wastewater-treating anaerobic digesters from Japan - AD_JPNHW2_MetaG | ecosystem: Engineered > Bioreactor > Anaerobic > Digestate | place... | reverse complement strand
TTTCCCACAATTCTCAAATGTTATAAGTAAATATAATAAAATATAAAATTGATATATAGCAATTTGACCAAGGATAACGTTGATAATTAATGTATTGATATAAGATGTCCTGACGCAAGTATAACCTATCGTAGAACATATCTATAATCTATCGTAAGATAATATCAGATATGTAGATAACGATAGAGAATACTTGCTATGAGAACTATAGATGATTATCGTAAGTCTGTAGCTACTATGCGAAAGATAACTGTAGCATATTTTATGTACTATATGTAATTATCTGTAAAACTATTTGCAACTATCTGTGATTATTAGTTTAACTATCTGTGATTATTAGTTTAACTATCTGTGATTATTAGTTTAACTATCTGTGATTATTAGTTTAACTATCTGTGATTATTATTAGTTAAACTATTTGCAACTATTATTTTATACAGCAGTTATTTATACCCCTTATTTCGGGGGCAAAATACGAGCCAACGCGACTGACTCCCAGCTTTTTTTGCTGGCATGGTACTTGCTATATCCATTTTACATACCACTCTATTAATTCCATACTTTATCTTTAATTAATCTATTGTAATTATTATATATTATTTTTATTCTTTTATAATTAATAAAAAAATAAATTAAAGAAAATAATAATCAATCAATAATAATCTAAATTCCGCAATCTACTCTAAAATGAAAAGCCTATAGAATACGGTATAAAACATGTTTTGGTCCTAGGCGAAATTATAATATAATCAATCAATATGGAATGATTCACATTATGACTAATATCATTCTAATATATCGAGTCCAGATTAGATTAAAGGCTGTAATGGTATAGTAATTGCTACTTCCACTTTACATGCCAGACCACAATATGTAGTGTTTTCGTCATTGCTATATTTATAGTGTTTTCGTTCAACTCCTGATTTTCGAAAAGCCTATAGAATACGGCATAAAATGTATTTTGGTCCTAGGCGAATCCATTGCAAAAATTGGAGAGTCTGGCACCACAACCTGTAGTGGTATGATACTTGCTATATACACTTTACATACCAGAGCCAGACTAGGAAGATAGAGTGAAAGGCTGGCATGAATGTTGCTTATAGAAAGTTTAGGTTCCCATCGCGGGATAGTTTCGGTGGACTAGTGCGGCAAGCAAGCCGCAAGGGAGATTAAGACAATGACAAGCCAAGCTGACCTCGTTGCAATCGCTCTCGCAAGACTCGCATCTCGTCAAGCTGCTAACCTAGTTACGATTGAAGCTGCTGTCAAGGCTGAACCTACTCCGAAAGCAGAGAAGGCTCCCAAGTCGGAAAAGTCTGGAAAGGCTCCGAAAGCTGCGAAGTCTGAAAAGGAGCCAAGCCATATCCCATCGCGGTTTATGATGGCTGAAGCATTGAACCTTGAGACTTTCCCTCTCAAGGTGAAGGAGATTGAAAGGCTGGCAGCGCTAGCCAAGAAGCGCCCTGACCCTATGGCATTGGGTCTAGCGGCTGCGGGATTCGTAGCTTGGTTGAAGGAGACAGCTTCACCTTGGCTCGCAACGCTCTCCCCTGCAATGGCTCCAGGGGCACTACTTGAGTCTTGCAAGCTCATCGTCCGAACGATGAACGATCCATCGTGGACAGTCGAAGAGGACCATAGCAATCGTGAAGGTGAACGATTCATCTTTGGTTCGGCGGGAAAGAATGCCAGGGCAGAAAAGATGTTTGGACATCTAACGAGCCTTCTCTTGCAAGCGGAGCATCTCAAGATGGAATACGATGCCAAAGCGGTTGACGCAAGCGAGTCAGCACGGTTTGCTGATGAATGCGAAGAATTCGAAACTGCGGAAACTTTGCGAGAAGAGTGTCTAGTCTATCAAGCTGACGCTCTCACTGAAACGGCACGGGCGGAAAGTATCCGCGCCATGATCGAAAACCTAAATGTGGAAAAGGCGGAAGAGATGTACGAGCGGGCAGGGCAGGGCGAGATTGTCGAAGAGGTCACGATTGCTCGCGGGTTGCTCGCTGACGAAGAGATGAGCGCTGGTGGATTGCATCGTGTAAAGATGCGGGCATTCATCGACGCCCCCGTACAGTTCATCCCCCGCGAATCAAAGTAATTCCAGATTATCCTGCCTCTACTGACCCGCCTCCCTTTCTGGGAGTGCGGGTTTTCTTTTATCATTCGAAAGATATGGTATATGTTTTGCAATTAACAAATACTATACCATCATGAATATTAGTATATTAGAGTGGTTTACAATGTGTGGTATGTTTAATGCAATTAACAAGATTCATACCACAGATAATGGAGCGAATGTGCATATAAGGAAGTGAGTTCCCATCGTGGAATGATTCAAAGTGAATAGTACAACAGAACAACAGAGGCTAAGATAAGTCACCCATCGTAGAAACCTTTTGAGGTGATAATATGATACAAGTAATTATAGGCGATAGGGTGCACGCCCTTGACTACGAGAGCAAGTTTGCAGACTTAACTGTCTGTTCGTCATTGCTTCCATTCTGTGAAACAATACATGGTTATTCAGTTCTATATGCAGAAGAACGTGTAGCTAAACTGGGAATTATAGTGACTTCTGCAAAAGAATCACGTGAGATCTATCTTGCCATCGCGAAAGCCTATAACGCAGAGGTAATTGAAGTTTCTCTCTAAACGTTTGGAGTAGCCCATGGTAAGGTTTACTGGAATACTGGCAGCACAAGTAGTGTTGCCGGTAATTGATGTTCCAACAGGTTATCTACCTGTGGATCATCCCCATATCACTCTCCTCGCTGGAGTTGAACTTGGAGATCGGAAAGTCTGGAAAACTGCTGACTTGAGTGTTTTGCCAGCTTTCCCATCAGTGACTTTCTCTTCTCCTTATCTTGCAAGCAATGGAACGAAAGAATCTGTTGTTTGCGATTGCGTAGAGCAGTCAATCATTCGCGAATGGCTTGTTCAATCCATTGCGATTCTCGGAATTCCAGTCGCACTGAATCCCGAACGTGTGTTTCACATTAGTGTAGCTAATCGCACTGGATCGCAGTATGATTCCGTGCCTGACCCTTGGAACCACCGATCATGAAACCAGGTCTATAAACTCATAGAGGGAATATGGAAACCAAGCCAACCAAGTGGCATCTTGTTAGGGTGCATATTAACCGGCAAGGCTATGATAGCCAAGGTCGTCAATGGGGTGTAGATATCCCCTTGTATCATGTCTGGTCTGATGATGGAGTGTATCTTGAGTCTTACGTGAGAGCATTAACACGGGAGCGAGCAAAGCAATCGTTTCCTGGTTATAAATTCTATCGTTGACGCACTTGGTTTTCTCGATTGAACCATTAATCAATCGAGTTTCCCATCGCAAACCAATGTTGAGGTGATGTTATGATTAGAATCGAGTTTGATTGTGCTGCGGAAGTACATGAGTTGTTGAATGTCAATTCAGAGGAAGTGACGGAATTGCGTCGGCGTAACGAATCGTTGAACGATGGCTACACGCGAGCACAAGACGAATTGTACGAGCTTAAGAAGCGTGCAAGCCTCGTTGCGCCTGATGATTGTAATATTGAAACCATGATGAGATGGCTCATCTCTCGCGGCGATACTGCACTTGTGCGCTTGTTCCTTTCAGAAAAGCGTCCCGAAAACAAGATCTCACAGATCAAGTTGCTTCGTGAGATCACTGGTTGTGGTCTCAAAGAAGCCAAAGACTTCGTTGAGGCGACAATCCATTATATCTGATTAAACAAGAGCAGGGATTGACTTTCATGAGTCGGTCCCTGCATCTTTTGTGCCAATAATTTTATGCCGCACGCATTTACCATTCCTCTTATTTTCCAAGGTTTTATTTATTTTTCATTTCAGGTGTTGGCATGTGTGTTGCAAATTACATTTAATATGCCAACCAAGAAATATTATTATAATTACATTTTTACTGTAATTCCATAGTGGTATAGTTTTTGCTACTTCCACTTTACGTGCCAAAATTGACACCTTATTATAGCAAAAAATTTTTGGCTCCCATCGCGGAATAGAATCAACCGAATGATGCAACGAACGATGAACGATAACGAAAGGTTAGAATGATGTACGGTCCCATCGTAGAATGATTCGAAACGAGCAACGTAGCAAACATAGCGAATTACAATGACAATGTAATCGCTTCCCATCGTAGAATGAAGTTGGATAGTTTTCGGAGGACACAATGAACGTAGTCAAGATGGAACTCGTTGGGTCTCGTTGGGTATCAACTATCGTCAAGCCTAATCTAACGGCTGACGCTGCGAAAGCTGAAGCGAAGCGATTGAACGACAAGCGAGATCCAGGATCTCGCAAGACAGAAGCTCAAGCTGTTTCAATGGTGAGCTATGTCGTCAAAAGTTAATTCTTCTCCCAGTTCTTGGGAAGTCACAATCTTTGGGTTGTTAGTAACGGCGGGGTTTGCCTTGCTAATAGCCTATTCTTTCGAAGGTTACGTCCGATAACAAGTCGCCCATCGTAGAACAGTTTCAAGGTGATAACATGAAAACGACGTTGAATGGAATGTCACGCTACCTATTGGCTTCTGGCATCTTGACAGCAATCAAGGATGTCAAGGCTCAAGCTGATAAAGCTGCTCTAGATGAAGTGCATCTAGCATTTAATGAAGGTAATGATTGTTACGACAGATGTCGGGCATATCAGAGGTATTCCGAAACTTTCAGTAATGGTTTGGATGAGTACATACCGTGGGCACTGGATTATTGTGCTCATAACGCGATTGAGCTTTCGGTTCAATACGAAGATGGTATGATCTCGAAGGAGCAATTCCTTCATGATTTGGCAAGCTGGCTCTTTGAAAGAGCCGACGATTAACCTAGCCGCCCGCTCCCATCGAGGGATGCGGGCTTTAGGTGATCGAAGCTACTCGGAGGTGTTATCATGAGTTCTAAGATTGAAGGTTTGATTGCAGCGGCTCTTGATGCACATGATGCAGTGCGGCATGTTTCGATTACTTGTGCAAAAGCACAACGCGACTTGGTGAAGGAACAAGACAAGCTGGTTGCCGCAAAAGAAGCGGCACGTCAAGCTGATGAATCGCTTCGCCTTGCACGTCAATCAGATGTATCAGAGGAAGTCACGCATCGTCATGTCGAGATTGCAAGAATGCGTGGCATTCATCTGCAAGTAGGTGAGCCCTTGACTCCCGTTGTAAAGACGCTTATCTTTCCGCAAGCGTCGTTCACGTTTAACTGACCCATCGCAGAATGAAGCGAGAGAGTCATGAACGATGATAGATTAATTACCTATAATCGTCTAATGCAAGCTGATCCAAAGAATGTGATTCGTCTTGCAAAGTCACTCAACCTTCCCATCAATGGAACACATAAGGAAGTGTGTATCAGAATAATGGATGCGAATAGAGCAACCTTCTCAGAGCAAGAAAAGCAAGAGATGATTAGTTTCTGGGAAGGGATGGCAATGAGTGATGCTTTCATTGAAAGTGCATCAAAGGAATTAGACGAACAACTTGCACAAGTGCTACCAGAAGTAAACGGAAAAGTCTAGCAAGTTTCTTTTACTAAACGGGAAGCCTTAACAAGCTCACATCGTAAGCCGCCATCATCGAAACAATAAGGGGTGTAAGTGAATGGAACGTCTTAAACGCAAGCGGGTGATGCCCGCATAGGTTTTATTTAAAAAAGATAGAGTTTGGACCTATTGCCCGTTCTCCCCGAAGGTGGGAGGCGGGCTTTAGGTGTCAGAAGAGGTAGACACATGGAAAAGACAGCACGAACAGAACAACTAGAGCAAGCCGTATTGACAGTTTTCGATAAGTATCCTAATATCGCTTTGCGATTGTCCATGCTTCTTTACATGGTTCCTGCTGAATTAGGAACACTTGATCCTGAAAAGCTCTATTCTATTCAATGTGAGATATACGATTATCTCAAGAACAATAGTGCTACATTCACTATTGATCAAAAGGGTTGTCGCTACTTCGTAACTCGCAAAGTCGTTATTCATGCGAGTGAATGAAAACATGGAAAAGATAGAACAAGCTATAATTTCCGTTTTAGCGGAAAACGATAACAAAGCGGTAGAAAAGGAAGTTTTAGTATTATTGACAATGGTGAAGCTGAATGCACTTTCACTATCATGGCACAATATCTCTTTGCGTGAGCAAGTGGCACAACAATTGCAATCATCACGATTTGCTATTCGTGAGATTTGTGGGCAATTGTACGTTCGAGCGGCATAATCTTTGCAAGCCCTATCTCGTGCTGGTCGCGTGGTAGGGCATTGCTTTTCTCTTATTCCGCGCTGGCACACCTCTTGCAAGATACACTTTCTATGCCAATATTTTTATGACCCTACATATAGGGTTGAATTGATAATGGCATGAGACTTGCAAGATGCACTTTGCGTGCCATGGGAGCGGACGGAATTTCACATATAAGGAAGTAGCTTCCCATCGTGGAATGGTTCAAAGTGAAAGATGCCACAACGGAACGAACACAACGAAAGGGAACGATAACAATTACAGTCTGATTGAAACGAAGTAACCCATCGTAGAATGCAAAGCGCCAAGCAATGAAGCAAGCGCAGCGATGATAACGAATTTCAATCGGAACGGAATTGAATCGCACCCATCGCAAAACGGATTCGGCTGAAGGTTATGAAAGGCACTACAATGACAACCGAGAAAACAGCACGTCGTATGTCTCCCAAAGGTTTCCTTGCCAAGTGCAATAGCAAAGCCGGATTGAGTGTGATGGCTTTCGTTGCAGCGCATAATGAATATCTCACCAAAGGTGAGGTAGCTTATGCAACGGCTCCCATCGTAGAACAACTCATTGAGGGGAATATCATGAATACTCCCGCAATGGACGCAATCAAGAAAGCTGTCATGGAACACATTCTCAAAGTGGATTCCATGTCTTTCGAAGAGAAGCAAGAGAAGGCTGCTGAAAAGGCGAAAGCTGAAGGAAAGCCTACTCGTATCGCGAAAGCGCCCAAACCATTCTCGGCTTGTATTCGAGATGGTGAAGGCAATGTCTTGGTTAATGACGAAGGCAAAGAAGTCAAGGCTACTTTCGACTTGCCGCAAAGAGCAAGTGAATGGTGTGACCGACGACTCTTTGAGCAGACTCCAGATTGTTTTGGGGAAGTATTCCATCGCGGAGTACATTATGAGTTCGTGAATCGTGATGGAGCGATTGGACGAATTCTCAAGGGCAAGAGTGGAGCGGTCATGAAGCATCAAGCCAGTACAGGTTCACTTTCGTTTGGTGCGAAGGTTAAGGAAAGTCACAGCAAGTTTTCACACGGTTGAACGACCCATCGCAAAATGATTCAAGACGAAGATTGAAAGGTAGGCGAGAATGTACATTGTAGGCAATCCCCAATCGAAGAAAGCTGTCAAGGATATGATTGCTGCGGGCAAGAAACTGCGAGTATTCAATCCAGGACCTTTTGGTGAACCGCCAGAGAATGGAACGTGTACGGTTGAAGGTCCACATTTTCCAAAGCCGCACAAGTTCTATGGTACTGTGACGATTAAAGACGGTATCATCGTATCAATCAAGTAGTTAATCGGAAGGCTCCCATCATAGAATGGGAGCTAACCATCAAACAAGTAAGTGTAGCAACGTGTTCATAGGAGAATGATCATGAAAGACTTGAATGAACTGGTAGTGCGTGATAGTTTGGGACGAATTGATGTACTGAATACTTGTGCAGTTCTTGAAGTAGAATTGGTCGCTGCGAAGGGTGCTGAATACGAAACTGAATGCAAGATTGACGCAGCGATCAGTAATGTGTTTGATCGTCACTATGGTGCAACTCTGCCCGTAGAAGCCTTTGCGGCTGAAGCAGCGCAGAACCTGAATGTCCAGCCTGCGGAATATGCGAACACGATCAAGAAGATCAAAGCCTACGTTAAACTTCGCCCATCGACATATACGATTGCAAAGGGCAAGGGCGGCGGCATCTACAGGAATGCAGATCGTCCGACTGAATAAGAACTCTCCTTGGGAGACCTGAGCATGTCAATAAAAGGCTCAACTTGTTTCCCATCGTTGATAATTTAGGTAGTATTATGAATGACAAAGCATATCAAAAAGTGGTTGCAGCTCATATCAAGAAACAAGCCGTTCGTGCCAAGAAGCGACTAGCAGTAACTCGTGATCAGATCCGTACCAAGAAACTACAGGCTCGTAAAGAGAAAGATGAATTAAAAGCGCTTGTACGATTGGAAAGAAAGATGTCTCGCAAGTTAGAAAAGGCTTAACTTGTTTCCCATCGTTGATAATAACAATTCATTGAGGTAAGAACATGAACGCAAGTGTGCATCAACAAGTTGTCTCAACTCGTGCACAGATTCGTGCCTTGAAACGACAGATTCGTAAAGAGAAAGCTGAATTTAAGGCGCTTACACGATTACAACGACAAGAGAAGACATTGCATCTCAAGTTAGCGAATCTACGTGCTCCATCGTATGAGTCTTCAGAGACACGTGGTGAATTTTGGTGAACGCTTAAAGCGTAATCTGAAGGCTTGAAGTCTTATAGGGCTTGGCATCCCTCTTGTGTGAGGCAAGGAAGTTGCCACCTTTACGGTCCCATCGCTGAATATGAAAGTGTGATTGATATGAACATCATCGAACAGTTGGAAGCGAATGATCGTAAACTTGAGCAAGGCAATTGGATACCTGCATGTAACAATACAGAAGTACCATTCATAGCGAGAAGCGGAATGCGATTGTTGTATTGTTGGCAGCCATCAACAGGCAGACATGCCTACTTGAATTGTGAAACAGACATCATTCTTTCGGATGAAGAATCACGAATAGCGTTAGGATATTAAAACTATCCCATCGCAGAATGATACAGAGGTAGGATTATGAATGACACACTAGTCGAACTTTTTGCATGTTACATGTTGGAGTTTCTAGTAGCCAAGAAAGTTATCAGCTCACCTACAAGTCAAGAGATGTGTGACGGGATGGTAGCAATGCTATGCAATGATTTCAAGCAATACTTGAAAAATCATGGAGCGAAACTTGACAATCAATCCATAATTGAACAACCGCCCAAAGTGATTGTGATGTCTCGTGGAAGTCAATTGAGCAACTAAAACCTTCCCATCGTTAAAAGAATAAGAGTAGTAATCATGAAGAAGATTAAGCCCAATCAAACCAGGAAACCTCGTAATCTTGTACACAAGCAGATGATTGAGCGACAAATTGGACAGAATGATGAATCTGATTCTACACGAGAACGTCGAAGTCGTCGTTCGATAGAAGAAAAGAATGATTGGAGGCATGAACTCGACGACGATGATGGATTTAACTACTGATCCTAATTGGCGACCATATTGCCTCATGTGTCAAAGCATGGGGCGAATGGTCAAGACAGAATATGGGTTCAGGTGTCCGTCATGTGGTAATACAATTAAACCAGACATGACACATTATGATCCCATCGCAGAACAACTTGCACAGATAGATGAGAACAAGATCCAATAGCCAGGAAGCAAGACTTCCAAACAACAGGAGAATGTCGATGAAGTTTTCAAGAGGCACCAGTTACAATACCCATGACGTCAGTGTTTCCGTAGGTAAGCGAATCAGTGTGAAGTTTAACGTCCGTAAGCGTTGTGACTTGTTTATGAATGCAGTTCTCCGATATGGAGCTGAAGGTGCAAGTATTACCACAATTACAGATCACATTAACACACGTCTTGGTTGTGCGTATTCAGAATCCGACATGCGTTATGCAGCAAAACGATTGATGAAGGATGGATTCGTGACTTCACCAAAGCGAGACCATTTTGTTGCGACTCCGCGTGCACTTGAGGCTTGGAAGAAAGCCCCGAAGGAATGGATTGGCAAGAAGAAGTAACAAGCGATAAACGAACGTATGGGAGCAATTGATAGATTGGTTGCTCCCATCGTTGAAAGTAAGTTTAACATTATGCAGGAGATGCACAATGGGCATCGCAATCACAGTTACGTTTCCATGTAGTGATGCAGAATGGAACAAGCTCGTAAGTATTCGAGCACTCTTATCTGGGCAAGAGAAACAATCGCCCATCGAAGAATTGAGCGATAATGAATCGCAAGTATTGGGAGCGATTGCATCAGCGGAAGAAGATGATGAGACACCTACGCTTGACTTTCTTGAAGGAATGGGAGTAGCGAAGTTAAGTGGAAGTGCAAGATCGATGATGATCTCATATATGGATGAGCATCCATCAGCAACATGTGCACAGGCAGTAAAAGAGATTATTTCGGAATATCCGAATATTCACAAGCCTGCGTTGCAACAAGCGTTCTATCACTGTCGCATTAAGACAAGTAAAAATTTAGATCGTGTGTATGCTGAAGGATCGTTAAGAAAAGCTGTTAAGCAACACATGATTGCGAATCCTAATCAATGTTGTAATGATGTTGTAGGTGAGATACTTAAGAAGTATCCTTTCGCGAATAAGCATACAGCAACAATCTATTTCTATCAAGTCCACAGTGAGTTCGGAATAGGTGGAATGATTCTGTACACACATCAACAACTTGACATACCTATTGAGCAACAAAATTCATAAATTGAATGTTAATTTCATGTTCTCCTAGAAATGGGAGGACATGATTTTAACCCGCCACAATTTACCTATTACCTCATTTCTCACCAAAGGTGATTTTTTTCATATTTCCGGCACTCATACTTGGGCGTTGGTTTTTATTTTGGGCGTGGCACATCTCTTGCAATATCCATTTTTCATGCCAAACTGACTTTGACCATTCACATATGGCATTGTATGGCGATGTAGAGCGATGGCACAAAGAATGCAAGTAGCAATGAATATGCCAGGGATTTTTTTTTGCTCCTTATATGCGCAACGCGCTCGTACGCATTGCAAGGACTGTGCCAAGATTAATTATGTTGTGATTGTAATTGGAATCCCATCGTTGAAAGTAAAGATCCGATAAGTGTAGCAACGCAGCAACGACAACGAAACGAAAGGGAGCGATTGACGCTCCCATCGTTGAAAAGGAAAAGTAGATAAGCGTAAGATGCAGCGACAAGGGAACGCACGAAGGGAATTTCAATTGGATTGGAATTCTGCTCATAACGGAAAAGGTTCCCATCGCAGAATGATTCGCGCTGATGAGTATGAACGACGCAAGCAAGATAATGAAGCGTTGTTCGATTCTGTTGAGAGAGGAATTGAGGTTCCCATCGCAGAATGGTTTCGATAAGGTTTCGATGACGATGCAAGTCAATATGGTCTGAATGTCTCAGATAATAGGATGGCGGGCATCATCTGACTCATATCATAGGAGATACATCACATGGCAAACGTAGCAATCGTCAACAAGTCGGCTCTGGTTTTCGGAATCCTTGCAGCATACGCAGTTCGCGACGAAGCGGGGCAGATTGATCTGGAGGAAACTTGTGGACAGTTCGCATCTGACCTGATTAAGTTCCAGGCAGAACGTGAGACTGAAACATCGGTAGTGGCAGAAGCAGTGAGCACTGTATTCTCTGCTCACCCTGGAGCCAAGATGAATATGCCTTTCGTTACGGGAGAAGCTCTCAAGGTTCTGAATGTGCAGCCTGAGACTTTCAAGCTCTTGACTGAGCGGGTTCAGACTTACATCCGCGACAACAGTGGGGAGCGGGCTTCAGGCAAGCTCTTTCACATTGGCAAGGGTAAGGGCGGAGGAGTTTTGAGGTGGTCTGATGTTCCCTTGACTGAAAAGGAAAAGGCAGAAGCAGCAGCGCCCGTACCTGAATCTTCCGAGGCTTGATCGAAAGGGATATGGGGCATGAGTCGGAGTCGGACATGCCCCAATGCCCACGAGCAGATTCCCATCGTTGAATGAAGTCCGTGCAATGCGAGACACAAGCTAATCAAGGTTAGCAGCATGGTTCTGTAGCATCCCAAAGTTATAGTTCTGAATGTAGAAGGTCAATCTATCTCATAAGACTCGTACAGAGGTGATGATAGGTTTAGGTAAGGGGCTATCGCAATAGCCCACCTTTTGCCAGCATGGTTCTGTAGCATCCCAAAGTTATAGTTCTGAATGTAGAAGGTCAATCTATCTCATAAGACTCGTACAGAGGTGATGATAGGTTTAGGTAAGAGGCTATCGCAATAGCCCACCTTTTGCCAGCATGGTTCTGTAGCATCCCATAGCTACAATTCTCTATGCAAGGTGATACTTGTGTAGGGAGCCAAGATAGATAAAGCCTGATGCCTGGGTGGGTTGGCTCACAAGGTCATGATTGCCCACACCACAAGTCCCCTTAATAGAAAGGGATTCAAAAGAACGGAACGCTTTTGAACGCAAGCGATTGCGCCGGTAGCTACCAGCTTTAATCTATCTACAATGTTATCCCATCGAGGAGCTAATCATGTGTAATGATATGCCGAAAGATTATGAAGCTTGTGGTGAGTGTGGATATGATCATGAGTATGAATACGAAGAAGCTCATGCGTGGCATGTAGCTAATCCATGTTCGTATTGTGATTACAATCATGAAACGAAGACTCATGAATCAAGTTGTCCGGTTGCCAATATCTACCCAAGTGATGACGTAAGTTTATCACAACACATGACCAAAAGATAATACCTGTTCTGAAGGAGCAGTAAGATGAACCGCAAAGAACTAGCAGCAGATATCATCAGCATCGTTGATCAGAATCATGCGTATGTGTTTGGTGGATATGTTCGGGACATCTATGCCGAAGTTCCATTCACAGACATAGATATTTTCATTAAGAGAGGGTTTGCTGTTATGGAACTAATAAAAGCCATCATGGCAAAAGGTTACATTGTTGAGGTTGCCCAACATGGTAATGATCTTGAGGGTTATGGGATCGTTGACATTCGCAGGCAGAAGTATTGTGTAACACATACTAGTTCTGGTGTGTATGTCAAGATAGATTGTGTCCAGTCTAATGATAAAGCAAACGACAGTCCGTTTCGTCATGGTACGGATGGAGACATTAACTTTCTTAAGTTACATGGTGGTGTTGCAAGTTTAGCTTCATGTATGTGTAATGAAACTTCTTTTGATGAAGTTGTTAAGCATATACAACTGAGGAAATTCGTAGTCGGTGATCAGATGAGTCAGTATCGCATTCGGAAGCTACAGAATAGAGGATACACACCTATAGGTGTTGGATCTTCGTCGTCACAAACTGATAGTTCGTTAAAGTCAATCATAGTTTGTGATAAGTGTAAAGGAACTGGAGTTCTTGACTTTGAGTTCTACACACGAACTTGTGAATGTAAGTTGAGGTAGGCTCCCATCGACGAACGTGCAGGAGATAGAGTCATGAAAACCAAAGAAGAGTACAACGCGATTAACTATCATGGGCACAAGAACACAGCAAAACGAATAACGAACACTAAACGTAGAACGAATAGCAAGAAGGTTATTCGTGATAGTTTGAAGGAATGTTCATAACACGTAAGGACTTAAACTGCTATATGTGCGATTACCTATCAATCATATAGCACCATTGACCCCGGTCTCATAGGAGAAGCCACGTTGATACTCATCATTATGGCTATGCGTTTGCGCAGACAAGTAGATCCCAGATGATGGTCCTTCAGATAACTATAGTAATGTCTGACTGGATTAAGTATTGCTTGGTGTAAGGTAGGTGCAAATCCTACACAGGGGAGCATTTTAGCAAGAGTCACGATTGATTTCCCATCGCGAAACGATGCAAAGGTATAATCATGAAGACACGCAAAGTAAAGATAGAAATAGAAGTAGACATGCCTGATGAAACGTCGGAATTGACAGGTGATCATGTACGTCAATTGTTGATGAGTTCATTATACAAGTCACAAATTGAGTTAGAGGTAGGGACGTACACGGTAGCGAATCCTAACAAGCATTTGGAATATACGCGATTGTTGAATGCGATTGCGAACATGAGTCAAACGAGGATTAAGGTAGGTTAATTATGGTCAATCAAGAATCGGAGAATTTCTTTGATTCGTTGACGGATAATGAGCGAAGTGTATTGATAGATGCGCTTGTGCTTGATGGTTCAATAGATTGGTTAGATTGGGATATGGCAACACCTTCGCCTGAATTCAAAAGGGATTTTTATAAGCGGCTTGAAGATTGGGAGAGGAGTCAATGAAAGCAAGTGAGATTGATCGGCTTCCAACTGAAGGTGATCAAGGGATTAGGAGTCTGTGCAAGTTAGCACAAGAATTAGGATATAAAGATCCTTTTTATCAGCTTCAATTACCAACGGGTGAATGCATTGGAGATTTGTTAGAGATGTTGAGAGACAATCCATGTATGGTTGAAGCCATTCATACTTGTGTGCTTAATAATCCTGACATATTTAATCTCGACGACGAAGAAGAAGACGAAGACGAAGATTGAATAGGTAAAATATATATGAGAGAAGGAAAGAAGTTAAATCAGCAATACGAAAAGAATATGCAAGTTATTCTACAGCTTGCAAAAGAGTGTATGGGTACATATGGGATAGATATAGATACTTTGCAAAGTAAGGCAGCTCTTATAGGGATAGATGAGAGAATGTTAAAACTTTGTTTTAAGTTACTCTTAAATTCCCATGAGATAATGAATAATGGTTTTTGGTATTATTTGCCAAACGACCAAGAGAGTGAATATCATGTTAAATATGATCCTGCGTTTATATCTACAAAGAGAAAGAACATATTAGACATTAATTTGTCTAAACGCAGATGTAAAGCAAAGATCTAACTTACAAACGCACAGGCACAGATTAATTAACTTTTCCACAGATTAATTAACTTTTCCACAGATTAATTAACTTTTCCGCGAGTAGCTCAGTGGTTAGAGCAGCAGTCTTATAAATTGCAAGTCACTGGTTCAATCCCAGTTTCGCGGACAATAACTTAAGTTGTCATCATCGGCTATAACTTAAGCTAGTTGTCATAACCTGATAATAAGGGATGACGAACTTCTGTACTCAATTGCTAGTCTGACGTACAGAGGCTTTAATGACTAGCCAGTTACTCTTGTGCTGATACAGGGCTACCTTCATTCGCAAAGCGTAGCATGAGCAAGAGGGTGCGGATATACGGGTCCATAACTCAAAGGTAGAGTAGAAGGCTTTTAACCTTTTAATGAGAGTTCGATTCTCTCTGGACCCACAATCACATACATACACTTAATAATAAACATAGGTGATTACATGAGGACGCCTAGTAATAGTTCTAAGAACAAGAGGAATTTTCCGGCAGGGTTTACTGAGCGGGAATGGGTGCAAAAGTTTGCCAATCGTATTGAGGAAGTTAAAATTGATTGGCATGATCTTATAGATCGTCGGAAGTACAACCGCATGAATGGACTTGAACAAGAGGCATATGAAGCTGAATTGAAAATGAAGGCAGAAAAGTCTATTTATCGAGCGTATTATGGGGATACATACCAGCAAATTTCCCAAAGTACATATACTTGGGCAAAAGAAGTTTTGTTTAAGGGTAAGTGAACTCAATGAAATTGAATATTCAAAAGCACCTAAATAATTTAAGTACAGATGCAGTAGCGTTTGCATTGATTCATGCGATTACATATGCAGATGGTCCTGAAGGGCGACTAGTTCCTGATGGATTGTTACCTGATAAAGAAGGTAACATGGATGTGCAATTCATTGTGAATGGAGTTGAGTTGCCGTTTGATAAGGTGATGGAATTATTTCGTGATAATTATGATACTGCAATTCAAGCAGAAGCAGTTAAGTTGCTACATGAGAAAGCGTCTCATATGATGGATGTGTTGGAAGAGATGAAGAGTGAATTGGAAACTAAAGCAACTGAATTGTTTCCAGGCATTTACATACGGAGAGATAGATTTTAGGGATTTAGAACAATGGTAAAGCATTATGGTATACTAATGCAAGTCCGCCGCGTGAAAGCGGAAATGGGGGTTCGATTCCTCCAATCCCTACCAAGCCCTATTCAGCCAGGTTTAGACCGTTGACAGAACGGGGCGAAGTTTTTCCCATCGCAGAAAGATGTGTAAGGATAAAGGATAATAATCATGAATGCGTCGCACATTTATTTTCTAGAATATAATGCTCCGAACATAAATGATATTAACTATAACTACGCTTATGCGACGATTATAGTTACAGCTAAAATTGATTATGAATTTGCTCGCAAGTATAAGCAAACACCATTTTTCTCAATTACTGGACAAGTTCTAAATGGATATGGAACATGTTTAGCATGTGGTTGTGTTCACGATTATATGCTTGAAGCTATTGCTGAAAAGAAGCAAGAAGGCAATCTTGCTGAGCTTATTCCTGAATTAATAAAATGGCATCTGTTTAATATAAACGGTGAACCATCGTATTATATTGAAAATGCAATGTTTTGGTTTGAAGAAAGAAACTGGCATAATTTTGAAACAACCATTGTAATGGGGGCATCGCCTTTGGATGCAGACATGATGGATGTATATCGTACAATGGAACCTGAAGAAGTAATTGCGTGGTTAGAAGCACGTAAGCCACATTTACATGCAGCTTTCTTCAAAGCTATGGATAAAGCTAATCTCTTGGTCAAAACAATTTTGGAGAATGAGTAAATGGAAGATATTATTTCTTTGAAAGAGTTGGCACAGAAGGCAATAGACGTACAAGATGCATGTAATCTATCTGGAGTATTACATACATTTGACAAAGTAATTAGTATGTTGTGGAAACATGCACGTCTTCAGAATGAAGGAACTGATTGGGTAAACCAACATGCAATTGTGATTGTGTTTTTGGATAAGCTAAATTCATTGGCAGGAATTCAAAAATTCGATTGTGATAAAGTCAGAGATGCTTTCATAACAGTTTATGCATTAGCGAAATAGCAGGGGAACACTCGCTTGTTCCCATCGTGAGACAAGGCAGGTGCAATCATGGCAGAATGGATTGTATTGGAATACATGAATAGTCCTGGTCTTCGTTTCTATACCAGAGATATGGTAATCAATCCAAAGTTCTTTAAGAAAGTAGGAGAAACAGATACACGAGAAGAAGCAGTAGAATTGTGTTGGAAGGACAACTTCAATCCATTAAAACCAGAATAATTGTTAAATCTCAATCTCATAACAGAAGGTTAATATCATGTGTAACGATTCATATGAGGAAGGTCGTTGTTCTCATTGTGGATGGATATTCGATGAGGAAGACAGTCGTTGTTCTCATTGTGGATGGATATTCGATGAGGAAGACA
>Ga0116171_10002555_pt1 | contig 17225 bp, 20 predicted proteins | sample AD_JPNHW2_MetaG_FD_89798 | JGI IMG/M metagenome (GOLD analysis project Ga0116171, IMG submission 89798) | Active sludge microbial communities of municipal wastewater-treating anaerobic digesters from Japan - AD_JPNHW2_MetaG | ecosystem: Engineered > Bioreactor > Anaerobic > Digestate | place... | reverse complement strand
CCCGAGACGGCACGCAATACCAACGTCGCTGGATTCTGGTCGAATGCGTTCTATTGGCCGTTCGGTCGTACCTGGGGCGAGTGGGCCGTCGAGTGGATTACCCGGCAATCCGAAAACGACGCGACGGAGAAAATGAAAGACTGGGGCCAGAACGTAGAAGGTAGGCCATACAAAGAGCCCGAGATTGACGAGGAGAAATTGCAGGAGGCAGAAATCGGAACGCATTGTGAGGGCACTGGCTATGCCGCCAAAACCATACCGGCTGCGGCCGATCTTGTGTTTGTGAAAGTCGACGTGCAATCGGGCTACGTGTACTACCTCGTGCGGGCATGGCAGCGGGCGACCGGATCGAGCTGGCTCGTGGACATGGGCACGTTTGGCAAACCGATCATGGGCAAGTCCGATCTTGCGATTGGAGAGCGTAGGAGAACACTCATCAGCGGAGCACTCAGTGAGTGCGATGCCATGTGTCGCCATGGTTGGGATGTCGTATCTGTCGATGGCTCCGTGGTGGGGCATCGCGAGATAGACGTTGGCGTAATCGACATGGGCTTTGAGCCGGACATTGTTGGTCTCTGGTGGCAGCATCGGAACCGTGCCAAGTGGCTATTGATTCGCGGCCTGAAGGCGGGCACGAGGGGCAGCATGTGGCCGGCGAAGCCCGCGATCGACAAACGCGGTCGACCGTACCGAGACGTAGATGTGAATCAGGCGAAGCACCTACTCCGGTCGCTGTTGCGAATCCCGTACGGCGAAAACGGATTCCAGGCATTGCCCTCGACTGGTCTTCACGCGAACACTATGCGGGCCTACGCTCGCCACATGACGAGCGAACGGTTCGACCGGACGGCGAAGAACCCGAAATTTAAGACGATCAAGCCGGGTACACGAAATCACTTGTGGGATTGCGAGACATACGGCGTATGCCTTGCGGTGGCGTGCGGCGTACGTATGCCGTCGCTCGAAGGCTCGCCGAACCCGGCGACCACGAATAGTTACCCCGTTCGCGAGAGCAGCGGGAATAGTGAACGAAAAGGATCATGGAAGATCGGAAGGTAAAAATGTCGAAGCACAAACAAGAACGAATCCAGAGCCAGGAACCGCCTATTGAAGTCCAGGAGGTTCCGCCGCTTGACGGATGGGGCGAAGATTTCGAGTCAGCAACGATCGTCAAGCTTCCGGTTGGTGCCAGTATCGTTGACACGGACCCATTGCGTGCCGAGCAACAACGGCTCGCCGATGCGATGCGTAGGCGTGGCCAGTTGGCGGTAGACTTGGATGCGGCCAATAAGGACGCCGAAGCCTCGCGTACGCGGATAGCCGAGTTACAGCAGAGGACCAAGCCAGATGTTAGGCACTGGCCCAAAGACAAGCCATTGCCGACGTACTGGGTCAAGCGTTCGTCGCCGTGTCCGAAGTGTCTGCGGTTACTGACCGACGAAGGCGGGCAAGCGTCCGTCGTCACGAGCAGCGGAGACACCGTCGTATTTTTCCGATGCAAGTGCTGCGGGCATCGTTGGCAGTTGCCGGTGAAGGGGGCGTAATATGGGAGTCAGACAAGCAGTACCATACGACCCAGTAAAACACGGTCCGCCTCCGCCGCCTCCGCCGCCGCGGCCCGCAAGGGGAACCGTGAACGTTGCGGCAGCATCCGAAGTAGTCGGGTTGGGTCGCGAGCACCACATGGCTCGGGTACTCGTCGAATCAGAGATGGCGATACTGTCCCATCTGGTGGATGCGTGGAATATCTGGACAAGTCTACCTGATCGGCATCCCGACGAACTGAACGAGGTTAGACTATCGATTCATCGGCTTCAAGACATTCTCGCAAGTCGGGCAGTATGGCGAATGACGGGTACGAAGTGATGCCACACGACTACGCACCGGACTATGAGGCGTTTTGGGTGTCCGCCATCGAACAGTGTGCGGCCCAGATAGGAGTCTCGGCTGAAGACCTGAATGCGGAGGTCATTGAGCAGATCGAGATTCACACGAATAATATAAGGAAAACGGTGGTTCTGTACCATCAGCAAGTGTTTGATGTTCGCAATTAACCGCCCCGGATGGGGCAGAAAGAGGTGTGAGCATGGGACCGAAGACAACGATTGAGTTCACTTTCGGGATTGGGCAGAAGGTGAGGATCATTGCAAACGGACTCATCGGGGAGGTCAAAGCTTTGTGGGTTGACGATGCCGGCGTGCAGCAGTTCCTCGTTCGATCCGTCTCGACGACGGCCTGTCTGATGAATGACTGGCTGAAGGCCATCGACCTGAATCCGGCCGAACAGTAGAGGACATTTTCCCCACCCGATCTTCCCATCGCTACAGGTCTGTAGTAATCGCTACAGGTCTGTAGCGTTTTTCGTTGCACCTCTCTTCGCCTGTGCCACAATTCAGACAGTGGCCACGCAAGCGATAACACTGACCGCATTCAAGTTGCTGTTGGCGGAAACCGCCGACGCCATCGCTGCCGGTAATTGGGCACTGGCCACGGGCAAGTATGCTCAGGCCGTAGCTGTGAATTGTGCTCTTGTGGTCGAGGTGGAATCGGCCGGCGAGCGAATCCAGCGGAAAGAGTCGCTTGCGGAATTGAAGACGGCGATTGATGCGGCCCGCTCGTCGTTCGGCCTGGATGCGGGCGAGTCTCACATCATCACCACGCGAACGAGGCACAACTATTGAAGCTTCGCGAAACGCTCAATCTTGGCCTTGAATCAGCGATCAAGCTGATTAACCCAAAGCGGGCTTTTGAACGTGCGCACTGGCGGCGGATGCGGGACGATGTCGAGTACCGCGATGGCGTCTTTGCGTTGCTGCGGTCGCAGGGCTACCGGGCCGCGAAGTCCGGCGGCAATACGACGCCGTTCCGGGGTGGTACATCATCTGCCGATGCCGAGCTACTGGGTGATTTACCCACACTCCGCAATCGTTCCCGCGAATTGAATCAGGACGATCCGATCGGCTCGGGGCTTACCGGGACGTTCGTCCGCAACATCGTGGGCAAGGGGATTCGTCCCAGATCGCGAACCGGCGACAAGACCAAGGACACGAACCTTGAAGCCATTTGGGCCGAACGCCGGAACATGCTGGCCCTTGCCGACAATGTCGGCTGTGCCGAGCTTCAGCAGATGTGGGTCCGGGCATTTCTCCAGGACGGCGAGACGTTGCCGAAGCGCGTCAAACGATCGCCGGGCGAACCGGTGTGGTTTGAAACGATCGAGGGTGACCGACTCTCCTCCCCTGGATTCAAGTCCGTCTACAAGGTCGGCGAGAACGAAGTACGCGACGGAGTCGAGAAAGACGCATGGGGAGTGCCGGTCAAGTATTGGATTGCCAAGCAGCATCCTGGCGACCTGATAACCGCCGGAAAGTCCAATGATCCGAGCAGTTTTGACCAGGTGTTGCCCGATGCATTGAGGCATTGGAAATGCTCCCACCGGCCCGGACAGACTCGCGGCGAGCCGATGTTTCACGCCATCATGCAAGACCTGCGCGACTTGGACTTGCTGATGCTCGCGGCACTAAAGCGGGTACAGATTGCCGCGTGTCTCGCCGCGTTCATTACGTCGAACAGCAGCACTACGGGATTTTTCCCGGACGGAGCATTGCAGCAGCAGACGGCCGAGAAATACGGCTTCAAACTCGATCAAGACATTGAACCGGGCATGATCTTCAAGCTGGCCCAGGGCGACCAGATTACGACGCTTGTGCCTAACTTCCCGACACCGGAGCTTGGTCCGTTCATCATCATGATCGCCCGCCGCATTGGTGCGGCCCTTGGCGTCTCGTGGCAGGTTGTGCTGAAGGACTTCAGTGACTCGACGTATAGCAGTGCCCGTGCCGATCTTCTTGAGTCGCGCATGGTCTACAAGATGATCCGCCAATCGCTGATTGAGAATGTGTTGCGATGGGTGTGGCAAGAGGTGATGGTCGACGCACAACTACGCGGCGACGAGCGGGCCGCTGGTGTCACGTTGCAGGACATCGCATCGGTTGACTGGTTCGGAGACGGCTGGGAATTGATCGACAAGCAACGCGAATATCAGGCCAACGCCGTAGCGTTGCAGTCGTGCCAAAAGACGCTTGAGCAAGTGTGGCTCGAAAACGGAGACGACCCGGACCAGATGAGAGAGGCACTGGTAGACCAGGCCAAATTCCTTGAGACAATCGGGATGACGATTACGTTTACGCCAATTCCGGCCGGGCCAGAAGAACAGCCAAGGCGGGCACTTCGAGCCGCATGAGGACGATATATGCCTGAGCAAATCACACGCGGATTTATCGACGGATGCGAAGTCCGGTCGATCGACGAAGATGCCCGCACGGCAACGTTTGTTGCGGCCACCGAGAACGGAGTCGATACGTACGTTGGCCGCGAGCACATCAAGATGTCAGGCATGAAGCTGGATCGCTACCGCCGCAATCCTGTCATCCTCGATACGCACGATCGTTACTCGGCTGGTGCCGTGATTGGCAAGGCCGCCGTCAAGGTGGTCAATCGTCAACTGGAAGCCGTCGTTACGTTTGCCGAGACGGCTAGAGCCGAAGAGGTGTGGCAGTTGGTCAGGGGCGGATTTCTGCGGGCGTTGTCGGTCGGGTTCATGCCCGGAGAGACGCAACGACTTGCAGAGGGCGAGAAGGCAAAGCTCGGCGATCGACAAATAGATGGCCCCGCAATCATCCGCAAAACCTCCGAGCTTTATGAGATTTCCGTCGTGCCAGTACCGGCCGACGCAGACGCATTGAGGCGGGGGACCAGCGTAGGTCTTTCGCAAATACTGGACGAGGCCGTTCGGGCTTTCGTCGCCAATCAGGGAGGTTCGATTATGGCTGATACCAAGCCAAAGGCCGACGAAGTCAAGCCGGCCGAAACCACGTCGCCGGCAAAGCCGGTCGAAGAGAGTCGTACATCGGGGGCGACTACGGAACCGAAGCCGATGGTGTTGCTTACGGAGCGTGAGATCATCGCACGCGACGTGAGGGCGATTTGTCCCAAGGGCTTTGAGTCCATCGCCGAGCGGTGTCTCGTCGAAGGAAAGTCGTACGAGGACTCCCGCAAGGCATTACTCGAAGAGTACACCAAGCGATCCGCCCCCGTGGGGACACCGGAGCCGACGAAGGTCGAGAAGACCGAAGAGAAGCGTGACGCCAAGGATGGCGTCAAGATTGCGGATATCCCCAACGAAGTGTTTTCGCGTGGACTGTTCGGGTAATTCCGCCGCAATCGCGGCAGCAGATTGATCGACTACTCACAGGAGAGTGACAATAACATGGCAACTAATCGAGCGACATGGATTCGCAACCTCGACGGGGCAACTGAGCCCCTTATCATGCTGGGCAAGTTTGCTGCGGGCGCATCGCAGGCAATCAAACGCGGCGAGATTCTGGAGTTGACCGGCAACACCAATACTGAGTGGGTGCCTCTCGATTCCGACTTTGACCCGGCCGGAAATCTGGCCGTCGCCAATGAGGAAATCAAGAGCGGCGACCGGGCCGGATACTACGAAATTATCGTCCCGCGTCCGGGCGACGTGTTTGAATTCGAGCTTGCGGCGGCCCATGCCTGCGAGCTTGGACATGAGCTGTTCTACTCGACGAGCCAAAAGCTCGCCGTAACTGGCACCAACGAGCTGGGTGTTGCTGTCGGGCAGGAGAACTACCCGCAGAAGCAGGGCCACCTCTCGGATGAGCCGGGCGGTGATGCGGGCACCACGATCCGTAGCACTAGCTACGTGCGGATGCACTTCAAGACGGCCGGTTCGTACTACGCGTTCTTGGTGAAGTAATGGCGTCGCTGGCCAACGAATAAACAACATGGGCCAGACGGCCCCATACGAGGAAACGACAATGCCCGAAACGAAAACACAAAAGCGAAAGTTCATGCCGTCCATCCGCGTCGGCGGATCTGGCATGGACATGGATGCCATGCGCAACCTGGCGCAGCGTCACCCCGAGGAGTTCATCGGCAAGGCCCAAGCTTTGATCGACGGCGGGTCGATGCGATGGGGTTCGGTGCCGAGCCTGCAGCGCATGTTCAACGTGCTGGTTGGCGACGATGGCGAGTTCATCAAGGTTCCTGTCCGCATGGAAGTCATGGGGCAGGAGCGCACGATCATGGCGTCGGCCTTCCCCGTTTTGTGCGGCTCCCTCACTGTGGCTGGTATAAACGATGCCTACTCTGCCGTGCCGACGATTTCCGAGCAGTTGGTTCGCGAGATCGACGACAACAAGAAGATATCTCAATTCGTGTCACTCAAGAGCGAAGACACGAACATCGACCGTGTCGACGAAGGCGAAAACTTCCCCGAGATCGGTGCTGGCGAAGAGAAGTACGAAATCCGCAACAAGCGGAACGGCCGCCGACTGACGATTTCCGCCGAAATGGTCGAGGAAAACGACTCGGCCGGCATCGTCCAGAAAGTAAACGCACTGGGCGAGATCGCGGGCGAATACGTCGAGGAACAGAGCCTCCGCCGCATCTGTGACATCGACGGGTCTGGCACGTCGCCAGCCGAGCCGTATGTGCTGAGATTGAATGGCACTGGCACGGCCCTCTACCAGACGGCCAACACCACGCTGACCCGTCTTCCGACCACCGGCAATCGCATCACGTCGAACGCACTCGTGGACTCGACTGATCTGGAGAACGCACGGGCACGCCTCGCGGCCGTCGTCAACAGTCGCGGCAAGCGGGTCAGCATTCCGTGGAATCGCTGCAAGATCCTCGTCCCCGATGCCCTTGTTGGCACGGCGAACAAGATTCGCAAGAGCGAATACGAGCCCGGCGTGCAGAACGAAGTGAGCAACTGGGGGCCGATTGGCGACTACCAGCCCGGTGTCGTGTCATCGACGAAACTCGATGACCTGTCCACCACGGCATGGTATTTCGGTTGGTTCGAGCAGCAGTTCATCCGCAAGTGGAAGCTGCGATTCGAGTACGTCACGATGACGATGGACATGGCCGAATTCCTTCGGAATCGCACGGCATTCCAGGCCCGCATCGCGTGGGACTGCGAAGTCGGTGCCACCGATTACGTGTACGTTGTTCAGAACCTCGCGGGCACGACCGCCCCGTAAGCGAATAGCGAAAGCGGACGGGCCGGGCGAGTGCTCGGCTCGCCCCTGCTTCAACCCAGAAAGGGGTAACTGCTATGTCTTGGAGAGTTCCAGTTGCGAATGAGAGCCGAAACATTCTCGGCAGCCAGACCCTTGGTAACAAGGACGATTCTGCCGGCCACAACAGCGTAATCGGCTGGCTGAAGTCGCTCGTGAATACGGGCATGGTTGCCGGTCAGCCGTGGTTTGTTGACAGCGTCAGCGGACTCGCGACGTACGACGGCAAGGCGTGGACGCAGGCCAAGGCGACGATTGCCACAGCCGTAGCCCTCGCGTCGGCCGGCGACACGATCTTCCTTCAGGGATCGTTCAGCGAGGCCGTTACGTGCTCCCTGGCGGGCCTGAGCTTCAGGGGTATCGGGACGGGACCGCAGGCTACGCAATGGACTGGCGCGGCTGATGCCGTATGCTTGACGCTTGCCGCCGAGCGGTGCTTGGTCGAGAATATCAAGTTCCGTCCTCCGGCCTACACGGCAGGCACTCCTGCCGCCATCGTCCTGTCGAATGCTGGCTACAGCATCATCAAGGGAAACCGATTCCAGGGCAAGACGGGCTCATACTTCGGTATCCACTCGCCGGTCTGCAATAGCGACAACGTACAGATCCTCGATAACGAGTTCCTATACCTCAACAATGTCACCACGGTTAACGGATCGGCCATCGTTGGCGTCGAGGCCGGCGGGCTCTCATATAGCGCATGGAAGATCAAGGGCAATAGCTTTGATTCGTGCGTTGTGGCCGTGAACATCAACGGGCGAGTGTGCCACGTAATTGGCAACTACTTCGGTGGCCTTACTGGAATCACGGCCGCCGGTGCGGTTGGCAACGTGTGTACCACCAAACTGGACCTGTCCGGTACGTCGTCCGGTGGCAACCGAGTCTTCGGCAACCACTTCGGCCTGACCTATTCGCACGCCGGCGGGTATCGGGAGGCTGCGTCTGGCGATGACTGGGCTGGAAACTACATCGTCGGTGGCCTGACCACTGGCGTTCCTTCGTAACCTCTTCCCCTCCGAGCGGCGGGCGGGACCGCAACCGCCTGCCGTTCGCAGGTTTCATACTGGAGCAACGAAATGCAAAGGCAAGAGGTTCAGGACCACAAAGATAAGCGGTACTCTGGAGCACAGACTGCCGCCGCAGTGTGGACTCCCGCGTCCGGCAAGCGGGTGCTTCTGCAGCGGGCCATCGTCGCCGGAGACGGCACGGGGCTATGTACTCTCTTTTGGACCACAAACGAAGAGGGTAAGCGGATCATCGACATCCCGGCCGGCGATATTCTGGGCCAGACACTCGATTTCGGCGAGCAGCGTTTCGGCCAGATCCCGATTGATGCCGTGATTTACTTCACTACCACGAACACGGGAACAACCACCGTGGCACTGTTCGGAGACGAGGTTAACTGAGTGAGCGAATTCGGAGACATGATGCTGGATGCTGCCACCGAGCTAAGGCTCATGTTCGGCACAGCGGCCGTATACGCACTGAATGGAGGCACTGGCATAAATGCAACTGTGCGACTGCAGCCAGTGATGTCGAGTGAATTCGAGAATGAAACGGGCCGCTCGCAGCATGTGATGAGACGATGCACGTTTGAACGCAGTGAGGTGGATTGCCCGTCGAAGGGCGCGACGGTGACGGTCGACGGAGTCATTTGGACAGTCGGAGACACCGAGTCGACATCGGAGACGTTTGTCACCGTGGTCTTGCACCGCAATGAGGCCATAGAAGTTTCTCGGCAAGGGTATCGCAAGAAATGAGGTACTTCGTCAACGGATCTACGGGGAGCGACGCCAGCGACGGACTTGACAACGTCGGACTGATTCGTTCGTCGAGTGACGTGTTTACATGCACATCTGGCATCTATTCGCTTGAGTGCCCAGAGGATTCATGGTCCGATCGCGGATACGTGCGATCCCCTGGAGACGTGCTTTGTCTTTCCGGGGCGACATGGTCGGGGCAGTTCTCGGTCGATTCTGTCAATATGGCACTCATGAGTCTATCGCTAACGAACACGGTCAGCGGTACTGTGCCTACTGGCGGAACTATTGCAATCACATCATATTCTACTGGTCCGTGGGCGACTGTTCCTTTTGCGGCTGCGTCGATGTCGGACGATGACACATGCACAGCCGTGAGTATCGTCGACGCAGACAACAGAGTGTATTGCGATTCAGCAAGCACGATGCTTCTGGGGCTGACGAGTTGCACGTTTACAAAGCACACTCCGGCCGTAGTGGTGCCGCCCACAACCAGCGGAGTCAGATCCAGGGCAATGGGCTACCTAAAGGATATGCTGGTCGATTGTCCAACGTTCGCGTTAATTGTCCCGGTCAACACAGAGGACCACGTACACGATAACGCACTTCCGTTGCCGTCCAATGGCGAATACCTGACCAAGGCCGAATACCAGACATACAGGCCCTTCGCGATCCTCTCGACTACGAGATTTCAAGGCAGGGCCGATGGAGCCAATGCGAGCGGCGCCAGTGGCACGGCGTACTCGATAGAACACGTCATCCAGATCGAGAGAAACACACCGGCGGGCGATGCCATTGTTGTCGGTGATGAATGGGAACGGATCGTATCGGCCATCGAGGATGAACTTAATGCACGCAAGGGATTGGCGGGATTTCTTGCCGCAACGTCAATCGAGGCGACCGAGACTTCGCGATCCCATCCGACACTGATTGAGGAGTGCGGAGACTTTCAGTACGCGATGTTCAGGGTGCGCACCGAAGTGGAGTGACACATGCATGTCTTCTTCGACATTTCGGAATACGGTGCTACGCCGGGGATGCTCAAGCGGGAGCTGAACAACATCCTCAAGGCGTGTTGGCTTCATGTCGGCACATTCTGGCACCAGCGGTATCGCGGCAAGCACTTCACGAAAGAGGGGGCCATGGAGTACGGATACGCCCCAAGGTCGAGACGGTACGAAGCCGAGAAGCGTCGCAAGCAAGGCCACACCGATCCGTTGACGTTTTCTGGTGCGTCCAAGATTCGCACGATGGGGCTTGATGTGCGTGCCACGAGCAAGGGTTGCCGGATCGTCCTGCACGCCCCTGCCCTCAATTTCCGCAGGCCCAACATGAAAGCGGACATGCGGAAAGAAATGACGACGGTGAGCGGGCGAGAGTGGCACGAAATGAAAAACCAGTTTGGCTACGAGTTCTATCGTCAGTGCGGCCGTCTGAAATACAAGGGCCGCAATCCGATTACTGGAAGATTTGAGACTGCCGCGTAAAGCGGACAGGAGACCGAGCGATGTCCACCAACAGATACGGAATTTACGCGGTGCAGAGGGGGGCCACCCTGGTCGGTGGCATCATGTCCGAGTCGATCGATCTTGGCTCGCAGATCGTGGCCGATAGCTCCAGCGGCGAGGTGTACCCGCGATGGGTTAGCCTCGTGGGCCAACGCCCCAATGCCAAATTCACGTCCAAGCACATCGGCACATGCATTGGCGTATCGGGCACGATGGGTAACTACCTCACGACCGGAAACGTGATGAACCTCTACCTGCAGCGATGGGCAGAGGGAATCACGCGGGCATCGGGAAATGCACACCGAAAAGTCACCGTAAACAAGGGACTTTTGCTGCCGACTCGACTGAGTGGTCGCAGTGGGTCCGACGCAACGATGAGCTGCGACGTGGCCGCGTTGTACGACGGGACCAACAGCCCATTAACGATTCTGGACAACCAGGCATTACCGGCGCCGTCAACCGCAGACGAGCGATATGTTTTCCACAAGGCGACGATCGCGGGCCAAACATTCGACTCCGACATGGGCTGCGACATTGACTTCGGAATCACGCCAGTCATCGAGACTGTGCGCAGCGAAGTCTGGCCACGGTGGGGAAGTGTTGCCGGGCAAACCGCAACGATAACCATCACAGCAGAGGATATTGAGGCACTGGCAGATGCCCGAATCCCGATGGGTGGCGTAGCAACCACGCACGTCAACACGATCCTGTATTTCCGCAGGCGTCTGAATGGATCGACGTTCGCGGCAGACAGCAGCGGTACGCACATGACAATTACGGCGGCCGGCATGGCGTCGATTACGAATGCGTTCGACGGATCGAATCAGTCGCCCGGCGGCATGGCTGTTCAGGTGACGTGCGTGTTTGACGGGACAAATGCCCCGTTGCTCGTGAGCACGAGTGCCAATATCGCGTAGTCAATCAGGCCGTGAGGCCAGCAAAGCAAAGGGACAACAATGCCAACGGCAACAATCAAAACCAATGTAACCATCGCGGGCACAACGTACGTGTCCACCATCACCAGGACCAAGGGCCAGTTGATACTGTGCGACTTTTCCGCAACAGGCGAGCTGGCATTGCCTGCCGCCAACGCGGGCGTGTGTACGCGAAGTGATGCGAATACCGGTGTCATCACGTTGACCACAGGACACACAATCGTCAACGGCAAGGTTGACGTGTACTGGACCGAGTCCGGCGTTGTGAAGATTCGGAGAGGAATGGACGCGACTGTAGCGACCAACGACGTTACGGTCGACGGCGGTGCAGGCAATGACCTGTGTGCCACTGCGGCGACGGCCGTCACGATTGCCATGCAGGTGCCGTTCACAATCGCGTTTTCGGGCGATGCTCTCGCGGCACTGGTGATTTCCAATACCAAGCGATGCAGTGTCGAATTGACCGGCAGCCTTGCCGGTGCGGACGGCCTGGATATTCCCGCAAACGAGGGCATGTCGTGGGCATCGGGAACGATGGTTACGAATCCGTGTGCGGGAGACACAATCACGGCAGGCATCGCGTCGTGCGGAGAAGCGACGGCCGGGGATCTGTTCATCATTGCTCTTGTGGATAACTCGTAATGGCTGGGTTCCTGTACTTCATCCCGGATAAAACGCGAGAGGTGAAACTGGCCGATATCGGCGAGATTCGCTATGCGTTCGATCGGTCGCTTATTGCTCGCGACGTGCCGGGCACAGGCCCGAGCGGTGGGTCGGGCGTCATCGTTGCGGATGAATCGTTTCCGTCCGAGCGACTCGGCTACTACCCGAGCGATCAGACGTGGCGGAATGTTCCAGGCACGCCGTATCACGTCGGGTTCTATACCGAAGATAGGCCAGTGCCCTCCGATCTGGCCTTGGCTCGGATGTTGCCGGGTCATGACGTGTCGATGGCCGATGGGAATTACTGGGCCGTTCCGTCGGTGATTGTCCGCAAGGCCACGGAAGACGGCTGGCCGGGCGAGATTGCGTTGCCTCGGTCGATCGGCATGGACGCGGACGGCAACTGGACACGAGGCGACGTGCTGCCGAAGTATGCAAAACTCCCCGAGATTTGTGGCCAGTGGTGGTCGAATCTGATGTCATCCGTCATGGCCATAGCGAACAAAGATGAGCCGAGCCAGTCCGTCGGCGTGAAGTTTGTCGACTGGTTTAACTCGGTCTCTACCGTGCTCCAGGCGAACTACCGAATATCTGGCACCGAAATAGCCATGCTCGGAATACTCGATGAGCAGTGCGCGTCGGACGTGATGAATGCGGCCGTCGATTGGCCGGTCGTGCTGGAGTATCTGTCAAAAAAACGGGAAGCATCCGCCGCATGATGGCGGCTCGGTGGGTGCAAGGACTCGATCCGAACTACCGCCCGACTCTCGCGGATATGTGGGCACTGGCACAAGGGCTCTTGTAAATGGCCGATGAACTCTCAATCAAGATGACCGGCGACGCGGCCACGCTTGCGCGAGAGATCGAAAAGCTTAACGACAAGATCGCCAAGCAAAAAGACGAACTAAAGGCACTCCAGGATGGATACAAGAAGGCCGGAGACGAGGGCGAGAAAGCAGAAGACCGCGTAGCCAAGGCGACCGATGCGGCAGCCAAGGCGACATGGGAGCAGAACCGGGCAATACAGCAAGTCAAACAGGGATGGAAGGAGCAGGCCGACGCAGCCGAAAAAGTCCAGGAGTCCATGAGTCCGGAGAGTATTGCCGCTTACGCGACCGCATTCGTTGGCGGGTTCGCTTCAATCCAAAAGGCAATTCAGCTCGTCAACACGGAGCTGCGCACGAAGATCGAATTGCAGGCCAAGGCGAAAGAGACGCACCTGTCGGCTGAAGGTGCCCGTGCTGAGCTTATCCAGAATCTTCCCGGCAGTTGGACCATCGAACAAAAGAAGCAGTTTCTTGCCGAGTCCAACAAGATCGCATCCGAGAGAGGCATCCCGATTGAGCAGGTGGATTCCGCACTTTCTCAGACCATTAGTGCAACGGGTGGCAACGCCAAGGCCGCAATCAATGCAGCCAATACTGCCGCAAAGTATATGGCAGCCCAGCCAGCCAAATTCAATCTGTTCGCCGGCAGCATGGCCGACCTTCAGTCTGTCACCGGCACCGACGATTCAGAAGTCGGGCTTGGGCTACTCAAAGAAGTCGGCGTCATGTCGCGAACCGTAAAGGCCGAGCAAAAGGCCACATCTATCCCCAAAGCACTGTCGGGCATGAAAGCGTTCGGGGCCACAATGCAGGAGTCGTCGGCATTGTTCGGCGCCCTGTCAACGGCCACCAAGGACGCGATGGGCGACCAGACGAAGACGGCGACCATCCAACTCGCAAAGCAACTTGAGGACTTTCTTCCATTGGCGGGGCGCACGGAGCAACGCATAGGCGGGCTCACCGATCTGGACCGGGATCAACGCAAGACCGATGAGAAGGCACTGGCAAAAGCACTCGCCCGCAAGGCGACCGGGGCCACGCTTACAACAGAGCAGATCGCAGTTATCAAGCGTGACGAGGACTTGAAAAAGAAAGAGGCAGAGGCTTACACGATTCCCTCCGCCCCGGCACTCGGGTCGATGGGTGCGCGGATTAGTTACCTCCAGCAGAACCCCGCAGAAGCCAAGCGGTTCATCGAGACAGGCAAGGGCGAAGGTGCATGGAAGGGCATGACGCTGGAGGCTGGAGCCATCGGTCAAGCTCGTCAGTTGTTTCTCGATCCCAACAGCGAAGCGGCCCGACTATACAAGCAGAATCTTGCCAGTCTTCCCGATGTTGCCGGGCTCAAGGCTTCCGGCGCACAAGCCATTAAGGACTTGGATATTGATCCTTCCAGGATGATCGGAGAAACGAAGCGAACATTTTCCACGGGTACGCAGTCGATTGAGTTAGCTGACACAAACGCCGCGATGGCGTCTGTTGTTCGCGAAGGCATGAAGGATATTTCGCTCGTCACCAAGGGGTCAGCGATTGGCGAGAAATTCGACAACCTCGAATACGAGCTAAAAACGAATCTTGGGCGAGACGGGGCGTTGCCGTTTGCAGTCAAAAAACTGGGGGAATTCAAGTCGGACGTGATGAGCCCCGTAGACAAATCATACCCGACATACAGCGCCGGCATGGGTCCGGCGGCTCCAATAGAAACGCCACGCGCCCCGAACGAGACTGAGCTAAAGATCGCGGCGGCCCTCGAAAGAATGATCGTCAAGCTTGAGGAAATCAAGCAGAGTAACGAAAAGAACGTTCCCCCGACTCTTTCGCCTCCTGACAGGGACAGGTAAATGCCACAGGTTGGCAACATCTTGTGTTTCAAGGTCGCCCCGCTGGTCCAGGCCAATGTACGGCAACGCCTGGACATCTGGCAGACTCCCGGCGTAGACGGCATCGGGGCCCAGTCATTGGGTGATGGCGAGGGGCAATTTGCCTTCGAGTGCATGACTATGGGCACGCCCGCGTACGTCCAGGCGTGGTATGAGGCACTGGCAGAATTGGCTGGCGAATTCGTCATCATCATCGACGATTTCGTGACCGTTCACACGCCTTGCCTGATTGTCGATCCTGGGCAATTACAGCGAATTGCTCGCGTGAACAATGACGGGCTTGGGACGTGCATTGGCCGCACTGTGATATCGGGAGCCTATCAGACGTGACAACGCAGTTGTATCCATCGCTGATTCAGTACCCAAAGGTGCTTGTGGCACCGCAGGTACAACTACGCCAGACCTGGGCGAGCGGATGGGTTACGTATTCCGATATCGAATTCGTTGGGGCTAGGCGAGCATCGGCCGGGCAGGATCTTGGCTCGTGCGACCTGATGCGGCGGTATGGTCGCGTCGCCGGTCCTGGCGAGACTTCATTCTCGGTACGGCATCCGCTCGATCTTCGCGGGTACTGGGTGCGCGTACGGATGTATGAGTCCGGCGTTTGGTATACGCAATGGGTGGGCCAGATTCCCGGCAACATTCGCGACGTGTTCGGGGCCGTCACTTCTGGATCGACTTCGATTCCGACAGGCATTCAGCGATGGCGGGCGTACGATCCGCTGCAATCGCTTCGCAAAGTCTTCATGAGCCAATCCCATTGGATCGGTACAAACGACGCTGGCACGTCGGACGAACTGCATACGGTCGATTGGATTCCGAGCGTCAACGAGAGGGACAAGCATAATACACTTGTCGGCAACAGGACTGCGACTCGGTGGGAGGACGACGCAGATACGTACCTATTTGGCGGCTCGTCGGTGTGGACGCGGTACGATTTTGCCGAGTACGTCCTGGGCAGATTCGCGAACCAGTCCGGCAGTCCCACATGGACATTGGGCGGCCAGTCTTCGACTCTGGCGTACATGTCGGACACCATCCAGCTTCGGACGACGCAGAGTGTTGCCGACATCTTAAGGGGCATCATCAATCCGAAGGTGGGCCTTGATTTTCGCGTCGACTACGATGATGGGGAAGATGAGCTTATCGTCTACGTGTATTCCCTGTCTGCCAGTGCCACCTCATACGGCGGGTTCACTTTGCCCGCCAACGCATCACCGGCCACGTTCGACCGTGGCAATGCGTTAGACGTTGTTGCCGTTCGACTGGTCGACAGCGACGACCACAACTACAGCACAATCCGCGTACTTGGCAATCGCATGGTAGTGTGCCTGTCGCTCCGTGGATATGTTCACAATGGATGTGCCCCGTCACTGGTGAACGGATGGACCGTGGGCAATGGGTCGCAAGAATCTGAATACCTATCGGGGACAGGGACATCTACGGACGAAGCAGAACTGCATGACAAAGCCAGGAAGCGAGAAAAGATGGAAAACGTATTCCAGTCTTTTGTCGCACCGGGCAACTTTGACCCATTGAGTGTGTACGCCAGACCGACCATTTATTCAAACGGAACAGTAGGGAGCATTGCGAGCCCAAAATGGCAAAACTCATCGCGGAGAACACTTAACTGGATACCGCTATTTGAGGGGCTGGATTACTCGCACGGCGTTCCGGATGTCACCGGAAATCCAGAACTGATGCGACCAATTGCGTGGGTACAGGAACCAGAATCATTAGAATACAGTCCGGTAGATGCGTGCGGGATGGGGCTTTCTGCTCTATCTAATAATTGGGGAATACGTGTTAGCTCAACCCCAAATCATCTGCTGGCACTCAATCATTTCGACGGTGCGGCCGAATCAGAGACGGAGCCGAAATACGACTACACGAAGATGGCATGCACGATTGCCATAGAGTCGGATCAGCGGTTGAAACTCGAGCAAACGCTGGCGGGCGGCGACGGAAGCGTGATGGAAATCGAGGACGATTCGGCAGAGTTGTGGTATTTGGCGAGAGGCACGATTGTTGGATTCGATGTAGATGGGACTCCCCAATACGAGGAAAGCGGAAGGGTTCTACGTAATGACGTTGACCGCCTTGGCGTGCTGATGGCCGGTGCCATTTCCCGATACCAAGTCAGCCGATATCGAGCCGAGATTACGATTAAGGGATACCTTCCATGGTCATGGCTGTGCGGTTGCATGTTGACCGTGGCTGACGCGGGGAATGACCTGCTGGCTGGCCCTGTGACCGAAGTCATTTGGATGCACGGGGAGAAAGACGCACAGACGATCATTCGAGCGGGGTTCGCTGGATGAGCAGTAGCGACGAAAGCATGAGAGGTTCGCGGCTGGTTCGGCCGGGGAAGATCGATCCCCGAGACGACGGCCTACTGGTGCGCGTCCGCAATGACACGGGCTCGAATCGCTCGCGTTTTGAGATTGTCGCCGTCACCGGAGTAGAAACGACCCCGTCGGCCGATTTGAATAAATTCAAGAATCACACGATATTCACGGTCGGGATGCCTGCCGCCGACT
>Ga0116171_10002554_pt1 | contig 17226 bp, 16 predicted proteins | sample AD_JPNHW2_MetaG_FD_89798 | JGI IMG/M metagenome (GOLD analysis project Ga0116171, IMG submission 89798) | Active sludge microbial communities of municipal wastewater-treating anaerobic digesters from Japan - AD_JPNHW2_MetaG | ecosystem: Engineered > Bioreactor > Anaerobic > Digestate | place... | reverse complement strand
TTTATCAATTCTTCCCTTAATGTCGACAAATTTATGTTGACCAGTGAAGAAGGGATGACATTTACTGCAAACTTCAACCTCAATTTTTTCGAGAGTCGAGCCGGTAGTAAATTTGTTGCCGCAGGCACAAGTGACTTGGCAATCGGAGTGGTAAGTTGGATGAATTCCTTGTTTCATAGGGTTTATTTTAACACAAAATTTACGACTTCGTTTTGGGAAATAGTTTTTTGCTCACTGGTAGACATGTTCTTGATAGTGACGATGTTGTTAATGAGTTCATTTTCACCGATAAGAGCAACGAAGGGAATATTTTTAAGGCTGGCGTATTTAAACTGCTTACCAATTCTTTCCTCATTCGGATAAAAAACAGTCGGGATATTGTTTTGACGGAGAAGGGAAGTAAGCTCTAAAGATTTATTTAGAGTTTTTTCGCCAAAATTAGCAACCATAATTTTTGTCTTAGTTTTGGGTAAATTTGGCAGTAGGTTTAATTCGATAATGCAATCAACAATACGATCAAGACCAAGAGTGGTACCGACAGCAGGAATATCGGGCCCGCCCAGAGTTTTTATTAAAGTATCGTAACGGCCACCACCGGTGATGGAACCAATTTTTGGTTCTTCGACGTAGGTTTCAAAAATTGTGCCGGTGTAGTAATCAAGACCGCGAACCATGGTGGGGTCAAAGGTGTAAGACCAGTCAGGGAGATTAAAAGATTTAATGGTGGTAAAAACAGCGGCTAAATTTTCGTCAGGTTTGGCTACTTTGATATATTTAAACAGAGAATTAATTTGAAGCTGAGAAAAGCCTTTTTCGTTGAGTTCTTTTCTTACTCCATTTTCGCCGATTTTTTGGAATTTATCGAGACTTTGAAGAGCCGAATTTTTATTTTCAGAAATGCCGCTTTGGGATAAAATATCTGTTAAAACGGTGCGGCTATTTAGGCGGATAGAAAACTTTTTAAAATCTAATTTTTTAAGGGCCGTGTAGATGACGGCGACGATTTCGGCATCGGCAATGGAGGATTCGGTGCCAAAAGTGTCGATGTCGCACTGAAGAATTTCCCGATAACGGCCTTTTTGAGTATTGTCAGCGCGCCAGACATTTTGAAGTTGGTAGCGTTTGAAGGGGAGAGGAATTTCCGGATACATTGCCAAAACTTTTGCTGTAGGTACGGTTAAATCGTAACGAAGACCAACGCGGCGGCCGCCTTTGTCGTTGAACATGTAAACTAATTTTTCACCCTCGTCACCATATTTACCCATAAGGGTAGAAGCGTATTCAAGAGAAGGGGTTTCCAGAGGCTCGAAGCCGAAAGTTTCAAAAGTTTCGATGAAGAGATTTTTGACATAATTGCGAACGGCCATGGTCTCGGGCAAAAAATCCCGAAAACCTTTTAATGTTTGAGGTGCATTGTTATTCATAAGTTTATTTTAACATTGTAAGAATAATTAAATTTTTTGAATGATGTCGAGGAGAATATTTGGTAATTTTTCCAATTTTTTTATCTCCACATACTCATTGGGAGAGTGCGCTGTTTGTTGAGCACCGGCTCCAATTGTTAAGCATTTTGGCTGATTAAATATTTGCCAAAGCATTTGGATATCTATATAACCTGAAGTGCTAATGTTTTTAAAATCCAAACCGAGTTTGGTTAACTTTGATTTTGGGGTTAGCCAAGATCCAAAGTCAAATTTTACCTTATAACTGGATAATTCTCCTCTCAATTCGGTAATATATTTTTTTAACTGATCAATAATTAATTGGGCACTAATTTTTGAAGAGGATGGCCGAATGTCGAGGGTAAATTGGCAGTTGTCAGGAACGACATTAGAAGAGCTGCCACAACCTTCGATGAAGGCTAAATTGACAGAAGTAGTGCCAAGTTCAGGATCGGTAAACTGAGACAGAAATGCTTTTAGTTTATCGATTGATTTAGTAGTCACCTCGATGGCATTAATGCCATTTTCGGGAGTAGCCGCGTGACAACTAATACCCTTAACTGTGGCTGAAATTTCAATTAAACCCCGACAGCCATTGGCAATTTCTAATTCAGAACCATCGAGAGAAATAATGGACCTTGGTTTGATTTTAGAAGCATAGTCGGCTATGAATTTTTTAATGCCGGCAAAATTATATTCTTCGTCAACATAGAAGAGAAAACCAATATTTTTGGGTATATTTTTATCCGTGGCGGCAAGTATCATGGCGGCGAGACCACTTTTCATGTCAGTAGTACCACGGCCAAATAACTTACCGTCCACAATAATCGGATTGACTGGATCAGTTTCCCAATTATTGTCGATGCCAACTGTATCAATGTGTCCCATAACTAGGGTCTCAATATCCTGGTTATTTCTAGCCAGAATATTAAAACGACCGTCGACAACCATTTCTTTTTCAAGCGAAAGCTGACTGTTATTTTTTAAATATTCAAAAATAAATTCTCCAATTTTTACCTCGTTAGTTTGCTCATCGACCCAGGAGGGGATGGAGATCAATTTTTGAGTTAGTTCTAAAATTTTGGTCATGTTTTAAATAAAAAATTATAAATGAAGATAATAAAAAAATCCCCGATTTACGGGGATTTATGGATAAAATAGATTGCTTCGCTTAAGCTCGCAATGACATTATGGTCAAGACAACACCCCGTCGGTTGGTGACCACGGTATGAGTGTAATGAATATATAGAAATTTATAATTCATAATTTTAAATTTTTAATCAATTTCTAATTAATTAATTTAATAATTCAAAAAATTATTTTGTAAATCTTGAATTTAAAATTAGAAATTAATTTGGGGTAACTGACGGGACTTGGACCCGTGACCTCTCCCTCCACAGGGGAGCGCTCTAAACCAACTGAGCTACAGTCACCATGTTATATCAACTTTTGATGCAAATACTTTATCGTGATGTGCGAGAAAATGACAGTTCAAACACAGCCATACTAAATTGTTAATATTATTATTAGTTCTATCATGGTCTTTATGATGAGCGTTAAGAATTCTCTCATCAGTGATTCCACAAACAGAACAAATTGGTTTAATATTGTTTCTTTTTAGAATATTTCTATATGATTGTTCGCCATTTTTCCAATTTTTACTTTTTTCACCACTAAATTCTTTGTTTCGCCAAAGTGTTTGACATGATTTACTGCAAAAATATTTTTTGCTTTGAGAACGAGAGATTAGTTTAAGAGAACGATAAATTTCTTTACCACAAATAGAGCATTGGAAATATTCACCAAGTAGTTGGGATTTATTTTTGCATTTATTAGAACAATATTTCCCCCAACCCATTTTTTGATGACTTGGTTTAACGTAAAATTCTTTTGAACAAATTTTACATTTAGTGATAGGCATATCTCGATTTTAAGGTGCTAGAGTACAAATGGCAATACCTTTGTTTCTGGTTAAACATATGCCCTAACCTTAAACTATGAAGGTATAAAAATACCCGCTCTTGACGGGTGTTTGTGTGGATGATACAGCAATTACCGCCAAATTAATTGGTGGTATGGTGATGTTTGGAGATCACGATTGCTTGTATCATTGGGAGTATTGTAGCAACTTTATGAGTAAAGTCAATTAATTGAGAGTGATAATCTTGAGGGCGGGGTAGGTAGAATTATCATTGTTTGTATATATACACACTATTTTTTGACCTTTCTTGATGTCGGTAAATTTCAGGCTTTTATTGTCTTTGGTGACTATTTCAGTTTTACTGTCTTGTTTCATTTGTAATTCGCGACTGTTATTGTTGACGGGAATAAGGACAAAGACGGAAGTGGTAGTGGAAATATCGGCAATTTTACCAATAGCAATATTTTTTTTATTTTTTAGTTTAGTGGGATCGACGATGAGTATTTTTTTGGCATAGACAATTTTATCTTTGGCTAAAGTTAAAACTAGAACATTTTGACCTTCTTTGAGGTCAGTTATTTTAATTTTCATTTGTTTTTGATTGACAAAGGTGGCATCTTCACTAATTACAAATTCATATTTTTGACCGTTGGAATCTAGACTAAGATTATTTTTTTCTAATTTGGTAATGGTGCCAAGATAGGCCTTTTTGGGATTGATTTTTTCTTCGCCACCAATTTCCTGAAGTTTTTGTTGAACTTTTTGTTGAATTACTTCACGTAATTTTTGAATATCGTTTTCGGGTGTTGGACTTTGGGCGCTGACAGAAGAAACAAAAAAAGAGAAGCCGGAAACTAGAAATAATATAAAAAATATTTTCTTTGTCATTCTAATTTGGTGGTGGAATAGGTAATAAATAATTCGAGGTGGTTTTCTTGATCGTTCTCGTCAATGGTGGTTAAATTAATGTCGTTGTAGCCCGCTTCTAAACTAATTTCTTGGGAAAAAAGACCCTGAACATCGGCCGATAAATGATAGTTTTTAAGAGGAGTAGTGATAATTATGAGACTATTTGGGCTTGATTGACCTTTTATAGTGACTTTGCTGGTGGAAATAATGTCGTTGTTTTGAGGATAATTTACTTTTAGCTGGGGAAGTGAAGAATACTCAGAGGTAGGAAGGGGGTTTGGGGAAGGGGGATTATTATTTTCGGGGACAGTAGTGGGAATGACGATGTTGGGGGTGTTTTTCTGCTGGTTTTTGTTTTGTTTAACGTAAAAATAAGTTCCAGTTAAACCAAAACCAATTAGGAGGCCGAGGACAATCGCTAAAGATAATTCCTTAATCATAGAATGATTTAATGTTATCATAAGGCTATGGAAATAAAATATTTTAATCAAGGCAAGATCTATTTAAAGGGTAAAAAGGAAAATGTTTGGGTAAATCCTGATAAAGACGATTTACAATCAAAAAATTATGAAGCGAGAATTGTAATCTATACTGATAAACAGCGAAATATCGTAAAATTAGGTGAAGAGGGGGGGCGAGTGATAATTGCTGGACCGGGAGAATATGAAATCGGAGGAATAGAAATTAATGGTATCAATTCAATGTATGTTTTGACTATTGATGGAATTAAGGTGGTACTAATGGGTAAAGGAGAAGGAGAAATTAGCGAAAAGAAAAAAGAAAAGCTGGAAGAGGCAGACGTACTGATGATTGGTGTCCAGGCAGGGAGTGCGCAAATTGCCAAAAAATCGGCGGCTAATTATGTGATTCCAATCGAATACGAAAATAATAAAGAAGAACTCAAAGAGTTTTTAGATATTTTTGACAGTGAAAACTTAGAAAGTGTTGATAGCCTCAGGGTAGAGAAAGAAAATTTACCCGAAGCCATGGAGGTGGTCTTATTAAAGACGAACTAGTAAAAATACCACCCTCTTTTGAGGAAGCAGAAATTTGTGTATTAGGTTCGATTTTAATTGACAATGATGCAATTTTATCCGTTTCTGAGTTTTTAAGACCAGAGCATTTTTATAATCATAATTATGCTCTGATTTATAAGACCATGATGGATCTTTATGAAGAGAGAAATCCGATTGATATTGTGACAGTAGCGGGAAAGTTAAAAGAAGAAAAACTATTAAAAAACATTGGTGGCAAGGCTTTATTATCAAAGCTGGCGAATGAAGTGCCTACTTCGGCTAATGTTGAAAGCTATGGCCGAATGATTAAGGGACTCTCGGCTAAAAGAGAACTAATTTCAGTGGCGGGGAGAATTTCTCAGAAAGCTTTTGATGAATCAATGCCAGTCGAGCAGTTACTCGATATGGCTGAGCAGGAGGTCTATGCACTGTCTCAGCGACATATGAAGTCAGTGCCCTCATCACTGAAAGAAGTGCTGACGGCTAGCTTTGACCGCCTGGACGAGCTTCAGAAACGGGGAAGTGGTCTAAGGGGTCTCTCAACCGGATTTCGACAACTTGATTCAATGCTGGCCGGAATGCAGGATAGTAATTTACTGATTTTAGCAGCTAGGCCAGGTCTTGGGAAAACCGCTTTTTGTTTGAATATTGCTCGGCACGTAGCGGTTGAAGAAAAACTACCGACCTGTATTTTTTCTTTAGAAATGAGTAAAGAAGAGCTGGTAGACCGTTTACTGGTAAGACAGGGTCTAATTGATGCCTGGAAATTAAAAACGGGACAACTTTCAGATGATGATTTTACATCCTTATCTGAAGCCATGGGAATTTTGGCTGAGGCGCCACTTTATATTGATGACACCCCTGGCCTTTCGGTGACTGAACTTAGAACCAAGGCGAGACGATTGCAATCTGATAAGGGAATAAAATTTATTATTGTTGATTACTTGCAATTAATGCGAGGACAATCGAGAGAAAATAGGGTCCAGGAAGTATCGGAAATATCTCAGGGTTTAAAGAATTTGGCCAGAGAGTTAAAAATTCCGATTTTAGCGGCGGCTCAACTAAATCGACAAATGGAAACTAGGGGAGGTAAACCGAGACTATCTGATTTGAGAGAGTCGGGAAGTATTGAACAGGATTCGGACGTGGTTATGTTTTTATCAAGGGAAGATGATGAAATAAAGGAAGTCGTTACTTGTAGTATTGAAAAACACCGGAATGGACCAACAGGACAGTTTGATTTGTACTTTAATGGGAAGCAAGTCAGCTTCTTTAATGTCGAGAAAAAGGGGTAGATTTCATGAGATAATATGAATAATTTAGCAGGCCGACGTGGCGGAACTGGTAGACGCGCACGACTCAAAATCGTGTGATGGCAACATCGTGTGGGTTCGATTCCCACCCTCGGCACTCAGATGATTAATTTAATTTTAGGGATTGTAGCAATAGTTGGTTATCTTTATTTGAGCTGGCGGACTTTACGCGATAATTATCGGGAAGAAGATATTGTGGCTTTTTCCTGGGTGGCTTTGTTGTTTTTTTTAGTAGGAGGGAGGCTGACTTATGGTTTTGAACACTGGGGAGACTGGGCCGGGAGGGGGATTACTTGGCTTGAATTTTGGAAAATTTATGAATTTAATATTTGGGGTGGGACTACTCTCTGGCTGAGCTTTGCGCTTTTGATCTCCAAAGATAAAGACTGGAAAGCTTGGGCTTTTTTAGAGAATTCTTTGTTAAGTTTTTGGTTTTTACTGACCATGTTTGGGGTAATTACTCGAGACTGGAAATTGTTGCTGGCTTTGAGTGGAGCCTATGGATTAAGTTTATGGTTAAAAGAGAAATATCGTTCTTTGATTTGGTATAAAAGCGGGAAAAAAGGCTTTCTCTTTTTTTGGTTTTTCTTTTGTTTTTGGTTAATATTTGCTTTTATTACCAAGATTTGGTGGTTACTTGCTTTTTGCTTGCTTTTTGGGGTGGGATTGTTTATTCTAGGTGATGATAAGTTTTCCAAGTAGACTAACGAAGGGGATTGAGGCTTTCTTGCATCACAAACTAATTGATTTAAAAAAGAAAGAAAAATCTTTAAAAGAAAGTGATCCTTTTTTTGATCAGCAGAGAACTGGCAATAATTCACTTGAGGAAGATGTTGATGAGCAAATTGGACGTTTTGAGACTGAAGTTAAAATTAGTTTTATTAAAAAGCAAATTGTTCAGGTCAGAAAGGCTTTAACTAATCTAAAGATTGGAAAATATGGGATATGTGAAAAATGTCATAATATGATTGATACTGATCGCCTCGCCGTAAAACCGGATACTACCCTGTGTGTAAAGTGTGCCGAAGACAAAGAAAGCTAATGATTATCAATCCAGGAGCTAGTTTGGGATTAAATTTTCCATTTTTAAAATGGATTCAGCTGTTGTTATTGATAATTTTGGGGGCGGTTTGGCTGAGAGACAAAAAAGCTTGGGGCTGGCTACTAATGATAATTGGAGGCGGACTAAATTTAATTGAAAGATGGCAGCTGGGGGGCGTAAGAGACTACTGGCCTCTTTTCGGAACTTCAATCTATAATAATATCAATGATTATTTAATTGCAGCTGGAATGGTCCAGTTAATAGTAATATTTTATGGAAGAAAAGGCAAAAATAATATATCAGGATAAAGATATTTTGATTATAAATAAAAAAAGTGGGGTAGTTTCCACAAAAGAGGGGAGAAAGGATAAGGAAACACTTGAGGACTGGCTGATCCAGAAATTTGGAAAAAATGATTTGCCGAGGCAGGGAGTTGTTCATCGACTGGATAAGGGCACTTCAGGGCTGATGGTAGTAGTTAAGAATACAGAAACGAGAAACGAGATTCTAGAAATGTTTAAGAAAAGAGAAATCAAAAAAACCTATCTCGCCTTGGTTGAGGGTGACTTGCCGAAAGATGGGGAGATAAATGTCCCCATTAATAGATCAAAATATGTTTTTGGTAAATTTACGGTGAGTGAAGATGGAAAGGTGGCGGAAACTAGTTTTAAGCTCTTAAAAAAATATTACCGGGATAATAAAGTTTATTCTTTAATTGAAATCGATTTAAAAACGGGGAGAACTCACCAAATTAGAGTTCATTTTAGTTATTTGAAGTGGCCACTCGTTGGTGATTTAACCTACGGGGGAACGAAGCTTTTGGGTTTATCGAGGCCCTTTTTGGAATCAATTAAACTAGAGTTTAAACATCCCAAGACAGGAGCTAATTTAAGCTTTGAGGGAGAGCTGGCGAGTGATTTAAAAGAATTACTCGCAAAATTATGAAAAAAATTATATTAATTTTAATAATTATCGCAATCTTTGGGTATTTATTGAAAAAATCATGGCAGAATAATGATTTTAAGCTGGGAATTATTACCCCAGATCAAATTGCTCTTCTTTCAATTTCACCCGAAAGGGGCATGATAAATCTGCTAAGTGTTGATTCTGAAGTGGAAGTCTGGCTACCCGGAGGAATGGGGTGGTATCCAAGCAATAAAATCCTGAAGATTTATGAAGCTGATAAGAATATTAAATTAATAAAACAGACTTTTTATTATAATTTTGGTTTTATGCCCGAAAATATCGTTGTTTTAGATGAGGTAGATGATTGGCGAAACTGGGATTTGATAAAGCATCTCGGTTTTTTAAACTGGATTCGTTATCTTTTTGAGCAAGGGAGCTGGCTATATAAAACCGACACATTAACCAGATCAATGGAGATGGAAAAAGAAAAACTAGATGAGCTATTGCCACGAGATTTTGCTGAAAGTGAACTGCTAGGGCAAGAGCTAAAAGTGACAGTAATTAATGATAGTGGGGAAAACAAGCTTGGTTCTTTTGTAGCTGATAGATTAAACTGGATGGGATTTAGGGTAATGGAGGTCAGAAGCGAGCAGGCAAAAAAGGAATGTGAAATTATGCTTCGGGTGGGAAGTGAAGGGGTAATTAAAAAATATGCCGAAATACTGGCTAAAGAATTCTCTTGTTCTTTGATTAGTAGTGGAACACTTCTGGAAAATGAAATGGTTTTATATTTAGGTCAAAACTATAGCTCGATGATAAAATACAATAGCTATGTCGGGACATTCTAAATGGGCAAATATTAAAAATCGGAAGGGAGCTCAGGATAAAAAAAGAAGTGAGGCTTTTACCAGAGCTTCTAAAAATATCATGACGGCGATTCGAGAGAGTGGGGGAAATTCTAATCCTGAGTCGAACATTAGTCTTCGAGAGGCAATAGATAAAGCGAGGGCAGTTAATATGCCTAAAGAAAATATTGAAAGACTGCTCCAAAGATTTGAAGAAAGAAAAAATAACTTAGTTAGTGGCGTTTTTGAAGGTTTTGGCCCTTTCGGAGTGCCAATTATGATAGAGGTAGAAACAGATAATAAAAATAGAATCCTGGGTGAAATTAAATTAATTTTTAGAAATTATGAAGGGTCTCTTGGTGAAAGTGGCAGTGTCGCTTTTATGTTTAAAAGAGTGGGGGAGATTGAGCTTGAGTCTAAACTTGATGAAGAGTCAGAGCTAAAATTGATCGATGAGGGGGTAAAAGACATAAAAGATAATTTGGTGCAAACTGAAGTGAATGACTGTAAAAAAATAGGAGAGAAGATAAAGGCAATGGGGGGCCGGATAAAAGAGATAGGGCTTGTTTATCAGTGCTTAAATCCGGTCAGGCTGGATGATGAGACTAAACTGGAAAAAATACTCGATATGATTGAAGAACTGGAGGATAATGATGAGGTGATTAATGTTTTTGCTGGTTTTGACTATGTCCAAAAGAATTAAATATTTTATTTCTTCGCTAATTGGAGCTTTGACTTTTTATTTATATCTAGGTTTACCGGTAGAATCCAAATACTATGGTTTAATTTTGATGCTGGTAATTGTGGTTTTTTGTTTTTGGTTTGGCCTAGGAATAATTTTTGAGGGTAGTTTTGAAACCCGAATTATGCCAGTTTTGCTGCCGATTTTATGGACAATGGGCTTTGGCTTATTTTCAGTATTATTGCCTTTAAACTGGCTAAATATATTACTTATTACTATTTTTTTTGGAGTAATTTTATATATTATCTTTTTGGTGGAAAATATTTTTTTGGTGGCGATTGGCTATCGAACTGTCCCGCTTTATCGGGCTGCCTACACAGTCAGTTTAATATTGGTTCTACTAATATCTTTTTTTGTTTTTGATTCTTTATTTTCCTTTAAGTTTCCTTTTTGGGGAAATATGCTGGGAACAATAATCCTGGGCTTATTAATTTTCTCCTATCAGTATTGGGCGGTGGCAATTGAACTACCAGATGATGGTAAGGAGAAGGGTAAATGGCCTTATATTTTAGTTCCAACCTTAATACTGACGGAATTGGCCGGTATATTGTCTTTTTGGCCAGTGGGAATATTTAAAGGCTCAATTTATCTGGTTGCGGCTATATATGTAATTACTGGCTTATTACAGGCAGAAATTAGAGATAGACTTTTTAGGGGAGTGGTTTTGAGTTATAGCTATATTGGTGTGGCGGTGATCCTGGCGATTATTTTAGTAACTAAATGGGGATAAGATAAAAAAAGTCTATTAAAAGAATATAAATAAGTGGGCCCGCCTTCGTAAAATATACTACGGCGGGTAAAGAAGTAGGGAAGTGGGTTTTCACGATATATCCTATAATTTTCACAATAATTATAGGATATTATAGGACTTACTACTGATATAGTATGATATAGTCTATGTGGAAAACTATTTTAGTAATCGACTAGATCATTTTTCAAGGCGAGAGTGGACTCTAGGAGAGAGGTAGAGGGAGAGAAATAAAAAGAAATAAAAATCTAAATTCTAAAATCTAAAGCATGAGAACTAACAGAGAGAGATGGTTACCCCCCACCAGAGGGGTGGTTGATTTTACTATGTCGCACAATGTATCTTTTACGACTATACAAAAGTGGGAAGTGGAGGGGAGAGGCAAAAACATAAAAAAATAAAAAATCTCAAATTCTAAAATCTAAATACTATTTATCTTTTATAAGTTTTTAAATAAAGTCCTTAATTCCTCTCTTACGCTCCTGGCTACCCAAAATCTGTCCTTAGCTTAAAATTCCTTCTTGTTACTTCCCTGGCCTGTTTTAAAGAGGGTATTTATAAATTATACCTAAAATACCGTTATTTATATATATGACTTCACCAGAAGCCCGTAAACGTACGTTTTATATTTTTGGATGTTAGAATAAGATATGAATTTAGATTTAGCGACAGGCATCAGAAGATTTCTCGAACATTTGGAGGTGGAAAAGAACTGCTCTAAACTGACAATCAGAAATTATCAACATTATCTCGAAGTTCTCTTGAATTACATTGAGAAACAGAATCAGAAAACTCCAGAGGTGTCTGATATTGACCAAGAGACCATTAGAAACTTTAGATTGTATTTATCAAGACAGGCGGGAATTGACGGTGAAATGAAAATTGTAACTCAGGGTTATTATGTAATTGCCCTGAGATCTTTTTTAAAATGGCTGATTAAAAACGATTATGAGGTAATGCAGCCGGAAAAAATTGATGTGCCTAAAAATAAGGATCATTCTTTAAAGTTTTTAAACGGTGAACAAATAGAAAGATTGTTAAACCAGCCCTTACTTTCGACAAAAGTTGGTATTCGAGACCGGGCTATTCTGGAGCTTTTGTTCTCAACTGGGCTTCGGGTTTCAGAGCTTACAAGGCTTAATCGTGATCAAATTAACCTAAATACTCGTGAATTTGGGGTAATTGGCAAGGGGGGTAAGGCGAGAGTGGTCTATATTAGTAAAAGAGCGGTAATTTACGTTGATAAGTATTTAAAAACAAGAAGCGACAAGGATAGGCCCCTCTTTATTCGTTACGGAGGAAAAAAGGAAATTATTAATGAAGAGGAAAAAATGAGGCTCAGTCCCCGCTCGATTGAAAGAATAGTCAAGCATTATGTACGCCTAGCCAAATTACCGGTTGATGCCACGCCACATACCCTGAGACATTCGATGGCCACGGATTTGCTGCAGAGTGGCGCTGATATCAGGTCAGTCCAGGAAATGCTTGGTCATAAAAATATTGCTACGACTCAAATTTATACCCATGTTACCAATGCCCGGCTTCGGGAAATTCATGATAAATTTCATTCAGGTAATAAATAAGGATGTGTAACGGGTGTGTCCTATAGTTTCGATATTTTTAAGAAAGATCGGGGAAATCTTATTTTGACTACTCCCCTAGCCTATTGAAGTTGTGTTTTTGCCTATTTTAAGACTTTATTAATTTTTTGAAGCTGGTTAGCAAGGTAGAATTTTGACTGCTATTAAAGCTAAATTTTATTTAGGTATCCTATAATTATTATATAGTTATATCCTATATTTTTTGGGATAACTCCCCTTCTCTCTCATTTTTCTGTAAAACCGTCATGGCTGAGACCTTGTCGTCATTTTTAAGTCTCATTAAAATAACCCCACGGGTGTTGCGAGACAGTATCGGAATATTTTTGAGAGGAAGCTTGATGGTCACCGCTTTTTTGCTAACAAAGAGAACCTGTTCATCGTTCTCCGTGACGACTACCGTAGCAGCTAGATTGCCAGTTTTGCTTGTAAGATTGGCAACTTTTACACCAAAACCGCCCCGTTTTTGAAGAGGATAGAGATAAACGTCACTCCGCTTGCCGACTCCATTTTCAGTAATGACTAAGAGGTGGCGGAAAAATTTTCTCTTCTTTTCTTCTTTAATGGCCAGAACACTTTGAGGAAGAACATCAATGCCAACCAGATAATCATTTTCTTTGAGAGAAATTCCTCGAACGCCACGAGTATGTCGACCCATGGGACGGCAGTCGACTTCATTGAAACGAATGCATTTACCGGCGTGAGTAGCCATAAAAATTTGGTCATTGCCGGAGGTAAGCTTGGCCCAGATTAATTCATCTTTGGGATCGAGCTTGATCGCGGTGAGTCCAGATTGACGGATATTTTTGAATTTTTCGATGGCAGTTTTTTTGATGGTACCTTTTTTGGTAGCTAAAAGGATGTATTTTGCCGGATTATTTTTACTGATGGGTAAAACAGCCTGAACGATTTCACCTTGAATGATATTGATTAAATTAATGACAGCTTGACCTTTTGATTGACGACTACTTTCATTGATATCCCAAACTTTTATTTTAAAACAGCGACCTTTGTTGGTAAAAATTAAAAGATCGTCGTGAGTATCAACAAAAAGAAGGCTATCGACCTCATCTTCACTTTTGGTGGCCATCCCCATAACACCGACACCACCACGCTGTTGGGTCCGGTAGGTTTCCAGGGGAACTCTTTTGATATAACCGCCACGAGTTAGGGTAACCAAAGTTGCTTCATTCGGAATTAGATCTTCATCACTGAACTGCTCAAGCCCCTTGGCGTAAATTTTAGTTAAACGAGAATCAGCGTATTTTTCGATAATTTCTTTGTTTTCAGATTTAATCATAGCCACCATTTTTTCAGGAATGGTAATAATGGCGGTTAAATTGGTGATGGTTTCTTCAACTTCTTTATATTCTTCGTCGAGTTTTTGACGCTCGAGCCCGGAAAGCTTTTTGAGTTGCATTTCTAAAATGGCTTGGGCTTGAAGATCAGTAAAGCCGAATTTATCCATGAGCTTGGTCTTGGCATCTTCATCGGGTTTTGTGCCTCGGATAGTTTTGATTATTTCGTCAATAACATCCAGAGCTTTTTTGAGCCCTTCAAGGATATGGGCCCTCATATAAGCTGATTTGAGATCAAAAATACTGCGACGACGGATGACATTTTCCCGGTGTCTAAGGAATAAAAGTAATATTTGGCGGAGATTAAGAGTCTGAGGGATACCATTAACCAAGGCCAATAAATTGGCAGAATACGATGATTGAAGGGCAGTATATTTAAATAGTTTATTTAAAATGGCTTTGGGTTTGCCGTTCTTTTTTATTTCAATAACGACCCTAATTCCGTGACGGTCAGATTCATCCCGAAGATCAGAAATACCGATAATTTTTTTGTCGGTAACCAGCTGAGCGATCTTTTGAATCATCTCAGACTTGTTGACCTGATAGGGAATCTCGGTAATGATAATTCTGACTTTGCCGGATTTAGTTTCTTCGATATTCGTTTTACCCCGGAGAGTAAATTTACCCCGGCCGGTAGTGTACATTTCTAAAATACCGGTTTTACCGTAAATTTCACCGGCAGTGGGAAAATCGGGGCCGGTAATTATCTTGGTCAGGTCCTCGATGGTGGCGGTAGTTTCAAAATTAAAAGATAATTTTTGAAGCTCACGGAGAGGTTTTAGAACTATTTCCTGAGTACTCAGATTTTTCTCTAAAAGAGGGTTAATTTCAATTTCATTTTCCTGTTTTTCGAGGGTAGCGTGATCTAAAATAAAGTCGAGTCCATTACAGATTTCTTTTAAATTATGAGGTGGGATTTTGGTGGCCATACCGACAGCTATACCGTCGGCCCCATTTAAGAGCAAATTAGGAATTCGGGTAGGTAGGACTTCGGGCTCTTTGAGGGTAGCGTCGAAATTATCAACCATGGAAACAGTGTCTTTTTCAATGTCAGTAATTAATTCCGGAGAAATTTTACTCATCTTGACTTCGGTATAACGCATGGCGGCTGGAGGGTCGCCATCGATAGAACCGAAATTACCCTGACCATTAACAAGGGTGTATCTTAGGGAGAAATCTTGAGCCAGACGTACCATGGAGCCATAAACGGCCATGTCGCCGTGAGGATGATATTTACCGAGAACTTCGCCGACAACTTTGGCTGATTTGGAATAGTGTCCACCAGGAGTCAGACCCATTTGGTTCATAGCATAGATAATGCGGCGATGCACTGGTTTCATGCCATCACGGACATCAGGCAGAGCTCGGGCGACGATAACTGACATGGCATAGTCGAGATAGGACTTTTCCATCTCGGGGACAATATCGATATCCAAAATCTTGCCAATGTTATTAACAAAGGCAGGAGTATCATTAACAATAGTGTTTTTTTGTTTATCTATGGGCATAAAATTAAATATCCAAATTAGCTAAATGGGCATGGGTAACGATAAACTTTTTGCGCGGTGGGACTTCGTCACCCATTAAAATTCTAAAAGTTTCGTCGGCTTTTTCGGCGTCGGCAATTGAGATTCTTTTGAGAAGTCTTGTTTCTGGATTCATAGTAGTTTCCCAGAGCTGTTGAGGATTCATTTCTCCGAGACCCTTGTAACGCTGTTGGTCATAGTTTTTGGAAGTATCGAGAGTTTTTAAATAGGCCTCTTTTTCTTCGTCGGTATAGACATATTTAACCGTTTTTCCTTGCTTTATTTTATAAAGTGGTGGCATGGCGATATAAACATAACCGCGTTCAATTAAACCGGGCAGATGGCGGAAGATAAAAGTCAGTAGAAGGGTGGCAATGTGGGCGCCGTCAACATCGGCATCAGACATTAAAATTATCCGGTGATAACGCAATTTCTCTATATTAAAGGTGTCGCCAATTCCCGTGCCGAGGGCAACAATAAAGTCTTTTAATTTATCGGAGCTGACGACTTTATCAAGTCTCATCCCCTCGGTGTTTAAGGCTTTACCCCAAAGAGGGAGGATGGCTTGAAATTTACGGTCCCGACCTTGCTTGGCGCTACCACCAGCCGAATCTCCTTCGACAATATAAATTTCACATTCTTCAGGTTTTTTACTTTGACAATCGGCAAGTTTACCGGGAAGACCCATGGAATCGAAGGCACCTTTGCGCATAATGGCATCTTTAGCAGCCTTGGCGGCTTTGCGGATTTGGATAGTCAAGAGGGCTTTGCTGACAATGATTTTGGCGGTATCAGGATGTTCTTCAAAATAAGTATCGAGCTGCTCTCTAACAATTTTATTGACAATTGGTTGGACTTCAGAATTACCAAGCTTGCCTTTGGTTTGGCCTTCAAACTGAAGATCTTTACTCCCCATTTTAATGGAAAGAGCGGCGGTGAGACCTTCACGAACATCGTCACCGGTAATGGTGTCGTCTTTGTTTTTTATCATTTCCTTGCGCTCAGCGTAGTCTCTAATGGACTTTGTTAGGGCAATTTTAAAGCCTGTTAAGTGAGTGCCGCCTTCGTGGGTGTTGATGATATTGACAAAGGAGGGAGTGTTTTCCTGAAAAGAATCATTATACTGAATGGCGACTTCGACATTAACGCCATCACTTTCCCCTTGAATGTAGATGGGATCATGAAGGACGTTTTTATTTTTGTTTAATTCTCGAAGCAGGGATAAAATACCGCCTTCAAAAAAATAATGGTGTTCGCTATGATTGCGGTCATCATAAAAATGAAAGTAAATTTTGCTGGTTAAATAAGCTCGATCTTTGAGTGATTTAATAATGATTTTGTTGTCAAACTCGGTAGTTTCTTTAAAGATTTCTGGATCAGGATAAAAAGTAGTAGTGGTGCCAGTAATGCCGCCGGGAAGGATACTTTCGAGTCTCTCAATTTTGCTTTTAGGAATGGTAGTTAATTTTGTTTTAACCTTACCTTTGGAAAATTCGATAAAATGAATTTCTTTTTCCCGGCGAACTTCAACTTGAAAAAGAGTCGAAAGAGCATTGACACAGGCAGCGCCCACCCCATGAAGCCCTCCAGAAACCTTGTAGGCCGTGCCTTCAAATTTACCACCGGAATGAAGGGTGGTCATGATGACTTCGATAGCAGGTTTTTTGTATTTGGGCATGATATCAATAGGAATGCCCCGGCCATCATCGGCGACGGTAGCAGAATTGTCGGGATGAATGATAATCCAAATATTTTTGGCAAAGCCAGCTAAAGCCTCGTCAATAGAATTGTCGATGATTTCGTTGAGACAGTGATGAAGACCAGTGGTATCAGTTGAACCAATATACATAGCGGGACGTT
>Ga0116171_10002552_pt1 | contig 17242 bp, 7 predicted proteins | sample AD_JPNHW2_MetaG_FD_89798 | JGI IMG/M metagenome (GOLD analysis project Ga0116171, IMG submission 89798) | Active sludge microbial communities of municipal wastewater-treating anaerobic digesters from Japan - AD_JPNHW2_MetaG | ecosystem: Engineered > Bioreactor > Anaerobic > Digestate | place... | reverse complement strand
CCTTCCCTGATTGATTTAAATCCATCGCCGGAAAGTTTTTTCATATCAAGCCAGTCCACTTTTTTCTTTGTAAAAAATGCTACCAGAGTATCCTCCCCTGCCGGTTCGGAAACCGTAATCTCAAACCCGTCATCAGCAGATGGAACCGCATACTGTTCATTCTTTTTTATTTCATTGGAGCCGGAAAAGTCGTTAGGATAGAGCACAACTATATCACCCCCCGGCTGAATATCCACAATGGTAATGTACCCGTCCATGTTTGAAGAAAAATGAAAGACTACCGAAGTTCCTATCTTCGCGCTGCCGTTCTGTCCGGCCGCGGCCAGTTTTGTGCCGTCCTTTTTTTCAAGCCAGAGGTTGAGACTGATATCCGGGCTGTCATTTCTGAGTTTTTTCAGATTTTCCCTTGCTATGTATGTCTCTATACCTGAAGCGAGCATTTTAGCGAGAGTATCCAGGTCATTTTTTGAAGCTACAGCACCTGTAGCTATGACCCTTGCTGTTTCAGAATATATCGCCCTGGCGCTTATACTTCCGCTTTTTGAAATAGATCCATCGACTATCACCTGCAGTCCAAAAACCTTACCGGCTCTTATGATTGTCTTCTCGTCAAGGAGACCAGTTTCAGAGAGTTCAATCTCCTTTATAAGTGAACCCAGCTGGGAGCGTTCCACAAGCGAAATGAAAGAATAGCGTCCCATGCTGGCGCTCAATACGGATGAAACAAGCTTCTGATCGTTTTTGTTGTCATCTGCTGAAGTAAAGTCCATTATTCCCACTTTCAGGGAGGATTCCTGGGCGTCCGTTAAATTTACTCCCCAGATTATCGAGCAGACCAGAATGATAAAGATATTTTTTTTCATCACAAACTCCTTGCCTTTTATTTTACCACGGGAAACGAAAATTTCTGATACAGGTTGTCACGGTCGACCGTCGGATGCTGGAGGTCAGATGTACCTTTCGCTACAGACTCAGCCACGCCTCTTCTCAGTTCATCCGTGCTCACTGTTCCGTTTTTTACAGCCACGCCTGATCCCCCCAGCGCCCGGATAATCTCCCTGGTGAACCAGCCGTTTTTTATCACGTCGCTCTCCCAGGAGTATTCCCCGCCGCGGGAGGATGAAAAAACAATGGCGCCTGACCTTCGTACCATGTCATTATAAATGTAGCGGTCCTTCTGAAACAGGTAACTCCGTTTTGGCACGGAACCGTTACCGCTTACCGAGAAACCCCTTACGGACCGCGCATTACTCCCCTTTGTATCAGCCGCGCTTATCGCGGCGTTTTCGGAATTGTCTTCGATTTCACCGGACTCGCAGGTATCCATCAGAAATATTTTATTCCGTGGCGCTATACCCTGCATCAGGTCTTCAATCGTGTCAAAATTCACGCAGCTCCCGGCAAGATCATTGCGGTCCGCATTGTGAGTCAGGTAGTAATATGTGGCATCTTTGTCTCTGGCATGAACCCCGTGCCCGGCGATGAAAAGCACAAAGGTATCATCTACCTTTGCCGCGGAAATAAATTCTTTAGCCCTGTCAATAGCATCAGCAGTTACTTCCCCGTTCAAATATGTTTTTACATTAACAGAGCCGTATTTTTTTTTCATTTTGCTGAAAGTCCCGGCCAGATCACGGGCATCCTTGTCCGCGTACTTAAGATTAAGCTCACTGTCCTTGTACTGCGACACGCCGAACCCTAAAAAATACAGACTGCCTGTTACAGGCTTATTGTACGAAGCATTAATCAGTTCCCGGTAGGATTCCATCCCTTTTTCATTGGTGCAGCTCACTTCAATCTTGTTTTTCCCCGATGAAAGTTCTATGCTCTCACGGACAGATGTATTGCTGCCGCTGATCTCTTTTCCATAACTCCCGAAAAGCGGTACGTCATTGATGAAAATATTGTAACGTCTCAAATTGTATTTATCGTCGCTGAATGAGATCTCCATGTCATAGAACTTTTCATTCTGCTTTGAGGAAATTATTACGGTTTCAGGAACATGAAAACCGGAAACGAGGTCAGACTCTTTAAACCCGGCACGACGCAGCCGGCGCAGGTACTGGCCGCGGTAATGATCAATCAGTTCACCAATACCAAGGCCCATACTGGAGAGGATCAGATCCGGCCTGTTGTATTTCAGGGCAAACTGGTCTATGTCGTATGCGTGCAGACCTGAAGTGACTGCAGCGAGTTTGCCTCCATTACTTGAGGCGTCAAAGTTGCCGTTTTTCATATATACAACCCATTCTTTTCCGGATGAAAGGAGTGTCATGATTTCGTCATTCTTAATATTATAGACATCAATCCTGGACCCCATACCCGTTAGAAGATATTTCCCATCAGGGCTCCAGGCCAGTTCACCGCCGACTTCACCGCGGCATTCTTTTATCTTTTTCCCGGAATCTGTATCAAAAAGTATAATTCCATCCCCTGTCCCCACGGCCAGGGTCTCATCATCCGGAGAGAAAGCAATTGTGCCTATAAGAGATTCGGATTTGAACGAGACGGACTGAGTCCCTGTTGAGGTTTTCCAGATTCTGACATAATTAAAGCTGGCTGTTGCCAGCCGTGTTCCGTCATGAGAATATTCCATCCAATTGGCTGCATTATGTTTTTCAATGTCATCAGATGGAGCCTTCAGCGGATTGATACTCCTGCCCTTATCGAGAGACCATAGTTCCACTACAAGATAGTCAGGATTATCATAAAGGTGTAATTCCGATGCGAGGGTTTTACCGTCAGGGCTTACCGAGATACATGTTCGGGTCGTGCCGAAAGCTTTGACCGCTTTACCGGTAGCCACATCCCATACACAGATCGGCATCTCGTTACCACAGGTAACGAGACTTTTCCCGTCAGAAGTAAACTTTATCTGCGTTACCCCCTCATACCCATCCCCTCCCGCGTCAATATTTATGACTCTTATACATTTCCCTGCGACCGTATCCCATAATCTCATTGTCATGTCCGATGAGGCGGAGGCCAGAATCTTACCATCGGGCGACAGGGCAATACAGGCAACTCCTTTTTTGTGGCCGGTAAAATTCTCCCTGAGTCTGCCGTTCTGCAATTCCCATACCTTGATCGAATGATCTCCGGCTGATGACCAGTGATCCCCTACGGCAGCATATATAAATTTCCCGTCGGGACTGACCACAATTTCATTAATGATGTCCTCCTGAGTATCAAAAACATGGTAAGCCTCCCCGGTTTCCACGCTGCGCATCTTTACCGTCTGGTCTGCAGAAACTGTAACCATTGTTTTATTGTCCGGTGACAGAGCCAGAGCGTTAACAGAAATAGCATTGTCCTCCCGAGTATAGAGACATTTACCCGACACAGTATCCCAGATCCTTACAGTATTGTCAGATGCTTTTTTATATCTCGCGTTTTCTTTTGCATTATATGACTCAAAGGCCAAAACATCCGTAGTATCCCCGGAACATGAATACAGCCGTGAACCGTCAGGACTCCATACCACGCTATTCACTCTTTTTGTATGACCCTTCAAAGTTTTCAAAAGCATACCGGAAGCAGTATCATGGATTTTTATTTCCCCGCCCTTCCGCCCGGTTGCGACGAACCTGCCGTCCCTGCTCATTGCCAGTGAATAGATGTAATCGCTTACTTCATTTGAATCATTTTCAATCTGGATAAGGAGTTTACCGGTGCTGTATTCGTAAATGGATATGTCACCTAAATTAGCAGTGGCAATTCTGTTTAAATCGACCCGTGGTTCAATATAATTTTTGCATTCATTGAACTTTTCAGCAATAACCCGTGTTACAGTCCATGAAGAGGTATCATACAGTTTTATTCCTTTTTGAGTTGACATAACCAGGGTTTTACCGTCAGGCGTATAAAAAATCTGTTTTCCCGCCCCGTCATCATATTTAACCGGCACGGTTTTAATAACTGTGCCGGTAGCTGTATCACGGATAACAATATCAAATGGATATTTTGTTATAGAAACAATTTTACTGCTGTCGGGACTCCACGCGATAGAACATATTTCATGGTTTCCCGGTATTGTCCTGAGCAGGCGGAGGGTTTTTACCTCCCATATCTTAATTGATAAATCCCGTGCACCGGATATGGCATACGTGGCGAAGGTTTTCCCGTCCGGCGCGTACACTACACCTCGTATTGTGCTGCAGTGACCGGACTGTACCGTCATTGAAAAATCAGCATCTTTTGCCTGGACAATGCCCGGCACGAATATCGAATAAATTATCAAAAGCACAATGGTCAGAAATACATTTTTGCAGCAGTTATAAATCAGTACCATATCAATACTCCGGATTTTAATTTTTGTTTAAAAAGATTCTATATTGTAAATCAATTCATTTTATATGACAAGTATTATTAAACCAGAAATAAAATTAATTAATAATCTTCATTTTACTTAAATTATACTTAAATTATTCCGCTTCCGCGGCGGACAATTCAGAACTCGTAATGAAACATACTGCGAACATTCTTTTTCAACAGGGCTCTGTCCCGGATTCAAAAAAACGGACAAGAAGTGAACGAAGCGACCTGTCATCACTGCCGTGATCAAAACGCTTATGGAGTATTTCAAGCCGGTCTGAAACTGTATCGGAAAGATAAAGCATTAAAGTTGAGTGTTCCTCATCATTTATGCGGTCAGGGAGACATGCGGCAGGGTCGCGAAGGTTCAGGTAATCACGGCAGGTGAAAGGGCGTACCGGGTATACAATACATCGCCCGTCAGCATCCAGTAACGCGCAGGGGCGCTGCAGCTGGTAAAAGCATGAAAGCAGCAGGTCATAGGGATCGGGAATATCAACTGAAACAGATGAGTCCCCGGCAGTTTTTTCTTCTACAAGACCAGATAGTGAATTCAGCACCTGTTCATCTTTACGGAATGAAGTTATTACAGAATCAACCATCTCCGGATAATGTTCGTACAGGTACCGGCTGATAATTATCCCCTCGAAGGAGCTCACATCCTCGACCCAGTGACAGCAGCAGTTTGAACACCCGGCGGTGCAGACAACATTAATTCCCGATGCGTCTAATATCTGATGCTGCAGGATATCGTAAAGATCAAGAAGTTGCCTGTATTTATCATAGAATTCATCATCTGACGGGTAAAGATCTGTCCTGTTTACAAGATCCGCCAGGATATCCTCTATCTGTCCAAGCAGAATCCGCGCGGACTCCGTTATAATTATTGCGGGGGGGCTCTGTAAATCTTCGCTGCTGCCGTTTTTTATATTGCTGCTGCCGGTCATATATTTACTCTGCGAAAATATTAAATAAAGAAGAAACCTGCCGGATATTTTTAAAATAATCCGCGTGGGGCAGGAGGATTAACTATAAATGTCTTATTCCGGAAAGTAACAGCATGTCACGATGTGCAGGGAATTTCCCGGTACATCGTGACAAACCTTTGGTGCAGAATTAATAATCAATAAATTGATACCTGTGCTTCCGGCCGCATTTAAAAATATTTTACGCAATTTATCTCAACACCTGAAAAATCCATTTCAAAATCCGGAGTAACACCGTTGACACTTTTATCATTCTCTATTTTAGCATATCTGCCGATAAGTGATGCTTCAAAATCATATTTAGTCTTGATGCCGAACTGTGCCCGTCCGCCTAAACCGGAACCGGCAAAATCTTCAAACCATGTGAAATAGTAATCCGGACCCGCACCAAGGAAAAAAGCGACATTCTTACTTACCGGGATAAACGCCAATACCGTAGGCGAAAGTGTGACCGCTGAGAATAAATAGGAAAAGGCTTCCCCTGTATTAGTTGTAACGAATTTCGGAGAGAGCAGCCAGTCGACGCCGAATTTTATTGCCAGATAATCATTGAACATTTTCTTCATATCAAAACCGATGTCAAAAGCGAGGATCATATCTGTTGTTCCTCCATCTACATAATACTCACTCAAATCATCCTCGATATACTGGTTAACATCTTCACAGCTGAAAAAATGAAAACCTATATGGGGGCCGAAAGAAAATGACGAGGCACTATCTGATGAATCTGCGTATACATCCTGCGCAGCGGCCATTACCGGAATTAACAGGCTCATAAAAAATAAACAAATAACTCTTTTCATTCGAATACTCCTTTGATTAAATGCCTATAATCTGACAGATAATAAAAACTATCAATACTTTTTACATTTTTGTAAATAAAATTAACTCATAATCATCAAACAGGCCGACGGTTTATCAAATGATACTTAAACAATTATTGACTTTTATTAGATGAAAAATAGATATATTAAATATAACTGATCTGAATGTATACGCACCGCGCTGCAGATGATCAGTTATAAAAATCACTACAGACCAAAAAAGGCAAAAGAATTCGGTATTGGTGATTTTAATTTAAACAGAATTAAAATATTACTTTTAAAAAATCCTGAAATTCGCCCCCACCCCAAAATAACCGAATCCAATTCCAGAACCGCTTTTAAAGGCTGCAGCCTGTTTAATAAGAGCCGGATCCACGGCAACTCCATCTTTTCTCTTAACAGTGAATCCATCATAATAATGGGCTCCAAAAGTATGATCATAGCCGAGAGAAAATACTAAATCGACAGTATGCAATAATTCAATATTTATACCAATAACCAGCCGGTATACCAGAAGATTCTTTTTATTCGGGGTGTAAAGATAAGTTATAGGCCTTATAGGTTCAGACGTGGTTGATCCATAATCAATCTCTATATTGTTTCTCGATAAATTGTACATGTATCCGAGCCCCCCGGAAAGAAACGGGGCAAACCCTGAGAAAGGTAAATTTAACTGAAGCAAGCCGAAACCGCTGAGATACGTTGACTCTATTCCGCTCGAGGTATATTGCTGATATTCATCGGATTGCTGTATACTTTTTTCAACCAGTTCGAAACTTGTTTTTACTGTTAAAAAACCGGAGATGTCATATGCCGGTTCAATTGATAAAAAAGCCATGTGCCATTTATGTTCAGACTTCGTGGCACCAAGCTGGGTTGCACTGACCATGTAAGGAATATCCGGAAGTGATGAATTAAACTCCATAACATAATTTTTGAAACCGGCACCAATGGAAAACTTTTTTCTCGGCTCTTCTGTTAAATAAGTTCTTTTTGGTATGTCATAGCTTTTCCCGGTGATCCTGTTCAACAGCTTCACGGCCAGTATCCTTGACGCCGGTTCTATGTCGTCCTCACTCGTGCAGCTTTCGGACTCTGCAAAATCAACCGATCCCTTTTCCACATCAACCAGCTTGGCAGTTATCGTGTACACCTTTCCGAGTTTCGAGAGAGAACCGATAAGAATTTTCGAGCATGACAGCAGCTTGCCCACTTCCACCGCACAGCTATTGTCGGTACATCCGGTATTCTGAAAACCCTGCTCGTTTAAGATTGCCCCTATCTGAGACCGCTCCACCATGGTTAAATCATTTTTTTTAGCCATCTCTGTGCCGATTATATCGGAAACTGCTTTAGATGCATACTTCGAAACATCGTTTGGCTGAAAGTCCAGTACTGCAAGGCGCATTTTATCCTCTTTTGCAAATGCTCCTGTTGTTAATATCATAATAATAATGGAAGTAATACTAATCTGATAATATTTCATTTCAAATCTCCTTTAACATATTTAATAGCTGAACACTTAACACACTCATCTATAAAGAAAAATATTTAAGTAAAGATAAGAAAAAGTTTTATCCGAAAACTCACGATTAATGAGAAGGTGTGAAAATTCCCGGAAAAAATAATCCAGCATTATTTATAAAATATATATTCAAATTTTCCAGAGATTAAAATTTCGTAATACTCATGACTGTAGAATTTTTGATACCGGTATTATGTCAGAAATCAAACTTCATAAAAAATTCAAAGAGTTTAATTTTTTATATCCGTTCTATTAATAGTCTAATAGTCATTATCAATGAAGTCAAGACTTTTTATTAAATATATAATTTTAAATATTGCAGCTCCTTATTATATTTGAGGTACAGGATAAATTAGTTTTTCAAATGATACTTAAACAATTATTGACTTTTATTAGATGAAAAATAGATATATTATTATACGGAATTTTTTAAATTGCATCGGCAGGCCGTGTGTAAGAATTTGAAAAGCTGATGTTTTAAAAACCAGTCACAGAAATTATCATAATAATCCCCGGAGTACAAAAATGGATATACAAGAACGGATTGAAAACAGCGTCAGGCAGATAATAAATGAAGAGCTCGGAGGGAGCATTCATCCCGATAAATTATCATCTATAACGGATAAAATAAATGAAAAGCTTTCAAAGTCTGTCAATCCTGACGAGCTTGTACTCCTGCGTATGATTTCGGAAAAGAAAACAGATAAAGAGATGGCTGTTGTATCCGTAATCGGACAGGACTCAGTGGGTATTGTCGCCGATGTAACGAGGGTGCTTGCAGACAGCAGCGCGAACATTGAAGGTATGAACCAGGCTATTGTTACCGGGTACTTTGCGCTGATACTGACAATTGATATTTCCTCGATGAAAATACCGCTTGATAAACTCCAGGAATTGATGAACGGAATAGCTGAAAAGAAAAATCTTAAAATATATATACAGCATGAAAACATATTCAGAAGCATGAACAGGATATAGGTACAGCTATGAATTACGAAGTATCTGAAATACTTGAAACTATAAAGATGAACTCCCTTGAAAACCTGGATGTCCGCACCGTTACGCTGGGTTTGAGCCTCTTTGAATGTATAGATCAGTCATCGCTGAAGACCGCTGAAAATGTAAGGGAAAAAATGCTGAAGTACGGTTCCGGCATTGTAAAAACAGCCGACAGGGTCGGCGGACGCTACGGAGTTAAAATCGTAAACAAAAGAATATCCCTTACGCCTCTCTCCCTGGTATTCGCGAAAGCCCGCAGTCTGGAAGAATATATCCGGGCTGCAGAGATAATAGATAATACCGGCAAAGAGATCGGGATAGATTTTATAGGGGGATATTCAGCTCTTGTCCACAAGGGGATCACTGAAAGCGAATCGGCATTCCTCGATTCGATTCCTTATGTTCTTGCGCAGACAGACCGTATATGCAGTTCGGTAAACGTAGCCACAACTAAATCGGGAATAAATATGGATGCAGTTCTCCGGATGGGAAGAATTGTTAAACAGGCGGCGGAGCTGACCGCGGAGCGCCAGGCCATAGGATGCGCGAAACTTGTAGTCTTTGCCAATATCCCGGAAGACAACCCGTTCATGGCCGGGGCATTACACGGCCCGGGCGAGGGTGACAGCACTCTGAATGTCGGGGTATCAGGACCGGGGGTTGTGTTCAAGGCGGTCAGGAGTCTGCCTGAAAACGCGGACTTTGAGGTTATATCGGAAACTGTAAAAAAAATAGCGTTCAAGATAACAAGGATGGGCGAACTGGTAGGAAAAGAGGTGGCAAAGGAACTCGGCGTCTCTTTCGGGATAATAGATCTCTCACTCGCGCCTACACCGGCAATCGGAGACAGTGTCGCGGATATTCTTGAAGCAATGGGCCTTGAGGCCTGCGGAACTCACGGGACAACTGCAGCCCTCGCGCTTCTCAATGATGCCGTCAAGAAGGGGGGGGCCTTTGCCTCATCGTATGTGGGCGGTTTATCCGGCGCGTTTATCCCTGTAAGCGAAGATGCTACAATGGAAAAGAGAGCGGCAGAGGGGAACCTCACTTTTGACAAGCTGGAAGCGATGACAGCGGTATGCTCTGTGGGTCTCGATATGATCGCGATTCCCGGCGATACGTCAGCGGAAACAATCGCAGCAATTATCGCGGATGAAATAAGTATTGGTGTTATAAATTCAAAGACTACCGCAGTAAGGCTTCTCCCTGTTCCGGGTGCAGTCCCTGGAGACGAAATATCTCTCGGGGGGCTTCTCGGCAGGGCGAGAATAATCCCGGTTCACGGGAAATCGGCTGAAATTTTCGTCAGGAGAGGAGGGAGAATCCCGGCACCGATACAGTCGCTCAAGAACTGATTTTCCTGTTGACTAATTTCAGTTGTATACCGGAGGAATTCACCGGTGAACGGCTGAATTCTCTTCATACAGGAGGTATAATTATTAACGATATAAACTTCATGGTTGTTTTAAAATTTTTTGTCCAGAATTTCGCGTATTTTAACAGATAGTTCCTGTGACGTGAACGGTTTACTTATAAAATTAATCCCCTTTTCAAGTATTCCCTGTTTGTCTATCACCTCTGCGGTATAACCTGAATTATAGAGTATTTTTATACCGGGCCGTAAAGATGATATCCTTTCGGCAGCCGCGCGCCCATTCATGCCGGGTAAAACAACATCTGTCATAAACAATTGGATAATATCCTTATAATTATCTGAAACCGACAGGGCTTGCTCCCCGCTTTCGGCTGTCAGGACATTGTATCCCAGCTGCACTAAAACATCACGGCAGAATTCGAGCACTTCAACCTTGTCCTCAACAACCAGAACTGTTTCCGTACCGGCAGGCATCATTGATGTCTCCTCAAACTGCTGTAAATCACTTTTGGGCTGTGAAGATACAGGAAAATATACTTTAAATACAGTACCATGTGATATTTCTGAATAAACCTCAATCGTTCCTCCGTTCTGCTTCACAATTCCATAAACAGTAGCAAGTCCCAGCCCTGTGCCGCGGCCCAGTTCTTTTGTTGTGAAAAAAGGCTCAAAGGCATGAATCATGGTATCTTTGCTCATGCCAGCTCCCGTGTCGTTTACTGCTATCATTATATAATTACCGGGCATCAGATCGGGATGAAGCTTAACATACTTCTGATCAAGATAAACCTCCGACGTTTCAATAGTAAGATCGCCGCCGTCAGGCATCGCATCGCGGGCATTAGCTGCAAGGTTAATTACAACCTGTTCAATCTGTCCGGGATCTGCTTTTATTGATGCTAATTCTTTATTGTAAATTATGTGTAATTTAATATTTTCGCCTATCAGAGTAAGGATCATTTTATAAACATGCTCTATCAGATCATTCAGGTTTATGATTTTAGGTTCAATAATCTGTTTACGCGAAAACGCCAGAAGCTGCCTTGTAAGATTGGCCGCTCCCTCTGCCGCGCTTTTTATGACGGTCAGACGGGAATACGGTTTTCCGGAAGGGTCTAACTGGCGCATTGCCATTTCAGTGTTCCCCATTATTGCTGTCAGCAGGTTGTTAAAATCATGAGCAATACCGCCGGCAAGCCGGCCAAGTGACTCTATCTTCTGGGAATGTAAAAGCATTTCCTGTAAATGTGTTCTTTCCGCTTCCACTTTCTTCTGTTCTGTAATGTCGAGAATTGTCAGGGCAACACCGGCAGATTTATCGTTAATATCGAACGGACTTAAACATAATATCGTATCCAGCAATACACCGTCCTTACGTTTAATCTGAGATTCCTTTATGGCTATACCTTCTCTCTCCATCTGTTCATATAGCGCGTCCATCTTTTTGTATTCTTCTTCGTTACTGTAAAAAATCTGTGTGCTTTGCCCCAGCAGCTCCTGTTCGGAATAACCTAAAATTCTGCACAGCGAATTATTTACTTTTATGTGTATGCGATTAATAAGCAGGCTTACACCTATAGGCGTGGCGTCGAGCAGGCTCTTCAGCATCGCTTCGTTTTTCTTCAAGGCCTCTTCCGCCTGTTTACGTTCAGTTATATCCTGTATTGTAACTACTACCTCTTTTTTTTTATCTGCCGCATCCAGCCTGCTCATACATAACATAACATTAATAACCGTACCATCCTTACGCCGAATAAGCGACTCTGTCATTCCGATGCCGCCTTTTTCCATCTGCGGATATATTTCATCTCCAACCCTGTTAAAAGCTTTGTCGTTAATGTATAAAATCCGTGCGCTTTGTCCCAGCAATTCCTGTTCAGTATAGCCCGATATTCTGCAGATATAATCGTTTACTTTCATAAACACGCGTTCAACAAGCAGAATTATCCCTATTGGACTGACATCGAATATTTTTCTCAGGAATTCTTCACTGTTTTTAAGGGCTTCCTCCGCCATTTTACGTCTGGTAATATCAGTGTAAACTCCCTCTACTCCGACTATATTGCCCTCTTTGTTGCGGTATAACCGGCTGTTTGCCAGAACAATTACAGGTTCTCCGTTATCGATGCGTTTGAGCGTTACCTCATACTGGTTCATTCTGCCGTTTTCCAGCAGGTATTTCACCTGTTTTTTGTAATCAGCATCGTTATCAGGATAATTAAAAAAATCCTTTATACTCATTCCTATCATTGATTCTGCCGAAGAACAGCCGAGTAAAGGCACCGCGGAAGGGGAAGAATATGTAATAGTACCGTTTAAATCGCAACGGTAGACTATATCCTGCATATTGTCCACTATCGTGCGGTATTTTTCCTCACTTTCCCTGAGTGCGGATTCAGCCCGTTTGAGATCTGTTATATCAAGAATCACAGCTACATCGCCTTCCTGCGGATTATCGGGATTGATGTGGCTTATATATATTAATACATTCAGTTCAAAACCTTCTTTGTGCCTTAAACGCGTCTCTATTATTGACAAACCGTCGCTGTTCATCTCTTTGTATGCCTCGCCAACCCTGGCATATTCTTCGTCGCTGAAATAAAGATGACGCGTTGACTGGCTTATCATTTCCTCCTGTGAATATCCTGTTATTCTGCATAAAGCCCGGTTTACCTTTCTGGGAACCCTGGCAACAAGCACAAGAATGCCCGCGGGACTCGCCTCAATCATCCTGCTTAAAAGAGCCTCACTTTTTTTCAGAGCTTCTTCCGCATGTTTGCGCTCGGTAACATCGCTGAATACACCCTCAATACCGACTATATTGCCGTCTTTGCCGAAGTAGAACTGGCTGTTTGTCGAAATAAGTACGGGCTTGCCGTTATCATGGCGTTTCAGCGTTACATCGTAGTGTGTTACCTTGCCGTTTTCATCAAGGACTTTAATAAGCTTTTCTCTTTCTTCGGGATAATAATAAAAATCTTCGCTTATGTTCATCCCCATCATCAATTCAGGCGAAGAATAACCGAGCATTTTCGCTGCTGACGGTGAAACAAAAACAAGATTTCCGTTCAAATCACAGCGGTACGCCCCATCCTGCATATTGTCTACAAGTGTCCGGTATTTTTCCTCGCTTTCCCTGAGGGCCTCTTCTGTTTTCTTCAGTGCGGTTATATCGAGTATTGTTGCTATATAATTGCCTTTTAAATCATCCGGGTTTACAGGACTTAGGCATATTATAAGATTTATTACATCACCATCCTTCCTCCTCATCCGCGCTTCAGCCATTCCCAGTCTTTTCTGTTGTACATCTTTGTATAATAATCCCAGACGTTCATATTCTTCTTCGTCAAAATAAAGATGCTGCGATGTCTGACCCAGCAACTCTTCTTCTGAATAACCGGTAATCCTGCAAAATGAATCATTTACTTTTAAAAACTTCCTGTCTACAAGCAGCGCAATGCCTGCTGAGCTTGCTTCAAATATGCTGCGTAAAAGCGCCTCGCTGTTTTTAAGTGCTTCCTCTGTCTGCTTACGTTCGCTTATATCTGTGAATACACCTTCTACTCCGATTATATTGCCGTTTTTATCAAGATAGTACTGGCTATTGGTTGAGATAACGACGGGATTGCCGTTATCTTTGCGTTTTAGCGTTACCTCGTAATGTGTTACTTTGCCGTGCTCATTAAGGGCTTTAAGCAGGCTTCCTCTTTCTTCCGGATAATAATATAAATCCCTCTCTAAATTCATCCCTATCATCAATTCAGGTGAAAGTAATCCGAGTATTTTTGCTGATGATGGTGAGACAAAAACAAGATTTCCGTTCAAATCACAGCGGTACGCCCCATCCTGCATATTGTCTACAAGTGTCCGGTATTTTTCCTCGCTTTCCCTGAGAGCCTCTTCTGTTTTCTTCAGTGCGGTTATATCGAGTATTGTAGCTATCACGCCGCTATTCAGATCGTCCGGGTTTACCTTACTGAGACATACAAGTACATTTATTAAAGAACCGTCTTTCCTCTTTAAACACGCATCTCCCATTCCAAGCCCGTCACGCTGCATCTCCCTGTAGATTACGGCTATGCGGTTGTATTCTTCGTCACTAAAATAAAGGTGCCGCGTTGTTTTCCCCAGCAGCTCTTCGTAGGAATAACCGGTTATCCTGCAAAGCGATTTATTTAATTTTAAAATTGTTCTGTCCATCCGCATCAGCGCTATGCCTGCCGGGCTTGCTTCAAATATGCTGCGTAAAAGCGCCTCGCTGCTTTTAAGGGCTTCTTCTGTGTGTTTGCGGTCTGTAATATCAAGTGTTACAGCTATAACACCGGCTGAAATGTCTTCCGGATTAATTGAACGTATACACAATAACGCGTTGAAGATCGAACCGTCTTTGCGTCTGAGGATCGCCTCTGTCATGGAAAATCCCTTTTCTTTTACCTCTGCATAAACCTTTTGTGACGTACGATCTGATTCCTCTTTTGTGAAATACATCATCTCCGTGCTGTGCCCGAGTATTTCTTCGGGAGAATATCCTGTCAGTTTAGAAAGCATGGAATTTATTTTGACATGAATGCGGTTAACAAGAAGAACTATTCCTACCGGCGCCGCATCAAACAGTGTATTCATTATTGCTTCGTTTTTACGTAATTCCTCCTCAGCGTGTTTGCGGTCTGTAATATCTCTGTAATCCCATATGCGTCCGAATTTAACGCCTTCACTTATCAATGGCGATGAATATCTTTCAAATATCCTGCCGTCTTTAAAGCTGACTTCATCGACACTCTCCTGGTCGTTGCCGTACAGAAATTCAACCTTCTCAATAAATTTTTCCGGATCAGATACCTGATTGGTAATCACACTAAGCAGGCTGCTGTCGTCATCTGAATCGAGAATATATTCCGGGATATTCCACATTTCAATAAATTGCCTGTTAATATTTCTTATTTTATTATTATTATCCACCAGGAGAATTCCGTCTGCTGTTGTATTCAGCGTTGCTCTTAAAAGTTCCTCCTTGCGTTTTAATTCTTTTTCCGCTTTTACACGATCCGTAATATCCGTGATAAAACCGAGTGAACCATAATCATATATGTTCGAAATGGCCGCGTGAATCCAGAATTCGCTGCCATCCTTGCGCAAAACAGCTGTCTCCAGTTCATTTACAACCAGTTCTTTTTCCCGGGAGGGGACTTCCACAGCCATTACTCTGGAATGCTCATCAATACTGATAATATCGTATATCGATCTTCCCGTCAGCTCAGAAACGTCGTCATATCCGAACATTCTGATAAACTGCGGATTGACAAAAATCAGCTTCTGGTCTTTAGATATGGCAATTGCAATAGCGGCCTGATTTATAACAGCACTGAGTCTTGTTTCGCTTTTATGCAATTCCATGATCACAGCATCTTTTTCTTTTTCCGCCTTACGGCGGTCGGTAATATTTCTAAATGTTGCTACGATCTGGGCTCTGTTGTTATACTGTATAGGCGATGCTGCAATATCTGCATAAAAAAGCGTGCCGCTTTTTGTTAAGACCGGAATATCATTTAAAAGTTCAATTTCTTTATTCAGTACTTTCTGGAGCGATTCTTCCAGATGCGGGAACACTTCTTTTGGATGAATGTCGTATATGCTGATTTCTGAAAGTTCTTTTTTTGTATAACCCAGCATCCGGCAGATTGCGCGGTTACCCAGAGTGAACTTTTTAATCTCAGCATCAACTACAAGTATTCCATCTGTTATATTTTCAAAAATATATTCAAATGTTTTATCGGTTTCAGATGCCGGTTTATTATTTTTATCCATTACCTTATCCTTTAATTCAGGCTCTATCTGACTGAAATTAAAATATTTTCTACCGGTAAAATTCAATTGAACAACACAGGGTTTATGTAAATCTATCTGCATTAAAAAGTTGACATATCTGCTAACCTGTAAAATAATACCGTATGATTACGGACAAAAAATTAACCCTAAGTCACTTTTGAATGAAATTTTATCCTTCAGGTAAATATCAGAAAAAGATTTCTACTATTATAGTGACAATCATTCAAAAAAACAAATTAATATTTTTATATATTCCAAAATTTATAGGGGAACCTCATCTGTTTAATATAAAGTTATAATTTAAAGTTTTTTAAATAACTATCAGTAAAGAATATTTACCGCGTTTACCATCATAACATTCTGCAATAACCTGCAGGCTTCCGGATTCTGTCTTATTTTATTTTTCATCGAGTCCTGATGCGCCCTGAATCACAATGATTTTCTGTCATTTGCAGCTGAAGCATTGCACGGCACCCGGGAGATAACAGCGAAAACAATCACGGCAGTAAAAGCAATAAAGCGAAAATTGCAGGGGAATATAATTTTACAAATTAATTCAGGCCGGTAATTTAATATCTTTTTAAAATTTTTACGGACCCGCTTTTTATGCCGGGCCCGTAAAAAGTGTTAATTCTGAACTTACACTATTTTCCGAATCAGGCTTTCTTGTTGGATTGTCTCCAGATACCCATTTTTTCCGCCTGTTTGACAAGGTCATCCCTGAAATCGGGATGCGCAATGCTGATAATCATCTCGGCCCTCATCCAGGTCGGTTTTGCCCTGAGCTGTATTGCCCCGTACTCTGTAACAATATAGTCAACCATCTGGCGCGGGATAGTGGTAATCGATCCAGGTGAAAAAGTAGGTACGATTCTCGACCGCAGGTTGCCGTCCTTGTCCTTATATGTGGACATCAGACAGATGAAGCTCTTCCCGTTGTTGGCCCACTGTGCCCCCATTACAAAATCCCACATTCCGCCATTCCCTGAAATCTGTTTAAATCCTTCACTCTCCGCGTTTACCTGGCTGTACAGGTCAACCTGGACTGCATTGTTGATAGAAATAAAATTACTCAGCCGGGAGATTATTCTCGGGTCGTTGGTATAATCCACACTGTAGCTTACACAGGCGGGATTATTGTGCAGAAAATTGTACATCCTTGTGCTGCCGATTGCAAAAGTATATGCGGTACGCCATTTATCTATCTCTTTCATTGAGCCGGTCATACGCCCCGACTCCATCATATCAACATAAGCGTCAACAAACATCTCCGTATGCCCGCCGAGGTTTTTCAGATCCGATTGTGCAATAGCTTTGCCCACCGCGTTAGGCATACCTCCAATCCCAAGCTGAATGCAGCAGCCGTCATGGATGAATCCCATGATGTGGTTGG
>Ga0116171_10002549_pt1 | contig 17250 bp, 11 predicted proteins | sample AD_JPNHW2_MetaG_FD_89798 | JGI IMG/M metagenome (GOLD analysis project Ga0116171, IMG submission 89798) | Active sludge microbial communities of municipal wastewater-treating anaerobic digesters from Japan - AD_JPNHW2_MetaG | ecosystem: Engineered > Bioreactor > Anaerobic > Digestate | place... | reverse complement strand
AATCAACAGGAGCCGACAATTCAATCACCTTCATGGAGTTCAGGTCATAAATAGCGGGCACCTGCATACCATTGTTCTTGATTAGCTTAAATCCGACCGCGGACCTGTCGGCTGAAAGTGTAAAATACCGGCCGCAACCTGGCGCAGAAACGAGCTCCACCAGATTTTCGTTATCAAGGAGATAAAGTTTTGATGCAAAATTGTTTGACAAGACAACCCCCTTGATTGTATTTACCGGGCAAACAAAATACCCTTCTGTTTCAGTTTTATAGGGATCTACTTTATCGCCAACTACCGCATTGGATAAAGAGTTGAAACTGTTTTGTGAATAAGCGCCCGTGATAAAGCCAGTTATTGAATATAACACCAGCGTAAAAAAAAGTTTTTTATGTTTTTTCATTACTGAAAAGTTAATAACGAATAATATAAGACAAAGATAAATTTTAAAATGAAAAACAAGTCTGGTTACGATATTAATTTTTAGCCTCCTTAAAGCCCGGAAAGTGCATTATTATTATATTCCCCAAAAAAGAAAGCCATCCTACTCTTTGACAAATTTTACTGCTGAAACTCCATCCTGATCGAATGCTTTTAACACATATATCCCAGCAGCCAGAGAGCTGATATTTATTTGTGTTTTGGCCTGAACCACTGTTTGTGCCGACAGCAACCGGCCGGCGATATCATAAATTTCCAGCGTAGCGGGTTCCTTAAAATTTCTTAATGAAACCATAATCGCCTGGCTTGCCTGAACGGAATAATACATTATAGTAGCTTCTGTGTTTTCCGTTTCGGGTAGCCCGGTGGCTGGTGAAACAATGAAATGAATGGTGTCGGCTGTCCATTGTGCAAATGGCGGGCAGGGCTTGTCACCCGATCCGGCATTCAGATTAACGATTACGGTATAATTGCCGGCAATAAGCTGTCCCATGGTGATGGTATCATTATTGGGGCAAATTACCGCCAGCATCCCAACACAGTTCACAATGGAATAAGTATATTCGAAATCAACCTGGTACTGATTCATTATGTACCACTCCGAACAGCCGCCTGATGGAAACTGCGCCTGAACAATTAACCGGACATTATCTGCGCTGGACGGTGTGTCCGGAACAACATGCATGCCCGTTATCCACTGAGCCTGAACGGGAATTAGCGCACAAAACAATAAGAATATTAATAACAACTTTTTCATGTATAATAGCTGTTATTTTAAGACCAGATTTTTTTAATTTTGGTTGCCTGTATTTAATATCTACAGCAAGGAAATGGACCTAATCTACCCGAAAGGCCCTCAATTTTTAAGCGCCCAGATATTTCAGTGTTTCATAAACCAAAAAAACAGGCCAAACCATAGCTTTTAAAAATCCCAGTACGCCCATCCAAAAGCCCGTGGCGCATGAAATGTAATAAATGGCGGCACCGATAATGCCCATCACATATATAGCACCGCCAGGTCCGCTGTTATGATATTTAGCATTCATAATAATAATGGATTATTTTTGAGTGCTAAGATACAAAAATAACCGTCGTGTTGCAAACATTATTGCTTTTCTGCTATAACCAGCATTTCAAAATCTTCAGTGGTCAGTTTGTCGTCCCTGGAGAAAGCGCCGAGTTTTGCCCCGAAGATTTCTGTTTTAGTGTAGCCCAGGGATGTAAGAAGCCAGGTAATTTCGCTGGGAACATAATAACGTTCGCTGCAATCCAGTGTGAGTTTATTACCCATATCATCTTCGAGTTCGGTGATATTCCTGTCGCGGAAAGTCATCAAATCGAACGTATTGCTGCGATAAGTGGCATTTCCGTCTTTCGTGGCATCGGCACAAAATTTCTCCACCGAATGATACAAGGGAAATAATCCGTTAAGAGTTGTAAAAATAAACTTGCCTTTGCTTTTAAGGGATATCGTAACACTCTTGAGGATTTCAAAATTCATCTGATCCGTTTCCATCAATGGAAAGCCTCCTTCGCAAAGCATTATGGCCACGTCATATTCGTCACAAAATGTCAGTTTGCGGGCATCCTGTTGTTGAAAATCAATATATAGTCCTTCCTTTTCGGCTTTCTGCCGGGCCTTGGCCAGCATGGATACCGAGAGGTCAATCCCGGTAACAGCATATCCTCTTTTACTTAATTCTATTGCATGGCGCCCGGTTCCACAGCCTACATCCAGTATTTTTAACGACTTGTAGTGTCTGAGTTCTTTTTCAATAAAATCGCATTCTCCGTATGTTCCCTGGACAAAACACTCTTTTTCATATTTTTCAGCATAATGCTCAAAAAGCTGCTCGTACCACTGTTTCTTTTTCACATCCTTTTTGTTTAATTTCTTATTACTTTTTTATTTGTAACAATGTTTTTCCGGGTTTTCTTCCGCTTATTATCGCATTATTTATGGTTTCAAAACGTTGAATTTTCACGAACCCCGAATCTTTCAGCCACCCCCTGATTTCTTTTTCCGTGTATGTATCGCCGCATTCAGTAGCAACAAGCATATTCAGTGCAAATAATGCACCGGTGTAAGGGGATGTTCTGTCTTCGTCCATGATATGATCCTGGATTACAATCATACCGCCCGGATTCAGTGCATCGAAGCATTTCTTCACCAGCTTTCGGTTCTGTTCATGCGAGTTAATATGCACGATAGCTGAAAGAAAAGCCATATCATAGCCGCTACCGAAAGCTGCCTTATTGTAATCGCCACAGATATAATTAAAGCGGCCAGTCAGTCCTTCTTTTTTTACATATTTTTTGGTGATCGGGATAATGTCGGGCAAATCAAACACGGTTGCCGTGTTTCCCGGAGCACGTTTTACAAAATCCATGGCATATACACCGGATCCGCCTCCAATATCAAGAAAATGCCTGATTTCCTGCAGGTCGAGTTTGTCGAGAACGTTTTTGGCCTGATGAACGGCTCTTTCATGCATCGCACCTATGAAGGCTTCATACCAGATTTCTGAACTCCTTGATTTTACTTTTTCCTTTTGTGTTTTTCCGGTCCTCACCATCTCCGTCATGGTTGACCAGGTATCCCACATATTGGCTGTATGCATCAGCCCCAGCAAATAATCAGGACTTTCTTTTGATAAATACCTGGATGAAAATTTTGTATTATAAAACTTAGATTTTTTCTTTTCAAGCAACCCAATGGCGCAAAGGGCGTTCATCACCCTGTCGGTTGCCCTGACGTCTGTTCTGATCTTTCCGGCAACAGTATCGGACCCCGATCCGTCGGGTGTTATATACGTAAAGATATCCAATTCGAAAGCTGTTAGAATGACCCTGCTTATCCGAAAACCAAAAAGTATTTCCCGCAGTTGCACTGGATCATTAATAGTATATGCTGGTTTCATATTGTTTTTTAATAAGGTTTTTCACGTGAGTCGGGAAACATAAAATCGGGAACAGTAAGATAACATTTACTGCCGACATACAAAAAGTCGTAAGCCATGGTTTGTGGAGGAATGGCGAGATAATTCATAAACACGGTTTTCCCTTCCACTTCATACCCGGCAATCTTTTTCAGACAAAGACGGCACGCTGCAATTATTTGTTCACGTGTTTCACAAACAGAAAATGTGGATGCCGAAATAAGCGCCTTTTGAGGTGTCATAAGGTTTATCATTGCCGGAATTGCATTATAAGCTTCCATAATACCCCACCGTGTTTTTTGCTTTTTCCCCCTGAGGGATTTTTCTTCTTTCAAAAATACAATCAGGGAAGTTTGCTCTGCCATGTATTTCTCCAGGCTGTCCTTTGCAATCATGTATGTAACTATTTCCAACGGGCTTTCAGTAGTCCCTTTAAAAATTTCTTTTGTTTCGAATACTATTGTACACAGGTTGTTCCCCGGGTTGTTTTCTGAATAACTTTTTATGTGTCCTCTGGCTATCAGTTCCGCATCAGCGCAAAGCCATTCCAGACTATTGCCGGTATTTATTTCGGAATATAACACGAAATGCATTGAAATAAACAGCAATAATACAAAGGGTTTTTTCATCGCCGTGCGTTTTATGACTGTAAAGATAAATAATTATGCAGCTAACAATAATAATTTAGTTCTGGCATTGTTTTATTAATTAAATTATTTTTGCAAAACACTCAAACGTACTCTCCAATGACGAAAATAAAATGGCTTACTGTAATTCTGTCCGGAATTCTGTTATTGGGATCCTGTAAAAACGGTGAAGAAAACAAAAAGAAAGAATCAGCACCAGTACCCGTTGACATCCTCATTGCCCGTGAAGACAGTTTCCCCAGAACAGTAGAAGTAAATGGCACAGTGCTTTCAGAAGACATGATAGAACTCCGCCCTGAGGTCAGCGGTAGGCTTACTTACTTAAACATCCCCGACGGAGGATCAGTAGCCAAAGGAGCCATACTTGCCAAAATCAACGATGCTGAACTGCAGGCACAACTTAAACAATATGAAGTACAACTGGAGTTAGCCACCAAAACCGAAGAACGCCTTAAAAAACTACTCTCGATTAATGGTGTTAATCAGGCCGACTATGACGATGCCCTGAGTAAGAAAGATTTATATAAAGCCAATATTGAGGTTCTGAAAACCCAGATAGATAAAACCATTATTAAAGCTCCCTTCAACGGCAAGCTGGGTTTGCGACAGGTTAGCGCAGGAGCTTATGTTACGCCGCAAACCCTTATTGGCACCTTACAACAAACAGATAAAATAAAAATTGACTTTTCTATCCCTGAGGCTTACGAAACGCTGATCAGCACAAAAAAAACAATAACGGTAAAATCTAACAACTCTGAGGAAGAACACCAGGCGATAATCAGCGCCATTGAACCTCAGATTAGCACCACAACACGAAACATCAAGGTTCGGGCGCACTTGGTGGAGGGAATATTGATACCAGGAGCTTTTGTAAAAGTTTACCTCCGCGAAACAACAAAAGGTATAGTAGTTCCAACCAGTATCATCATTCCTGAAGCATATTCCAACCAGGTGGTAACAATAAAAAACGGAAAAGCAAAATTTGTGAATGTGGAAGTAGGCGCACGAACAGCCGAATACGCTGAAATTACTAACGGTCTGTTGCCCGGCGACAGTGTAGTGGTTAGTGGTGTATTGTTTGTGAGGCCCAATGCCAAAGTAAAAATCAAGCAGGTAAAAAAGAGCTTAGATACGCACAATTAACGAAATGTCATATTGGATGTTTACAAAAAAATCATTATTACACAATATCACTATTTACAACTGACACTAGCCGGAAACTATACCTATGAACATTTCTGAACTATCAATAAACAAACCCATCCTGGCAACAGTAATGAACATCTTTATTGTGTTGCTGGGTGTTATTGGGTTTACTTTTCTCGGAGTGCGCGAATTTCCTGCCATTGACCCGCCCATAGTTACCGTTTCCACCTCTTATGCGGGCGCTAACGCTGACATTATTGAAAGCCAGATTACCGAACCCCTCGAAAAAGCCATCAATGGAATACCCGACATCCGCACTATTACATCTTCGAGCTCAGTGGGAAGCAGCAGAATTTCGGTTGAGTTTAATATCGATGCCGACCTGGAAGCCGCCGCCAACGATGTCCGCGACAAGGTGAGCCGTGCCATGCGTAATCTGCCGCAAGACATTGATGCTGCGCCGGTAGTGTCCAAAGCCGATGCCAGTAGCGACTGGATTATCATGATGGCAATTCAGAGCCCGAGCAAAAGCCTCATGGAACTGAGCGACTATGCTGAAAATGTTTTACAAAATAAGTTTCAAACAATTCCCGAAGTAAGCGCAGTAAATATTTTCGGGCAAAAACGCCCGGCAATGCGGCTGTGGATTGACCCCGACAAATTAAATGCTTACAACATCACTTTCAATGATATCTCAACAATTTTAAACAAAGAAAATGTTGAAATTCCTTCGGGAAAAATCTATGGCAACAAAACGGAATATACCATCCGGGCCATGGGAAAGCTCACCACCGAAGAAGAATTCCGCAGCCTGATTGTCCGCGGCGACCAGGATGGTATTGTCCGCCTTGGCGATGTGGCAAAAGTAGAACTAGGCCCTGAAGATTATGAAAAGAGCTGGAAACTGAATGGTGTAAGCGGCGTGGGACTGGCCATAGTGCCTCAACCAGGAGCCAATTATATCAACATTTCCGACGAATTCAACAAACGTCTGGAGGAAATAAAACATTCGCAAAAAAGCGACATCGTCTTTACCACCCTGATGGACAAAACCACCTCAGTAAGAAAATCACTCACCGAAGTCAGCGAAACCATTGCTATTTCTTTCGGGCTTGTTATTCTGGTCATATTGTTCTTTTTCAGAAACTGGCTTATTGCCCTGAGACCATTGATTGACATACCCATCTCTCTCAGTTCCACCTTTTTCATCATGTATATTGCCGGATTTTCCATCAATATCCTGACTTTGCTTGCTATTATCCTGGCAACCGGCCTGGTGGTTGACGACGGGATAGTGGTTACCGAAAATATCTTCCGGCGTATCGAAAGAGGCATTCCCATTAAAAAAGCCGCTATTGACGGAAGCAAAGAAATATTTTTTGTAGTTATTGCCACCTCGCTGACACTGGCCATCGTTTTCCTTCCGGTATTGTTTCTTGAAGGTTTTGTTGGCAGCTTGTTCCGCGAATTTGGCATCGTATTGGCAAGCGCCGTATTGGTTTCCGCCTTTGTTTCCCTGACCATCACGCCAGTACTGAACATTTACCTGAGTAAAAAAAATTCGCAGGAAAGCAGATTCTATAAGCAAACAGAACCTTTTTTCAAAGGTATGGAGAACAACTACCGTAAAACTGTCGAACGTTTTATAAAATACAGGGCTTACGGATGGGTAATCGTAGTATTGTGCCTGGTGTTGATAGGCCTTATCGGAAAAAATATTCAAAGTGAAGTGGCCCCGCTCGAAGATAAAAGCAATATCAATTTATCAATTACGGGACCCGAAGGAGCCAGTTATGCATATATGTCGGAAGTGGCAGAAAAAATAGGAAGTTTTATACTTGATTCGGTCCCTGAAAACAGTTTTGTTTCCATGAATGTGCCGTCGTTTGGCAGCTCAGGAATCAACAGCGCCAGAGGGCAGCTAGGCCTGATTCCCGTAGCGCAAAGACAAAAAACACAATCAGAAATTGCTAAAGAATTATCAAAAAAACTTTCCCGTTTCAACGATGTCAGGATTTTCCCTATTGAAGAACAAACCATTTCGGTAGGTATGGCATCCCGCGGTTCGCTGCCGGTACAATTTGTTATACAAAATCTGGATTTTGAAAAATTAAAAAGTGTTATCCCTTCATTTCTTGAAGCCGCCCGCAGCGACAAGACATTTCAAAATGTAGATGTCAACCTGAAATTCAACAAACCGGAAGTGGATATCACCATAGACAGGATAAAAGCCCGCGAACTGGGACTTACCGTCACCGACATAGCCGAAGTGCTGCAAAGCGCTTTCAGCGGCCGCCGCCTGGCATATTTCACCATGAACGGAAGACAATACCAGATTATCAGTCAGGTTGCCCTGAAAGACAGGCAAGCAGCCACCGACATCTCTAAATTATATGTTCGCAGCAAAACCGGCGACTTGATACCGATGACCTCGGTGATAAATATTGTGAACAACGCCAACCCTCCGGCCATTTATCACTACAATCGTTACAAATCGGCAACCATTTCGGCCTCCCTGGCCGAGGGCAAAACCATTGGCGATGGCGTAGAAGTAATGCAGTCCATCGCTGACAAACTCCTTGATGAAAGTTTTCAAACCTCTCTCAGCGGGCCGTCGCGCGATTATGCCGAGAGTTCTTCCAACACGGCCTTTGCCTTTCTGCTGGCTATCGTGCTGATTTATCTGTTGCTGGCCGCACAATTTGAAAGCTTTAAAGACCCCTTTACTATCATGCTCACTGTGCCGCTGGCTATGGCCGGAGCTTTATTGTGTATGTGGATTTTTGGACAGACACTGAATATTTTTTCTGAAATCGGCATGATTATGCTGATAGGGCTGGTAACCAAAAACGGCATCCTTATCGTGGAATTTGCCAACAAAAAAAGAATTGCCGGAATACCCAAAAACCAGGCAATTGTCGATGCGGCTGTGCAACGACTCCGGCCTATCCTGATGACCAGCCTGGCCACCTCGCTGGGTGCACTTCCAATTGCCATAGGTTTTGGCGCGGCATCAACCAGCCGCATCCCGCTGGGGATAGTGATAGTTGGGGGAATCTTGTTCTCACTGGTGCTCACCTTGTTTGTGATTCCGGCCGTATATACTTATGTTTCGGGTAAACATGAAAAAGAAAAAGAAAATATCGAAAACATCGTTACCTAAACAAAAATGCTGATGAAAAAGATTTTTTTGATTTTATTACTGTTAACACCCTTATGGAGCATCGCTCAGCAGCACCTGACTCTCGAAATGGCCATAGATTCGGCGCTGAAAAACAATTTTGATATCAGGATTGCCAGAAATGAAGCTGAAATTGGAAAAATAAACAACAATTACGGAATGGCAGGGGGATTGCCAGCCATAAATGCAGGAATCAGCGATAACGCTTCCCTTTACAATATTCATCAGGAATTTAGCGACGGCTCTTCAACTTCTGTCAACAACTCCTTTAATAACAACCTCAACGCCGATATTTCGGCAAGCATCATAGTATTTAACGGTCTGAAAGTCATGTCCGCAAAAAAACGCCTGAAGTATTTGCAAGACAAGGAGTTTCTGGAACTGAATATGGAAATACAAAATGCGGTGGCTGCCATCATGCTCAAATATTATGACATCATCAGGCAGGAACGCTACCTGAAAATTATGCGCAGCACTATTGATATTTCGCAAAAAAAATCAGAAATTATCTCTGCCCGGAAAAATGTCGGCCTGGCCAATGATGCCGATATGATGCAGGCACAAATTGACCTGAACCTTGCTGAACAAAATTACCGCACTCAACAACTCGTTATTGAAAACTCAAAAATTGAACTTTTACAGTTGATGGGCACCAGCCAACAACCCCTGTTCATCACCGGCGACAGCCTCATAACCGTGGATTCGCAAATTCAAATTGACTCCGTGCTGGTTTTTCTCAAGACAACTACCAGTACCTGACAGCAGAACAACAGATAAAAATCAACGAACAAATGGCAAAGGAAGCACGGGCTGAGCGTATGCCGTCGTTACAGTTAAATACTTCCTATGATTTTGGCCTTAATCAAAACGCCAAAGGAAACGCCCTGAGATACCGTAATTATGGCCCCTATGCCGGCCTCAACCTGCAAATACCAATATTTAACGGCGGCACTTACCGGATACGGCAAAAAACTGCTCAGCTCAACACCAGCAACGCCAGGCTGGAAAAAGAAAATTTGTTTAACGAACTGACCTCCTCGGTAAGAAAAACACATCAGACCTATAAAAATGCATTAACCCAGATAGACATACAACAGGCATCCTTTCAACTTTCTGAAAAGTTGGTGGCACTTGTACTTCAAAAATTTCAGTTAAACCAATCGACTATCCTCGACCTGAAAGCGGCCCAGCAGAGTTATGAAAATTCGGCTTACCTCCTGGTAAATCTGCAATATCAGGCCAAAGTAGCAGAAATAGAACTCAAACGCCTTTCCTGCCTTCTGAAATAATCTGAAATTTATGTCAACCACCTGATTATATTTTTTTTTGTATCTTTATGGGACATTTTTATTAATTTTATAATTATTTAATTGTTTTCCCGTTACTATTGCACCACTAAAAAACAGCAACAGAGAATGATTCGTAAGATTTTTTCCATCCTTATACTATTCTTCATTGGTTTGGGCATTATCCATGCACAGGCGCCCAAGTACAGCAATGAATTTTTGTCTATTGGCGTAGGCGCCCGCGCTTTGGGGATGTCAAACTCCAACGTCTCCTTTGTTAATGATGTAACCTCGGGATACTGGAACCCTGCCGGACTGGCCATGATACCGTCTATGTTTCAGGTTGGATTGATGCATTCAGAGTATTTCGCCGGCATAGCCAAATATGATTATGGGGCACTGGCCCTACAAATTGACGATAAAAGCACTGCCGCCCTGACTTTTATTCGTTTTGGCGTTGACGACATTCCTAACACTACCGAGCTTATCGATGCTCAGGGAAATATCGATTACGACCGCATCACCACATTTTCGGCTGCCGATTACGCGGTACTCCTTTCTTACGCACGAAAATCAAAAATTGAAGGCCTGCGCTACGGCGGCAGCGCCAAAATAATTTACCGGAAAGTAGGCTCTTTTGCTCATTCATGGGGTTTCGGATTGGATCTCGGAGTACAGTACGACCTGAAAAAATGGCACTTCGGAGCTACCGCAAGAGACATCACTTCAACCTTCAATGCCTGGAAATACAATCTCGACGACAACATGAAAGATGTTTTTACCCGTACTGGCAACGAAATCCCCGAAAACTCCCTCGAGCTTACCCTGCCCCGTCTTAACCTGGGCGCGGCCCGCCGTTTTGATTTTCCCAAAAAGTTTTCGGCCCTGGTGGCCATCGATCTCGACATGACCTTTGACGGGAAGCGTAACGTACTCATCAGAAGCAACCCCATTTCTATCGACCCTCATGCAGGCCTGGAATTCGGCTATAACGAAATTGTTTTTCTGCGGGGCGGCTTCGGAAACATTCAGAAAGAAACCAATATCGATGGGAAGAAAAAAATATCCTTTCAACCTAATATCGGGGTGGGTATCGTAATTAAAAAAATAGTGGCTATAGATTATGCTTTTACTGATGTTGGCAATGCTTCCATCGCACTATATTCACATGTCTTTTCCGTAAAGCTAAATATCAACCGTAAAAAAGCCGCTGTCGAAGATAAAAATCAGGATAAACAAAAAAACAGCTTTTTCTAAAGCCTATGAAAAGACTTTTATCTGTTTTATTTCTTTTTTCTTTATGCCTGCCTGCCTTTGCGCAACCCTATGGCAATGAATGGATCAACTATTCTCAATCGTATTACAAAGTTTATATTCACGAAAACGGCGTTTACCGCATTGATTACAACACCCTGCTGAATAACGGCTTTCCACTGGGTAGCATTAACCCACGCAATATACAGGTCTTCAACAAAGGCGTTGAGCAATATATCTTCGTTAAAGGAGAAAACGACAACATTTTTAATCCCGGTGACTATATTGAATTTTACGCCGAAAAAAACGACGGCACCCTGGACACACCGCTTTATAAAAACCCGGAAGGCCAGGCCAACAAGGCCTACAGCCTGTTCAGTGATTCTTCGGTATATTTTATTACCTGGAATAATTCTTTCAGCAACCGGAGATTGCAGGCCGACAATGATGTTAATTTCAGCAGCTATTCACCCGTGCCATACATCTTCAAAACCTCCCGCGAAAACTATACGGCCCGTTATTTTGCAGGAGAAACCAATGCCGGAGGAATCACCGATCCTGAATACACAGCCAATGAAGGCTGGTTTGATAACGGGTTTAACGTTGGGCAATCTGTCACAAAAAACATAACTACCACCAACAAATATGCAAACGGCCCTGATGCTGAAGCGGAATTTGTAGTTCTCGGACAATCTAACTATGCCGGAGTATACATAGATCATCATTTGAACATCAGCTTTGCAGGAATTACTATCGACACGCTGTTTGACGGATACCAGGTGCTCCGTTTTAATAACACCATCCCTGTTGCACAAATCGGCAACACCTCCACTCCTTTTGTATTCAGTTCGGTAAACGACCTGGGCGTAGGTTCCGACAGGAATACCATTGCATATATACAAATTAAATATCCGCACACCCTCAACCTCGGCGGCGCATCCATGTTTGATTTCTCGGCAATGGATGCTCTTCAGACAAAATCATTATTGCATTTTACAAATTTCAATATTGTATCGGGCGATACAGCCAGACTGTACGATATCACCAATCACAGGCGTATAAAAGTCGTATACGATGGCACAGCATACAAATGCCTGCTGTCAAACTCGGGAGGTGAAAAATTCTGCCACCTTACTTCCGACAACGCCATAAAAAACATTAACCAGATATACCCGGTCAGCAACGATGCAAAATTCATCAATTATCAAACTATTGCCAACACGGAATTTACTGATTATCTCATTCTGACTCATCCTTCACTTTGGGCTGAAGCCGAAAATTACGAAAATTACAGAAACACCACGGGGTATCATGCCCTGACGGTTAATGTGGAACATTTATACGATCAATTTGGCTATGGAATTTTAAAGTCAGCCTTCTCAATAAGAAATTTTGTCCGCTTTGCCTTTTATCATTTTTCTGAAAAACCCAGGGGACTGTTCCTTGTTGGCAAAGGATACCGTGCCGCTTCCGATGGTTCGTTGCCGCAATACCGCACCGATGCCTACCACTTCCAAATGACGCTGGTGCCTTCCTTTGGCTATCCCCCTTCCGACCAGCTTTTTTCTCAGGGCATTTTAGACAGCCTCTTTATGCCAGCCATACCCACCGGACGCCTCAGCGCCCGTACCCCCGAAGATGTAGCCATCTATCTTGACAAGATACAACAATTTGAACTGGCTCAGCAGACACCACAGGAATGGATGAAAACTATACTACATTTTGGAGGAGGAGGCAATAGTAGCGAACAACAAATGCTGGCCGCTTACCTGAATCACTACAAACAAACTATTGAAGCCCCACTGTTCGGAGGCCATGTTCACACGTTCCTGAAAACATCCTCGGAACCCATGCAGATTAACCAATCGGATTCACTCCGCAACCTCATAAATAACGGAGTTACTATGATGACATTTTTCGGTCATGCAGCTTCAGTGGGCTTCGATGTTTCGGTAGATGTCCCTTCGGAATACCAGAACTACGGCAAATACCCCTTTATTCTTGCCAATTCGTGCTGGGCCGGCGATATCTATCTGGATCAAAACAGTACCAGCGAAGAATTTATACTCATAGAAGATAAAGGATCTATAGGTTTTCTGGCATCTATTTCTTTAGGCATACCTGCAGCCCTGAATGTTTTTTCCGATGAATTATATCACCAGATCAGTTATAAAAGTTATGGAAAGCCTATAGGTGAAATCATAAAAAACGCTATTGATTCCATACAAGGCCCCGACTTGGTATTAAAAGAAAACGCCCTTACCATGGTGTTGCACGGCGACCCGGCTATCATCTTAAACTCGTTTGCCAAACCCGATTATGTAATTACTCCGCCCAATGTGTTTTTTACTCCTCCCCAGGTAACTTCCGATCTCGATTCGTTCAATATTCATATCGTTTCAACCAACATCGGCAGAGCTATCAACGACTCTATCATTGTCCAGACTACCCGCACCTTCCCCAACGGAACAACGGCAACCAACTACTTCAACAAGATCAAAGCGCCGCTGTTTAAAGACACCCTCACACTGCGGGTGCCCGTTGACATCATCAACGGCCTTGGATTGAACAAATTCAGAATCTATCTCGACTGCTACCAAACCATAGATGAAATATCTGAAACCAATAACATCATAGAGGTTCCGCTGATGATAAAATCATCAGATATCGTACCGGTGTATCCTTATAAATATGCTGTGATGCCGGCACTTCCACTCACCTTAAAAGCCTCCACCAGTGATGCTTTTATCGGCTTGCAGGATTATGAATTTCAACTCGACACCTCCGATGCTTTCAACAGTCCGATAAAACAGGTATTTCATACCAATCATTCAGGCGGAGTAGTTCCCTGGACACCCAATTTCCCTATCACCACCGACAGCATCGTATATTTCTGGAGGGTAAGTATCGACTCTAATGACCAGCACGCCTATAACTGGCGCGAAAGTTCGTTTCAGTATATTAACGGCAAAAGAGGCTGGGGACAAGCGCATTTTCATCAGTTTAAAAATGACGATTACCGCTATGTGAGATACAACAAGCCACAACGCCGCTTTGATTTTGTCAACGACGTAAAATCCCTGATCTGCCAGACAGGCTTTTACCCTTATATTCCATGGCAGGACGAGTATTACAAAGTTAATAATGTAATGAAATTCCAATGGGCATATATGGGTCCGGGCGGTAATGGTATGATACTAGCCGTTATCGACAGTGTGTCAGGCGAACCCTGGATGAATTACGCCATGCCCCAACCCGAAACCGAAGCCGGATGGGAATTTCCATGCAACACCTTTGCAGAGCGCGAAGCCATGAGGAGTTTTATCAACAATGTCCCCAATGGCAACTACATACTTTCATACAGCCACCGCAATCATTATGCAGAAGATTACAGCGAAGACCAATACCAGAGTTTTGAGTCATTTGGCAGTTCGCAAATACGCACCTTGCCTAACAACATCCCATATATTATTTTCGGAAAAAAAGGCGGAGCCATCGGTAGCGCCCACGAATTGCAGGGTTCTGCCATAACCTCCATTATCAAGCTCTACGATAGTGTTTCTACTAAATGGTATGAAGGTTATATCGAATCTGAACTCATTGGGCCCGCCTCCAGTTGGGGATCGTTGCATTGGCGCAAAAAGCCCCTTGAGCCGACCAATACCGACAGCGCAAAACTATTTGTCCTTGGCATAAAATTCAATGGTCAAACCGATACGCTGATAAAAAATCTTCCTCCCGACTCTGCCGATATTCTTAATCTGAACACCCGCATCAACGCCTCGGTATATCCCTACATGAAACTACTGGTATCTATGCGCGACGACTCACTGCACACCCCCGCCCAAATGAGACGCTGGCAAGTATTGTACGAAGGAGTACCGGAGACAGCGCTGAATCCTTCCCTGCATTTTGTATTTTTTAATGACACCATTGCCGAAGGAGAAAATATTTTGTTTTCCACAGCCACGCAAAATATCAGCGACTATGATATGGACAGCCTGCTGATAAAATACTGGGTTGTTGATCACAACATGATTACCCATCCTTTGGGTTCTTTCAGACACCGCCCGCACCCCTCAGGAGATATTTTGAATGATACCATTACATTCTCCACCAACGGACTCAGTGGACTCAACAGTTTATGGATAGAAGTTAACCCCGACTTTGACCAATTAGAACAAACCCATTTCAACAATATCGGCGAAATAAAGTTTTTGGTTGACCGCGACCGCATTAATCCCATGCTTGACGTTACTTTCGACGGTATCCATATTTTTGACGGCGACATTGTTTCTGCCAAACCCGAAATACAGATTTCGCTGAAAGATGAAAACAAATTTCTCGCACTCAACGACACCGCTTGTTTCAGGGTATATCAGCAAATGCCGGGAAACAACACCCGTGAGAGAGTCTATTTCATGAAACAAGGCCAGGAAATTCTTCAATTCATCCCTGCATCACTGCCCAACAACAGTTGCCGCATAATTTACAATCCTGACTTTTTACAGGATGGCGTTTATCAGTTTTTTGTGGAAGCCCGCGATATTTCACACAACGAAAGTGGCAGCAACGAATACGCCATCTCCTTTGAAGTAATAAACAAACCTTCGATAACGCATGTTATGAACTGGCCCAACCCGTTCAACAATGCGACCCACTTTGTTTTCACCCTTACCGGATCAGAAGTACCAACCTATTTAAAAATTCAAATTATGAATATCTCGGGCAAGGTAGTCCGCGAAATTGACCTGACCGAACTTGGCCCTATCCACATTGGCCGCAACATCACCGAATATGCGTGGAACGGAACCGACGAATTTGGCGACCGGCTGGCTAATGGCGTGTACTTGTACCGCGTGGTAACCCGCCTCAACAACGAAAATATCGAACTCAGAAAAACCGATGCCGACCAGTATTTCAAAAAAGAATTCGGCAAGATGTACCTGATAGGAAACTAACACGATTATCATGCCTCCGGGAATTATCTACCGTAACATATTGCTGTACCGCCTGGCCATGAACTTATTATACGGATTTTCGTATAAAAAAAGGTTCCGGATGGTAACTAAGTACATCAAGGGAAAATCTGTGAATGAATTATGTTTCGGCGATCTTTTTATTGCTTCTTTTTGCAAAAAAAGCAACATCTTTTGGCAGGGTTACGAAGTAAACAACACCTTCATCAAAAATGCCCTGAAAAAAAATTTTTGCGCACATCAAACCGACCTGAAAAATCATGAAATAACACTCCCCCAGGCCGATACAAACATTATTACCGGGTCATTATATCATTTTCACGAACAACCTGAAAAACTTTTTGCCGCTCTGTTCAGCGCAGCAAGCAGGGTAATTATTTCCGAGCCGGTAAAAAACATTTCAGCAAAAGAAAATTTCTTTGGCCGCCTGGCAGCAAGGGTTTCCGATGCCGGAAACGGACCGGAAGGATTTCGTTATAAAGAAAACGACCTGCTGAAAACAATCGAAGTATCATGTAAAAAGTTTAATTTTACCACCTATAAAACCGAACATTTTAAAAAAGATATCATTATAGTTCTTGATAAATGCCAACCCCCGAAATAAGCATAGTAATTCCTGTTTATAACAGCAGCAGTATTTTACCGGAATTATCCGGACGCATCAGCGCTGCCCTCAGTACCCTTCCTCACGAGGTGATATTTGTTAACGACTGCAGTGGTGATAACAGTTGGGAAACATTGCAATCATTAATAGCTTCCTGCCCCAACTATACCGCCATCGACCTGGTAAAAAATTCGGGGCAGGATAATGCTATCCTTGCCGGGTTACGCCATATCAAAAGCAATTATGCCGTGATTATGGACGACGATTTGCAGCATGCTCCCGAAGACATTCCGGCGCTGTATGAAAAATGTAAGGAAGGATACGATGTTTGTTATGCCCTGTATGTAAAGAAAAAACACAACTTCCTGAAAAAAATTGGCAGCAAAATCAATGGGCGGATCGCCCGCCTTTTACTTAACAAACCCAAAGGCATATATCTGTCGCCCTTTAAGATTATCAGGCGCAACATCGTGGACGAAATCGTGAGGTTTTCGGGGCCATATCCATACATCGACGGCATCCTGCTCACCATAACACACAATATCTGTCAGATAAAAGTAACCCATTATCAACGCTTATCCGGCAAAGGAAATTACAACTTTTTCAGGTCGTTTTCGGTTCTGTTTCGTTTATTCTCTGGATTTTCGGTAGTGCCCCTACGCATTATGACTTTAGTGGGGTTAGCAATAGTTTTGTTTGGTCTTGGCCTGATAATTTACTATTTATATGAGTTTTATATTTTAAAAGATTTTGTCGAGGGATGGACTACTATTGTT
>Ga0116171_10002548_pt1 | contig 17252 bp, 16 predicted proteins | sample AD_JPNHW2_MetaG_FD_89798 | JGI IMG/M metagenome (GOLD analysis project Ga0116171, IMG submission 89798) | Active sludge microbial communities of municipal wastewater-treating anaerobic digesters from Japan - AD_JPNHW2_MetaG | ecosystem: Engineered > Bioreactor > Anaerobic > Digestate | place... | reverse complement strand
CATAAATTTCATCTCCGCTGACGGCTAAGGACAAGATAGTCCAAGGTTGTAATCCGTTATTCACGGCTGTCCAATTACTTCCATTATCAATTGACAAAAAAATCCCATTTGCGGTTAATACAAAAGTATTGCTCCCACTAATTACTATGGATTTGACCCTGAGATTCGTCAAGCCATTATTTACTTGTAACCAACTGATACCATAATCATTTGATAAAAAAACCCCGCTATCAGAAGTTCCAATAAAAATATTGTTTCCGTTGATTGCTATTGATCTTACAGAAAGGTTTGTTAATCCTTCATTTACTGGTGACCAACTATTGCCATTATCATTTGACAGAAAAACCCCACCACCATTTGTTCCAGCAAAAATACTGGTTTCATTAATGGCTATTGCTCTAATATCAGGGTGCAACAAGCCATTGTTAATGGCTGTCCAACTACTTCCAGAATCAGTAGATTTATAGATACCATAGGAAGTTCCTGCATACAAATCATTTGTCAACGGATTAGCAGTTATGGCATTTATATTCCCTCCCCATATACCGGTACTGGTTTGTTCCCACTGGGCATGCCCAATGTTAGAAAGGATTAGAAAGCAAGAAATTACACATATTAGTTTTTTCATGACAGTTGTTACATTAGTCAGGAGATATTGCTTTATTCTGCCAAATATTTGGATTTAACAATTTTTAAACGTGATACTTAGTGATTGTGTTGCATCCAATCACTAAATATTTTTAGTCGGTTGTAGGAAACGCTCCGAATCCTGTATGAATTCCTTAGTTTTGAAAAAAGCAAAGTTGGATTTAAGTCATCTTAGTGAAAAATAAATAGGCGGCACACTCTTTAGAAAAATTGTCTCGCTGCATACCCTTTTGTCAAGGGTGGTGTGCCGCCTGATGGTCTGGGTCGCCCTGACGCAGTATCAGAAGAAGGCGGCACAAGTGGAATAAATATGTCTACTGCATTTCCTCGTGCGTTGACGAAACAGAAAGTGCCGCCTTTTATGAATGTCAAAAAACTTCATGCTTCAACAGTACCTCAAAACTAATCCGGGATGACATAAAAAAGCACAACAGGACTGCGAAACACCAACCCAAATTACAACTTTTTTCAATTCAAGTCAAGATTATGGATGTTTTTTAACTTTACATGGTATCAACCCGGATCAGCCGTTTATAACCCTGATTTATGTTCCTCAGTCTTATAAGCATGGAGAATTATGGAAAACAAAATGCACACGCTATACCCAATAATCTTCAGGATGCAATAAACCAATTGGACATTGAATTTGATGACCCAGCAAAGCTATCAATAATGCTTATGGATGAGTCGGATTTTATTTATGACCTTCATCTTTCAACTGGAGCATGGATCAGGAATACATGGGGAATTTGGCGGGCAGGTGGTGCTCTCTCAAATTTTTTTAATGATCTGGGCTTCCATCATCCAGACGATATGTCTATAATCAATTTAACATGTTATAACAGGTATCTGAAATGTCAGAATTTTGAACTCGAAGAGCAATTAAGAAAATACCGTGACTCCGGGGCATATCGCAGCTATAATAGTCTAATCTCACTGTGATAGAGCCTGTGATAAATGATTATGTTTCTCGAGATTTTTTCTTTTGAATTCCTGAAATTCTGATTTCAGATCATCAATGAATCTCCTAAGCACATCCGTATTTGTGTCATAATGTAGTGAGATGTTAGAATAACCATCCCGGCTAAGTGTAAATATAGAATCAATCGAAAAGATCAACTCCACGTCTTTCTCCCAATATGCCAGCATTGATTCTACAAATCCTTCTCCGTATTTCTTTGTGCCATCAGCATGTTTAGCATTTGTCCACTTGGCAATGCGGTAATCTTTAAATTCATTCCATGCTCTGCATCTTATATGAATTACAGGTTGCTCGATATTTTCGTAATTCAGGCTATTTTTCGTAGCAATAATTTGTTCGAAAAAACTAATTACACCACACTTTTCAAAGTCGCAATTAGATATGAAAAACACCCCATCCTTATTCCGCTCACTTAATATTTCCGGATTCAAAACACTTTTTTTGCCGAACAGAAACTGGAATCCATATAAGATGTCTCCACAGCCATCAAGATCGTGATAGTTAATAACCACCTCTTCCAGTTCGTTTATTTTTAATGTTGCCATCCGTAAGCAGGTTATTGTTAAAATTATGCATTAGAAAGATTCCATGACCAAGTTTGCTTTTGGTTCTTGATAAAATCAATGGTTGAATCTTTAATCGTTGGTATTCTCATTCCTTAAACTCCCTTCCTGTTTTATCAATATAAAAAGATCGCCCGTCTGATTCAACGCTTGCAAGTCCATCTTCAAAATTACCCGCACGATCATATTTGGGCGGAATCACAATATTGCCGTCCATATCGATAAAACCCTCCCGCTTGTCTTGTGAGAACCACGCAAGACCATCTGAAAAAAAACGAACATATTTAAATCTCGGAAATATTACTTCTTCACCACATGCATTTACAAACCCCCATTTGTTATTTAATTTAACCGCAGCCATTCCTTCTGAGAACCAAAATGTCTGGTCGTATTTTAGCGGAACGATCTCATTACCCAATTTATCAATAAAACCATACCGGGCATTCTTCATGACTCCGATCCCTCCATCATTCATAACCCAGTGAAAATCTGTTAACTTATCATATTTGTATGTAATTACAACTTCTCCGATGGAATTAATAAACCCCCATCTACTGTTTAAGCGTACTCCTGCGATGCCATCCTTAAAACTAAATGCATCCTCGAATGTGAATGGAATTTTTGTATTCATTTCCCGGTCGATGAACCCCCACTTCCCTTGCCATTCAACGGGGACAAGTCCGCTTGAAAAATCTCTTGCAGAATAGTATATTTTCGGGATAACGACCTTGCCATTGATATCAATAAAACCATGATTATACCCCCACTCGTCACTTATGTGAGCCATACCTTCAGAAAAAATCACTACCTCACCGCTATTTGGCTGAAATATTTCTTTACCGTTTATATCCACTACACCATACAGATTGCCTGATTCGACTTCGATAATCCCGTTGTAACAATCATTCGCATTGTCATATTGGATTGGGATTATGATTTCGCCCTTCACATTTATGAACCCAAATAAACCGTCCTGTTCCACCATCGCTAGACCTTCAGAAAAACCAGAGGCACTATCATAAATGGTTGGAATAACCAAATCTCCATCCTCATTGATAAAACCCGTCTTGCCATTTTTGGTGACTGCTGCATAACCCTCAGAAAAAAGATCAGCAGCATCAAATTCGGTTTCAAAAAATACTGGACTCAGGCTTGAATGATCAACATAAATATACTTGCCATTCTTTTTGAGAAATGGAACGTACTTAATCTGGATGGAGCGATTCACTATTGACTGCGGAATTTCCATATATGTTTAATTAGATAATTATCCTTGACTTATAGCGAATCCGATTGCCAACCCGATAGCGAGTGCAACAATAATCCATATTATTAAGTTACTCCCGGTTTGGGATGATTGCTTTAACTGTTCGTTTAATCGGCTATTTTCAACTTTCATTGCATCAAATTTCGTTTGCATTTCAGCAGTAGCCATTTTCACTAATTGCTTACTATTCTCCTCATAGGATTTCTGTAAATTTTTAAGTGCTTCGTCCTTTGTTTTAATCTGGTCTTCGAATGTTTTGGTTAAGTCTTTTTTAACCTGCTCAATAAAAAGACTCTTGGACTTTGATTGTTCGGTAACAGCATCATCAACATAAGTTTTAAGGCTATTACCATAGTCGAAGGGCAAGTGGAATTTTTTATCCGCCACCTTATCAATAAGGCATTCATTGACTACATGACCTAAAGCAGAGATAAATAATGGTTGCAGTTTAAGTATCTCTTCCGCTATTTCAGAGTCGTTGAGCACTTCCATGGCGGCTTTGTCACCGCCACCTCTTACTAATGCTATTGCATCAAATTGTGAATTATTATGCTTGCGCAATTGATTTATAATTTCTGATTTTGACGATAAATTGCAGCGGCTATCAGTAATAATATATCGGGTTGTTGATTCCGCAATCCCTTTTTCAAAGTCTTTGGGAACAATACTTGTAGACCCGTAAATATTAACAATCCTAAACGGTTTGTTCTTGTGAACGCTCTCTTTAATAATATACTCAAGGTCTCTATATCCCTTTGAAACCTTCTTTTGAAGAACTTCAAATCTCTTATAATCCTCATCAGATATCTGATTCTCTTCTTTCTGAAGAACCTCATCAACAACATAAACCAATTCAATTGTTGAAAACCCTACCCTCTTTTCGACATATCCCTTAAACAGGTAGATGGAATTATTTTCTAATTTGCTTCTTACAAGTGAAGGGATTTTTGCTTTGATATACTTGTTGTCATTGGAACTCTTGATCTCATCGTAATAATATCCACTATATTCTTTGCTATTTTGAGTGGTCTGATATATACCCTTTGCGAGGATCATCCTCCCTTCTACCGGGGACTTGAGTGCATTAGCAAATACTCCAAGTATTGTGCTTGGTGAATAAATGCTTTGGAATTCTTGAACTATCTGCAGTTCCTTGCTCTGGTTATTTGGTTCATCCATATGATTTTTGTTGCAACGGTACGGAAGGGTGTAATAAAATAGCAAATAATATTGAAAGAAAATAGTTTTGCATTGGATGTGGGTCTGTGCTTCAAATTTACAAAACAATTTCATCTTGATCTACAACATTTGATCTTTGTGGTTTGCAGGTGTGTCCCTTTCCTATGATTCAATTTATAAATAACATTACTACGTTAACCCCCATGGATTAAGTGGGATAAAAGGCAAATTTGTTTATGTTTGAGAAGAGTGAAAGTTAAAACCAAATCGAAATAGTAGAAGGCTGTGGAGAGCGGGTATTTTTATCCTGCATAAATTTAATTTTTCAAGTCATCAGGTGCGAAAGAGTGATGAAGAATTTTCTTTATAGATATACCAACCTGTGGTGCGTGTAAAAAGTTTGATGAAAAATACATCAATATTTTGGCGTTGTGGCTAATGGTATGTTTGTTGCCGGAATTATCGAGAAATTAAAATATTGCGAACTATGATAGTGCCTTCAATGAATTCAGAGGAATTAGCAAACGAGATTCTTAGTGATCAAATTGCTGTACTAAAAAAAGCGAAGTATTTGACAAAAGATATTAGAAGAGAGGCAATTAAATCAAAAAACAAGTACCTAAGTAAAACATATGAATACAAATCAATCCATAAGAATGATTGGCTGATTACGGTGGAATACAACAATGGTGACCCGTTGATTCTTCCGGTTGTATATTTCTTTAAATCAGGCGGATTGACATCAGTATTAGTTTTATCTGGGAGGAAGACATTAGTGCAATATTCACCACATTTTTTACAAAGGTTTAATGAGCGATTCTTAAAACAAGATAATATCACAAAACTGGAACTATTAAAGAGATTCCTCCCACAAAATAATATTGCAACATATGATATTACCACATACGATGGGGGTGTCAGTAGTAGAGTATTTGCCCGATTTAAAGAAGGAATTGGACTGGGTACATGTGAGCAGTTGAAAAACTTCACGATGGTATATCTGAAGACCTACATTTCCCCTGAAATGATTAAAGAGAGCCAAGGTGGTGAATTCGTATCTATTTCGAATGCATTTGATCAATATTGGGATAAGTGTGTCAAAAACCTCGGTAAAGATTATTATGATTAGATAAAATACATGGCACTCAATCAACAACTGATTACCTACTTTTCTCTGAACTCTCTTCCGTTCCAGTCAAAAAAAACATATTTATCATCTGATTTTAGAGTAGTCTTAAACAAGCCTTCAGTCATAATGCTTATAGAGTAAAAAATAATCGGCAAAATTCTTCTGCCTGTTATGTCAATAACTCCCCGCTTGCCTCTATAACCTATTGCGAACAATCCTTTTTCCACCTCCTCAATGTGGTCATATATCATCGGGAGAATTGTTCTGCCGTTTTTGTCAATCAATCCACTTTTCAAGATAAAAGATTCTAACCCACTTTCCTCATAATCTTTCCATGCTTTTTTTGATTTAATCAAATGACAAACTTTGGCTGTGTCATTTTCAAATGAATAAGCCATATCATATTTGATTGGTATAACCACATTGCCCTCCGGGTCAACAAATCCAAATTTTCTTCCCAATCTGACTACCGCAAGACCATGAGAAAAGTCTTCAGCGGAATCATAGATGAAAGGAATAACCAGATTGCATTTCATATCAATAAATCCATATTTACTTCCATTTGAGACTCGCCCAAGACCTTCACTAAATTTCTCAAACCATGATATTTTGAAAGTTTTATTCTTTAAATTATCCCAATACATAGAATCAACCTCATTCTTGATTTTCTTGATCATTCTTCCCTCAAACATTTCTTCCAATGATTGGAAAACACCTTCAAGAGCAATAACTCGACCAGATTTATCAATGAATCCACCTCTTGTCCCTGAACCGTCCCTGCGTTTATAATAAACAGTGGCACTCCCGTCATAAAAATCATTGGCAGCATAAAACACTGGGGAGGCAATTTCCCGTCCTTCAGTATTGATATACCCGTATTTATCATTAAGACGAACTTTGGCTATCCCGTCAACGAACTTTGATATAGCATCATAACGTAACGGAATAATCTCATCACCATTCTGGTTTATCAACCCGCATTTTCCATTACATTCCACAATTGCAATTCCCTCAATAGATGGATTTATATGGTCATAAATTGTTGGGGCAACAACTTCCCCGTTTATGTTTACAATTCCATATTTACTATTAAGTTTGGTAATCGCTCGACCTTCAGTAAATGGGTGCACATAATCATAAATGCAGGGAACAATTACATTACCAAACTTGTCAATAGCACCGTATTTGCCATTAAATTTTGCGACAGCAAGTCCATCTGAGAATGGATATAATAAGTCGTAAATAACTGGGGCAACTATTTGACCTAACATGTCAATAACTCCCCATTTGTCTCCAATTCCAACTTGTGCTAATCCGTCTTGAAATAGTAGCGCAGAAACATACTCCTTATCTTGAAAGACTGGCATCATGTTGGCAAAATCAACATATTCATATTGGTGATTTTTTTTGAGAAATGGCACATATTTTTTCGAAGCCTCATTATGTCTGCTTTTCATCATATGACTCTTTTGTTTAAGTATCTCCGTTACTTCTACATTAGTAAGTAATTTACTTTTTACCTTTTGATCACAAGAAAGATTGCAGGCTTTGCAGCGAAAAAATCTCATCTACAACCTCTGCTACACTATTATCAGCGGGGCGGCAATCCTCAATTAACTCAATCTCAACACTATTCGGGCAATCTTAGCGGTTGATCTCAAGAAAATCTCCTACAGGAAGACGGTCTCAGGTGTGTAAATTCATTTCCCTTTTGCTTTTTCACCAAGTATCCGTTTTGTTTCAAGATGTAATTTTGCCTCCACTCTCTGCATGTCTTTATAGGAAATATGATGCAACATACAGTGTTCAACAATCTTCCATTTTATCAATCTTTCAGCCGTCTTTGAAAAATCACTTTCATTTATTCTGGACGCAATCTCATCAATTTTAAGGTTTTTGCCATACCACATGTTTATGCCTTGACATACAATAAATGCGGATGGTGTTTTTTCTTGGTTACTTATCTTCTCTGCAATACTTAGAAGGTTGCTTGATCCAAGTGAATGAATTGCCTTTGTTATGAATCCATGTATCACACCAAAATTTAAATTCCAAAATACAGTTCTTGCAATCTTTTCGATCTGCTCAATTCCGAGTGTCTTCCCTTCTGCCACTTCAGATTCTTCAAGACTTTTATTGATTCGTTCTTTTATGAAATCAATTATATCCTGTTCAGTCTCTTCCTGTCGAATAAATTCGATAAATGATGAAACAATTCTGAGATGAACTTTCAATCCCTGCTCATATATGTATTGAAGTCGATTCAAATCTAATGATCCAGACCTATTCTTAATTATCATCCCCATCACTTCCACGGTTTTGATACTAAGTCTTAGATTAGTCAGCAGCTCAGACTCATCTCCTTCATTATCTTCAGAATGGGAATGGTCTCTGTCATCATTCATCCTATCTTCAACATCAGCCTTGCGTTTAAGCATTTCCGCCCTCTCCTGCTTTGGATCATGCTGATAAGATGGAAGGATAGCTTGCACAATCTTTTCGGCATGTTTATCGAAAAAGGACAATTCATCGGAATCAAGTGTGGAAGGTTGGAAGTTCTCAAATAAGATTTCAGCATCAAGTAAAAGTTCGTCAAGCAGGGAATTTGATTTGGTATGATGAGATATAAAAATTGTGATATAGGCATTCTCATCTTTATGTAAATTTGAAAGAATGCCGTTCACTATATCTTGCTGTGTATCTATGTGTTCGGATAAATATTTTGCTACAAAGAAATAATAAATATAACTATAGCAAAAGTTGAACTCATTGAAAGAATCAAACTTGCAAATATTTACCTTTGACAGGACTTTTAAAATTTCATTTAATTGTATTGGTAGGTTAAATTTCGAAACATAGTATCTCAAAAATTCTTCAAAATCAGAGTCATTCAGGCTGCGTCCGTTGTTTATATAAATCCAAAAAGCCAGTTCAGTAAGAAAATTAGAGTAGATATCAATCTGATCATTGGATACTCCCTCTTTTCTTAAAAATAAATAGATCAATGCTTGATAACAATGCCCTTGCGAAGTTATCTCCGAATCAAGTGGTTTAAAGGTTTCCTGTGCCGATAACAATGAAAGAATAAAGAAAGGATAGGATGGCATAATGCCCTTCCCAAAGATGACTCCTATATATGAATCAATCATTTCAGATTTTTCATCCAAACTCTTTTGTAATGAGTTGGGATTAATTTCGATATTTGCCTCCTCTTTTATTTGTATCCATTTTTTAATTAACTCGTTACGTTCGACTGCAGTATATTCCCGGATTTTGAAACAACAATATTCTTTGATTAAATTCTGGTTTTTTATATCTAATCCAAAAATGTCATCAACAATAATTACTTGATTTGCATAGATCGCAAATTGCTCAACATATTTTTCCTGATGCTTAGCAAAGTGAAAATTATCGATTATTGGTACGATCCTGCTTGAATCATATTCCTCTAATGATGCTGCATCATATTGCTCAAGAAATACCTTTTCAAGTTTGTAATGTGGATTACCCAAAAATCGATTTTCATCATACAAGTAAACAGGGATAAAGTTAAGTTCCCTATATATTCTGAACAGTACTTTGCATAATGTGGTTTTTCCTGATTGATTTTCTCCCGCAATAATTATTTTACCAAGCCGTACGACATCTTTGTGGAGGTTTTGGGAGTCATATTTATTGAGATTTTCTTCTCCATTATATTGTTTCAATTTAGGAGGTACGTATATATCATTGAGATGTAAGGTGTCTTTTGTACTGTGGGATTTCGATAATATTTCAGCACTATTTAAGAAAGCGTCAAAACCTGAAGAAATATTAAGTTTTTTTATCTTTCCAACTGAGGAACAAACATTTTTAATTGATGTTACTACGGCAAGCCATCCATCATCTCTGTTTGGGAATGATGAAATGGGTTTGCCGTCAGTAGGAGTTGCTAACAAAACGTTTAGTTCTTTGTGAAGATTCCATGCACAACTACTTAAAATAATTGGAATGACCCTTATTCCCTTTTCATTCCTTAAACGTAATGCCTCGTCCTTTTCATTAAGACATGCTTGAGAGGACAAGAAATTATCGGATATCATTAAACATATTAGATCAGCATTGCTAAGATTATTATCTATGTCCGTCAGGAACTCTCTGCCAGTTTCAATCCTTCTGTCATACCATTCATGAATCAACCCATTTGTTTTAAGTGGGGTGAGGTGGTTAATGAATTTTCTAATTAGTTCTTCGTCAACATGTGAATAACTTATAAACAATCTCAGCATGGCACTATGTATTTCATTAATAACGAGTAAAAATATGCGATATAAGCAACCCCCTTTTTACCTGATCCCAACATTTTTTGAATTCCCTGTATTGCAGTAAAGGGACATGAAAGTTAAGAAGTTTATTATGAATAGAAAAGATAAATTTCAATTTTAAACTAATGAATGCTACAAAGAATCAAATAATCGGTCGTTTATTTAATGTTAATAATACAGGGGGGGATAGTAGCGTTTTCAACTGTGAGAAGTATCATTGAAATATTTAGGGGAGTATTTTGGCAATTTTGTAACATAGTCCTGTAGCCTTACTTATAAATATGAAAAATGAACAATAGGAATGAAATTCAAAATACGTTCGATCCCAACAGGGATGTCCTATTTATTGGAAACGGAATTAATAATCTTAGGAAGAACAATAATTGGGCGAAACTTGTCCAAGGGCTGCAGCAAGTGACACAATCTCCTAATCCCCCCAAAGACCTCAAAAGTAACTTCCCATTAGTTTATGAGAATTATTTATGGTGGGGCTTAAACAACAGGAGCATTCAGAGCGAAAAGGATTTGAAAACACTCATAAAGAACTTTCTTCAAAACATAAAGGTAAACTCAATACATAAACGAATTTTCAGCCTCAAACCCAAGCACATAATTACTTCAAATTATGATTTTGTTCTTGAACAAACCAACACGCCAGTAAATGCCAGCATAATAAAAGAAACCAGATATAGTGTTTTCAGAAAGTATTCTGGAAGAATTCAAAACGTCTGGCATGTTCACGGAGACTGTCATATCACCTCAACAATTACCTTAGGGTATGAGCAATACAGTGGACAGTTACAGGCGCTGAGAAACTATGTTGCCACTGGGACTAATTATGCATCGAAAAATGTCCCGCCACAGGACTTAATTCAAAGATTAAAAAACAATGCTGTGAATTACGATTCATGGGTGGATTTCTTTTTCAAAAATGATATTCATATTATAGGATTAAGGCTGGACTTTATAGAAATAGATTTATGGTGGTTACTGACATATTGGGCACGCCAAAGAAGACGCAATGGGGATATTATTAGCAACAGGATAATATATTACATCCCCGAAAAACATGCAAAAAAAGCAATGGGTAAAATTGACCTTCTGAGGAATCTGGGGGTCGAAGTCATTATTTCAAAAAGGTCTTATTACAATTATTACCATGCTCTCTTTGACTATTTCCAAGGAAAGATAAGTAAAGCAGCCATATAATAATAGACTATCAAATATAAGACGAGATGGACTTATAATTGCCTCTCGCCAAATCCGCATCCTGCTTCCTTCTTGCCTCTCTGAGAATATATCCCGACCTTTTCCGCTTCTTGGTATCTTTTGAACCCTTGGGTCTCCCAGCCTTCTTCCCCTGCAACTTGGCTCTTCTCAAACCTTCAATTGTTCTCTCCCGGATCAGTTCTCTCTCAAATTCCGCAAATGCTGATAAGATGGCGAATTGCAACTTTCCGGCTGCGGTTGAAAAGTCAAGGTTATCCGATATGCTTATAAAGCCAACATTCTTGTCCAGCAATTCTTTTGTATCCAAAATTAATTCAGTTGAACTACGTGCCCAGCGATCCAGTTTGAAAACGACTACAGCGTCATATTCATGATTTCGTAGCCGTGCGAGAAGAGATTGCTTGACGGGTCGGGTCTTCCGAGTGGATTCAACTTCTTCATAAAGATCATAGTCATAACCATTCCTTTCAGCATATTCAACTAACCGGATTCGCTGGTTTTCAACTGTTTGTTCTGATGTTGACACACGAACATATAATGCGACTTTCTTCATGCTTATTAATTTTTTATGTACGGACAAATTTTAAACCTGTGATCAGGCTGGGGCATTGGTATAATATACAGTCGCAACGGAGTATCCTTCTCATTAACTTCAATTAGGAGCATGTACCAGATCATGGTGTTCTCATTGGTAATATACATTTCATGTCTGAATCGTCTTTTCATGCGTTACCCATATGTAAGGGCAAATATAGTTATTTTTTCGACTCCCCATACATAAGGGCAAAATATTTATAACTTTGAAATAAAACTCATCGTGAAAAAACCGGATAACATATCAGAAGAGCAGAAGACATTAATGAAACAGTTGGGGAAAAAGATTAAGAAACTCAGGAAAGATCAAAAGAAAGGTTACATCCAACTGTCAGAAGAAATCGGAATTCCACGCAATACTTACTATAATATGGAGTGTGGTACATTGAATTTTCAGTTTTCATCTCTCGTCCAAATTTTGATGTACTATAAGAACCAGCACAGTATCTTGCCTGAAGAATTCTTCAAAGACCTTTAACATCTTCTCTGCCGGAATTTAAAAATGAGGATGACGCTTTAAGTGCAGGGGAGAGAATCTGGTTATTTTCAATAAATCACTAAAAAATCACCTGTTTTACGGTTATAACATTCATTATATGGCACATAGTATTTTCACTCAGGTACGAAATAGCATATTATAGTACCCAAAAGGAACACAAAACAATAATTATGTTCTGACTTCATGTCAACTTATGTTTACACACGTATTTATATTAAACCGAACATATCATAAATGACACCAGAGACAACATATAAGACTGATCCCAGACATTCCTATCTCTCCACGTTCCTGCGTGAGTTAAGAAGAAACTCCGGTTATACACAGGAGCAGGTATCGAAGGGTGTAGGACTTTCAAGAACCAGTTTATCGAAAATTGAAAACAATGGTTTTTTTCGAATTGAGAGTTTATACACTCTGGCTGACTTCTATGAAATAACGCTACGAGAACTGTTTGCTGACATCGAATAGCACTCGGTTTTACTCCAAATAACTCGTTAGTATCATTTGGATTGTGGATCAGTATTTCTTCATGAAATTCGAAAATCTGACGTTCAAGACAAGAAATTAACCTAAACAAGTGACGTTTTTTAGTCATTTTTTGAAAATCACCATCAACTATTTTCTAACATTCGTCAATACCTCGAATTATTTGCAAATTTGGTCTAATTTTCTATGTCATTGATTATCAATATTAATGACAATTTTTATTTAAAAACCGTGCGTTTATTACACAGTTTTTATTTAAGAATGATTTTAGTGTAAATTCTTTGTAAGCACTTGAAAAACACTTGCATGTCGTGTTTTTAGATGTTATTTTTACATCATCAGACACACTGCCCCTATTTCAAACGGGAACTGCTGATATGTAACCTGTCGGTTACACGTACAAACCAAAACACACTATGGATATGGAGCATTGCCGCATGGTAATGCCGTAGGGATTGCTTTTGAGTATTGATTAAAGGTTTGTGAATATGAAAAATTTTAAAAATGTACTATATGAAAAAAATTGAAATCGACCCTAACTGGGTCTTGGAAAAACTACCTCACACTCATTATGTAAATGGCGAAGGTTTAATCAGTGTTTACACTTCTGATGCTACAGATGCTCACTTTATTGAGTTGGCTCTACTTACGCTGAGAATCTCCTATGAGACATATGACTACGTGGATGATAATGGTGCGTTTGCATTCGGCTTTGATTTCTGGTTAGAAGATATCGAAGTGGATTGCCCTTCTCTCTTTTTCAGAATGAATGAGATGAATAACAACAATTGGATACGTAAAAATTCACTTAAAAATTAATTATTATGAAAAGTAATAGATTGATTAAGAGGTCAGACCAAGAGTTTGTCGATAGTATCAGAAAGATCATTAAAACCGCAACCAAAGAAAACAAACTGCTTTTGATTGGCACTCCCTTAACTTCAAGTTATGGTGATTATCTATCAAACATTTTTTGGTCGATAAAACGAGTACTATCAAGGAAGATAAGAATGTCAAGAGTAGTGGAACAGAAAGATGAATACAGCAACAGGGGTCTATATATGTACCTGATGCTTTATACTGTTGAAATTTATTGCATAATCTGGGAAGATATTTCCGCAATAAGCACTCAGGCTGCATTTGCATTAGACGGGAAACAGAGGGATGTCGATACCTATCGTGAATCATTTACTAAATTGGTTTATCAAATCGTTGAAGAATCAGAATGTGAATATTGAAAAATAATAGGCAGACAAGTGGCAAGAGAAAAATCGAATTTCAACAATAATAGTGAGAGTGACATTCGGTTTTTATCGGGTTAAATACCACTGTCACTGTTCTAATTCCACTTTCATACCTACTTTGGGTTGTCAACATTCACAAAAAGATTTTGATGGAGAAGTGGCTATTGCATAACATGTACGTATTTATGAATACATAAGATGGGCAACCATCAAACAAAAATAATACTATAATAATACAAATGCATTATGAATGAAACAGTTGAAGGCTACAGAGTAGCATATGAAAAGAAAAAGAAAATCCTTTACTCAAGGATGGATGATTCGATGGTCACGAGATTAAGAGATATTCGTAAAAAGACCGGAATCTCAGTATCTGAAATCATTCGTGAAAGCGTAAGAAGGCTTCTCAATGAAGTTGATCAGACTGGTTCTATTAACCTGAAGATCAATTAGCAAATTAAAAATGAGTACATAATTGTACTTATGGTACAAAATCACCAATTACCCCCCTTGTACTCAGTATCGAAATTGCTCAGTGTATTCTGGAAACAAGATGATGAAGAAACAAAAAGAAAAATATGTCGGAATTAGTTTGAATAAGCCAGAGAATCTGGTGTTAGAACATTTAATCAAACCTGACATGCCATTTTTTGTACCAATGCGTAGGGATGATGGCTCAAGTAGTTGGTCTATGAAAACTGGTAAGCAGATCATTAAGCACATCCCGGCACTCTATTATTTTATTCATGTTCTTTTGGACAGGCAGCATTCCGATGTGGAAACACTGAGATGCTGGTTTAATAAAGACTTGATTGAAATGTTCAGCAGGGATATCGAACCAGTTAAATCCAAGAATTACTTCAGGTTTATCTGGGGTATTTTAAACACACTTCAGGTCATTGAATACCTCGATGACAATAAGCCAAACAAATACAAGAAATCTGCTAAGGCTTATTACTTCAGGTTAAGAGAAAAATACTCCGCAACACCAGTCCTCGAACACCAAATGCTGTATAAAGAAAGCATCGTTAAGAAAATAAACTATAAATGGGGCGTTAGAAGCAGAAATGAAACAGTCAAGGTTGATCTATCGAAAATTACAGGCAACAAGCAACTGATGCATCAATATAATGCACTGCACAATATTAGGTTTGACGTAGATGCGGCAAATAAACATTCTAAGGAGTTGCTTGACACTGGTCAGATCAATATTAAACAATACAACTCTTACCAGATTTCAATAAATAATATCAGGAACAGAAGAATAAAAGTCACACACAGCATATCCTGCAATCGTTTCTACACTCCAGTGACCGAAATGCCACGAGAACTTAGAAAGTTCATTTACGATAATGATGGTAATAACCTTGTTGAACTTGATTTCAGCAGTTTCAATGCATATGCCGTTTATAAAATCCTTAACTCGTTCACCCCGGAATATGACTCTGACTATAAAAAGATTAAATATAAGGTTGAATTTGAACTGTATAAGGAAATTCTTTCTGGCGGAGATTTCTACCGTTCATTCAAGGGCGTTTTCTTCCCGGATGAAGAACTTGATCGTGATCAGATCAAGGATATTGTCTTGAAATTTTGGTTTAATGGCAAGATAACCAGTAGGAATAAGTATAGAAAACATATGCTGAAACAGTTACCAAGAATTTCAGAAATTATTGATTGCCTGAAAGTCGAAAAATATTCAAACTTCAGCAACACTACGATGAAGATGGAAAGCGAATTGGTAAATGAAATCATTTATAAGAAATTTATTGATCTTCACCCTGATGCCATTATATATACCATTTTCGACAGTTTTCTGGTGGAACAGAAATATGCTGCACAACTACAGTCAATGATGCAAGAAGAAGGCAGTAAGTATTTTAACATTAATTGTATGGTAAAGACCAAATGAATTCCATAGTTCTTTATGTTCGATTAAAGTCTTTCCCCAACAATCAAGATTATAATAAATTGATAATTAATTAAATATATAAATAATAACGTAGAAAAAATCTGAACTTTTACAACTTTTGTCTGATGTTACATAGTATACGACTGCTTACTAAAAAGCCACAGAACATTCATAAATTTGATTGATAATCCAAACTACTCATCATGGCAAAAGAAAAAACCGAATCACAGAAACGTCAATCCTATTCGCAGATAGCAGCAAGGAGTTTTAAAACTGTGTTTGACCAATATTTATTCTACTGTTTTAGCCGAGGTTTGCAGGGTGAAATCAATTGCGAGCATTTCAAGACCTTTGAGGTCACTAATGAAATCATTGATGAATATGTCCATGAATACTGGCAAAAAGGTTATAAGTATAATAAACAGGGCAGATGGAAATATGATATCAAAGAATTTGGAAACAAGATTTATGAGTGGAAGAAGGAGAATGGTGATACTATACGTCAGGCGAAAGAATATTATGTTGGGAGCAAGTTCAAGGAAATAATCTACCCATATGAAAAGTTCGTTAAATTATTTGATATTCAGACTTGCTATTACTGTGGAATATCCAAAAGCGATATTGCTGAGTTGATTTCCAAAGGCAAAATATTTAAGAAAAAAGTAACACGAGGATGGACATTGGAAATTGACAGGAAAAAGCCTAATCTTGAATATACAGAAGATAACTGCGTTAGGTGCTGCTACTGGTGCAACAGCGCCAAAACCGATGAATTTGATGATGTGGAATTTATACCCATTGGGAATGCAATAAAACAAATTTGGAATGACAGACTTGGTCGTTAACAGGCATGCCCTTCCTGAGTGGTATGCATGTCAATCTTTGGCACTTGTCTATCCATTCAAAATAAAGGGCAGGGAGCATCTGATCCCGTTTTACGATAAATTGTTACGTTATATACCAAATGATGTTGGCATAACTTTGGTTGTCAGAGATGCTTCCTTCGCAGAAGCATACTTGAATAAGTGCCATGAGTCCGGCATAACCAACCAAATCGATTTTGTTGAAATCCCTGACATTTCTGACATATGGATTCGTGACTTTGCTCCTATCACTATTATCCAAGGCGAATTGAAAACCGCCTTACAATTTGAATATGCTCCTTCCTACGTTGAAAAGAAGGATCATAAATACCTTCTGCAAGACCATAAT